>Ga0105249_10004669_pt1 | contig 11829 bp, 6 predicted proteins | sample KBSS44metaG_FD_81522 | JGI IMG/M metagenome (GOLD analysis project Ga0105249, IMG submission 81522) | Switchgrass rhizosphere microbial communities from Kellogg Biological Station, Michigan, USA - KBS S4-4 metaG | ecosystem: Host-associated > Plants > Roots > Rhizosphere > Soil | place... | reverse complement strand
TATCAAACGGAAGTTCTTTTCCATCTTTATAGACCCTGCCATTGATGACCTGGGCCGTCCCTAAAAAATCATCAATATTATCTCCCTGGAAATTGAAATTCAGACGACCGGAAAAAGAATAATCCTCATTTGCAATTCTTAATTTTTGAAACTGGATATCCTGTATCTCTGCATCGAGGTTGAACACAGGCTTTGGTTTATTAAAATCTACCCGGCCTTTTGCAAAGAACACAGCATTGGAGTCGGCAGAATTAAGTGTCCCTTCAAATAATTTATTATTCAGTTTGCCCTTTATTTCAATATTCTCGTAATGGTAGCCATTGTACACAAATGAATTGATTTTTCCATCTATATCGGCATTTACATTTTTACTAAAACCGGAACCTTTCACGTTTGCATTTAATGCGATCATGCCCATATCCTTGTTGCCTAAAAAACTACCGAGATTAAAACCTGTGGAAGCAATACTTCCGGAATAAATAGGCTCCTTACCCTGTGGTAATTTCATATTAAGGTCCGAGGTAACAGTTCCGAGATTTGTTTGAATGGTACCATACGTAACAAAATCCCGGATAAAGCCCGTAAAATTCCCCTTGAAATTCAAATAGGTGATTGAGCTGAGTTTGGGTGAAGTAACTTTTCTTATTGAAGGAAGAAAGCGTACCGCATCCGTATAAGTCGTTTTAAATTCATTGCTTTTGAAATCGATAAAAGTGGTGTTGATATCGGGTAACCCGCTTAAACTAATATCACCATTAAGCAATGTATTGTTGCCGGCTTTTATAAAAAGATTTTTACCACTGATCTCTTCAACGGTTCCTTTTACTTTGCCGGTAAGTTCTATCTTTTTCTTCCAGTCATTCATTGCCGGCGCAAAAAATGCAATGTCATCTGAATCGAGTTCTGTATTTGTAAAGTCACCTTCCAATTTTACACGGCTGATAAAATAGGCCAGGTCATCATAACTGTCAAATTTCATTGCGTAATAATTCCCCAGGCGGCTGCGATTGGTTTGCAGGTCAAGATTATTGAACTCCATTAATTGGGGTGTAAATTTTACATCAGCAACCAATTTTTTCACTTCCAAACCACTTCGCTCTTTTGTCTTCAGATCAAGACTGGTGGTTATGGTGTCCTTGTCCCATTTTACATTTGTGAATGTGCCATCTATTTCACTGAATAAAATATGACGTCCGTCAAAATAACTGCTGACCGCGGCGCCTGATTGTTTATTGGTTTTAAAAGTTCCGTTTTTAATAACGAGCTTATCTAATTGAACCATCCAGCCTGCAGCATTCCATTTTAAAATTGAGTCAGCTACCGGTCTTTTTTCTTTTGGATCGGTTGAAGAAGGCTTTAGTTTCTGATAATCCGAAATACTGAACAGGGGCTCTGATATCTCAAGAAGATTGATATCAACTTTTTTTGTTTTAAAATTAATTTCCCTTGCATCAAAATTTAATGTTGCCAGTTGCAGCACCTGATCCTGCCCTGACCATTTATCAGATTGTATGAAACGTATATTTTTTAGTTCTACCTTTTTTAGGTTCAATTCAATACCCGAAGATTTTTTCTTTGCAACTGAAGGAGAAGGAGGAAACAAATAATCAAAAAGGAATTGGTGATTCCAAATTGAATCGGTCCGGTAAAAATTAACGTAAGCATCTTCCAGCCCTACATATTTTAATTCCACTTTATCTTTAAAAAAGAACCAATCCGTGATCCGAACTTTTACATCGCCGGCATACAAGAGAGTATCCTGCTTCTGGTCTTCCACCAGCAAGCCTTCCAAATGCATCCTGTTGAATAATGAAAAATCAACATGCCTGATCGTTACCCTGGTATTGAGATCTTTTGAGAGCTTTTTAGTAACCTTATGTACGATCCAGTTTTGTCCGTAAGGTGTTTGAATAAATATCCATGCCGATAAAAGGAGAACTAGCAGCACGGCAAAAAACCATAACAGTATCTTTTTCAGCTTTTTCAGGCGGGATATTTAATGTGTAAAAATAGTCAATCGCATCCGTCAGGCAAATTCGATACCAAACAATGGCTTAACGGCGAACTGAAATTGTAAATGGTAACGCCAATGGGTAAAAGAAGATGCCGGCAACTATTTGACTGATTAATTAACGACTTCAGGCAGTCAGCTATTCATTAGCTATGATAATTAACGAAACTTTTAAGTGGGATGGTCCATTTATTTTTTCTTCTTCAGAAAGAAACCGGCGGAAAGGCCAATATTACGATGACGGATCTGTGGCCCTTCATCGTAGTTGTTGATACTGGCTAATCCAAAAGTGTACTGGGCATAGATAAAAAAGCTTTCGGTTTCATAACCAAAATGACCCAATGCATTACCGGAATAATGTCCATATTTATCATAGTCAAAATTCATGGACCGGCTTATTGTGCTTCCTGTATTTGTTTGAAATTCTTCATGACCAAATAACTGAAAATCCAATGAAGGTCCTATACGGAGAAAGAAGTGTTTAGGTTCAGCAGTGAAATCATATTGAAGCAAGGGTGCCAACTCAACACAATGAATAGTTACATCATTATTAATGGCTGTAGCATCAGGATAAGGAGATGATCGATCAAAATCTACCTGGTATCCTTTCAGACTATAAAAGACTGAAGGAACAAAACTCAGCCTGCCGTCAAACGGAACTTTTAAACCAAGACCGGCCTGGCCGCCAATTTTGAAAGAGGTATTTTGTTTGACATCATTGATAGTATAGCGGACATTATTTGCCTGTACACCAGCGAAAATAAAAGCCTGTGTCTGTGAAAAGCCCTGCAAAGAAATCACCAGGGTAGCGATCAACACTATTTTTCTCATAAAAGTTTTTTTGATGGCTTTTCATCGGCCGCCAAATGTAGATATTAATGCCAGTATATGCAAGCTATAGGCGATTAGTATTTTTTAGCAGGATCTTTTATCCCTGCGGATTGATTATAAGCCTGTGAAGCTCCTTTAGGAATGGAAAGATTCTTCCAGTTCTCATTTTTAATCAGGCGACCAACATAGACGATCTGCCCGATATGATAAGGGTAATGGGCCAGTTGACGAATGATCGCATCCGTTGCACTTAATTCTTCACCGCGGATGGTTATAGTTTTAACCAGGTCATTTTCATTTAAAGATCCAACCGCGTCAAAAAAACATTTCCATCCTTTATTCCAGAGATCGATCAATTGTTGTTTTGTGTAGTCATGTACTTCAAATTCATCATCGCGATTGCGCCATTCTTTTTCTCCGTCTTCAGTTAAAAAATTAGTAAAACGACTCAGCATATTACCAGCAATATGCTGGATCATTACCGCAATGCTGTTTGATGCTGATGAAGGTTGAAAGTGAAACTCGTTGTCGTTTAATTGATCAAAAGTTTTTTCACCGAGTTCCTTATAATATTTCATCCGCTTGATCGATGCAGAAACAAATTCGTTGCTGGTTATCATGATTAATTTATTAGATGGAAGTATTCAGTATTCACACAAAGATATTATTAACTCCTGACTGCCGACTGAGAACTGCTAACTGAACTACCATCCTTCTGCGGCATCATCACCGCGTTTATCAGCAACAGCCTCTATCTTTATTTTATCATTTATATAAGTTAATTTGATCACTTCTGTTCTGCCGATTCCACTGCGGTCCTTTGTGAAATGTCCCATCGATTGCAATTTTGATTTTACGTCGGCAGGAAAACCTTTTTCCAGGTACAAAGTATCCGGCAACCACTGGTGATGAAATTTTGGTTTATAGACGGCATCTTCCGTTGATAAGTTAAACTCAAGGATATTTACCAATGTTTGAAAAACGGATGTGGGTATCGTAGTGCCACCGGGCGTACCTACAACCAAATAAGGTTTGTTATCTTTTAAAACGATTGTGGGTGTCATGGAGCTTAGCATTCTTTTGCCGGGCTCAATTGAATTTGCGATACCACCAATAGCGCCATACATATTGGGAACACCTGGTTTTATACTAAAGTCATCCATCTCATCATTCAGGAAAAAACCTGCGCCGCCAACTACAGTCCGGCTTCCATAACCATTATTCAGCGTTGTCGTAACGGCTACAACATTTCCATCTTTATCTGCAACACTCAGGTGAGTTGTTTCTTCGCTTTCATAACCCGGCACAGTACCATGTGCAATTTCAGCACTTAAGCTTGCCTTTTGAGAAGAAAAACTTTTCATTCTTCCTGCGAGATATTGATCGGATGATAATTGGGCCACGGGTACTTTATAAAAATCTGCATCGCCCATAAAACGCCCACGGTCTGCAAATGCGCGGCGTTCTACTTCGGTCATTAAATGCACAGCATCCACCGATTGAAAATTCATAGAACCAATATTTTTATTCTCGATCATCTTCATCATTTGATGTAATAATAAACCGCCGCTGCTGGGCATTGGCATACCGATTATTTTATATCCTTTATAAGTGAACACATGCGGCTCACGGCTTTTTGCCTGATAATTCTTCAGGTCTTCATAAGAAACGATTCCTCCGCCCCGCTTCATCTCCTCCACAATAAGCCTGGCTGTTTCTCCTTCATAAAAGCCGGCTTGTCCTTTATCCCGGATCCTTTTTAAGGTATTGGCCAGGTCTTTTTGTATTAACGTGTCACCTGCTTTCCATGGATTTGCTCTTACAAACACAGGCATTACCGAATTATATTTTTTTAATGAGGTTTGAATATTGTTCAAAGACCTTGCTTCGGCCTCAGTAATTGCAAAGCCTTTTTCTGCTAATTCAATTGCAGGAGCTATCAATTTTTCAAAAGATAATTTTCCATATTTATGAGAAGCAAATAATCCAGCAACGGTTCCCGGTACACCGCTTGCTAAATGACCATTCATGCTTTTATCATTAATAGCATTGCCTGTCGCATCAAGATACATATCCTTATTTCCTTTGCCCGGTGCTTTCTCCCGGTAGTCGATCGCTATTTCTTTTCCATCATCAAGCTTTGCAACAAAAAAGCCTCCGCCGCCTAAATTGCCTGCGCCGGGGTAAACCACCGCGAGAGCCAGTTGAGTTGCAATAGCAGCATCAACCGCATTGCCGCCCTGCTTCATTATTTCCACGCCTGCCTGGCTGGCCAAAGGATGTGCGGACGCAACCGCGCCGTGCTCACATTCGATTCTTTTTTGACTTGAATAATTGTACGGATCTAAATTTCCGATCGTGGTCTCAATATGTTTGCTGTTGTTACAGGTAACCGTTACTATGAAGAAAAAAAACAAAAATTTTTTCATGCAGGATAATCTTTTGCCCAAGATACTAAATCTTAAAAAAGCAATGTATGTTTCATTGATGATAGGGTTGCAAATGGTAGATGGGAGTTGATAAAAAGGCATACCTTTAACGCTCGCCCATCGTCTATCCCCCACCTGAGATTTAATCATTATTCTTAACAAAAAAATCTGTTTATGCTTGAGAGAAATTTATTCAGGAAATCAATTGTCTTATTTTCATTTCTTTTTATCTCGTTTGTTATTTCAGCCCAAAATGCAGTGATAAGGGGAACGGTTAAAGATCCCAACGGAGCACCTTTGGCCGGTGCTTCTGTTGTATTGGGCGGAACTAAATATGGAACTGTAACGGATGCATCCGGTAATTATTTATTAAAGGTTTCACCCGGAACGTATAATCTGATCATAAGTTTTATAGGCATGGAAGTGCAACGCAAATCAGTGACGGCAGCAACTGACGCAGTTTCAGAAAATAATTTTGACATGAAAGCTACCGGTGAATTGGTGCAGGTTACAGTTACAGGAAGCAGATCCACTACACCCCGGTCAAGACTTCAAACACCCGTACCTGTTGATGTCATACCTATTTCTCAGGTCATCAATGAAATCGGACAGGTGGACCTAAACCAAATACTTAATTTTATTGCGCCTTCTTTTCAATCTGCACGTCAAACTATCGCTGATGGAACAGATCATGTGGATCCAGCCCAGTTACGGGGTCTTGGAACAGACCAGGTACTTGTATTAATAAATGGCAAGCGTCGCCATCAATCATCATTGGTGAATGTAAATGGAACGGTAAACCGTGGCCAGGTTAATACAGACATGAGTACGATTCCTGCAACGGCTATTGAACGAATTGAAATATTACGCGACGGCGCAGCTGCACAATATGGTTCAGATGCCATTGCTGGGGTCATTAATATTATATTGAAAAAGAAAACCGGCTTGCTTGAAGCTGGTATTAGTTATGGAAAGTATATAACAGAGTACGAAAAAAATTATGCTTTATTCAAGATCAATAATAAGACAGATGATCCATCTGTAAAAGCAAGAGATGGTGGTAATTTCCAGGCTTCACTCGGTTATGGGTTTGCCATTGGCAAAGGGTATCTCAATTTGACAGGTGAATACATCAACCGGGAAGCAACTAACAGAACAGGAACGTATACCGGGGCCGTTTATCCCAATGTAAATGGAGTGAACAGGGATGATTCGATTATGGCTGCAAGAGGGCTAACAAGAAATTTCTTTGACATGCATATTGGTAACTCAGAAATGAAGGGGGGCTCTGTGATGTACAATTTTGGTTATCCTGTAAGTGATAAAACAGAAATTTACCTGTTTGGTGGTTATAGTAAGAAAGATGGTAAAGCCGCAGGATTTTACCGTTATCCAAGTGGCATTCCGGGCAATGCGAAAAATTATGCTCCGAATGTTTTTGCTCTTTATCCCAATGGTTTTTTGCCACAAATAAATTCAGATATATGTGATTTTTCGACTGCAGTTGGCTTACGTACCAAAATCAATCAATGGAACTTTGATATCAGTAATACTTTTGGCCTGAATAGGTTTGATTTCACTATTGATCAGTCTGTAAATTATACACAGTTTGCGATTGCCGGAAATAGCCAAACAGAATTTGATGCCGGAGGTTTGAAAACATGGCAAAACACAGTAAACGCAGATATTTCCCGCAAATATGAGGTGCTGCAAGGATTGAATGTTGCTGCAGGATTAGAATACAGGATTGATGCATTTGCTATAAATAGTGGTGAAGAAGCATCTTATAAAAATTATGATGTCAATTCGGGTGCGGCAGCCGGCGCACAGGTATTCGCAGGATTTAGAAATACGATCGGGAATAACAAAACAAGAAATGCAAAAGCTATTTACATTGACCTGGAACAGGACTTTACAAAACAATGGTTAGTAGCCGGCGCCCTGCGTTTTGAAAACTACAGTGATTTTGGTTCAACGCTGAATCATAAACTTGCGACACGTTATAAATTCAGCGAAGCGTTTACGATGCGGGCCTCCTGGACCTCTGGATTTAGAGCACCTTCAATGCCACAACGCTTTTATGAAAAAACCAATACATTGTTTGTGTCCCAAGGCGGCACGTTGGTGCCTATAGAAGCTGGAACGTTCACCAATAATAGTAAAGCAGCTGAAATATTAGGTATTCCTAAATTAAAAGAGGAGAGAAGTCATAGTTATTCAGTAGGATTAGCGGCCAAACCCTTTAAAGGATTTGAAATAACCATGGACGCTTACCTTATCAATATAAAAGATCGAATTATCCTGACCAATAATTTTAACGGCGGAAATAATCCACAATTACAACAGCAGTTGAACGCTGCTGGCGCCAGCACTGCCAATTTTTTTACCAATGCGATAGATACCCGGGCTAAAGGATTAGAAGCTGTTTTATCCTATAATAAAATTTTTGCAGCGGAACATTCATTACGAACAACCCTTGCTATGACATTTATTGACAACGAAGTAAAAAAAGGAGCAGATGGTAAGCCCATTATCCATGCATCCGATGTTTTAATTGCAAGCGGACAATTGGGTAATTATTTCAACAGGGAAGATCAAAGCCGTATAGAAGTAGCAAATCCTAAGAATAAGATCAGCCTTGCTTTTAACTATAAGATCAAAAAATTCGGAGCACTGGTTAGGTTTGTAAATTTTGGAAAAGTAGAATACCTGGATCCCACCATTAATCCTTCAAACCCCGCAACTTTCCCTGTCAATGCATTTACAGGGCAAGCGGAAACACTGGATCAGGAATTCTCATCAAAACTTATAACAGATATTTCTTTTTCTTACCAGATCATGCCAGCGCTTTCAATTACGCTTGGCGCCAATAACCTTTTGGATGTCTACCAGGACAAGCATACGCATAGTGGTAATATGAGCCTTGGCCGGTTCGTGTACAGTCGTCGTGTACAGCAAATGGGTTTTAATGGAGCCTATTATTTTGCACGTTTAAAATTATCTTTGAATCCAAAGAAGTGATTGTATAATAAATTTTAAAAATATTCAGGCGAATGAACTGGTTTCATTCGCTTTTTTTATTTTCATATCTTTAAATACTATCAATGAAAAAAATTATTCTGACCGGCGTATTTATTTGTTTAGCTTTTTGTGTTATTGCTCAATTAAAATCGCCTGATGATTTTCTTGGATATAAGATCGGCAGTCGCTATACACCTCATTGGAAAATTGTCAGTTATTTTCAAAGTATAGCTACCGCAGCATCGGCGAATATAAAACTCGAACAATACGGCCAAACAAATGAAGGGCGTCCGCTGATGGTCGCATTTATTTCATCAGCAGATAATATCAGCAGGCTGGAACAGATACGTCTGAATAATTTGCGACTTGCTAATCTAACAAAAGACAGGGCTGCACCTATAGAAGATGGAGCACCCGCAATAGTTTGGCTGAGTTATAATGTGCATGGTAATGAAACTTCATCATCGGAAGCTGCCATGTTAACCTTATGGGCATTGGTGGACCCGTCCAATGCAAAAACAAAAGAATGGTTGAAGAATACAGTTGTGGTTATCGATCCCTGCATCAATCCGGACGGAAGAGATCGTTATGTGAATTGGTATAACTCCGTTACGAGTAAAAATTATAATCCATCACTGGCGGCAAGAGAACATCGTGAGCCCTGGCCAGGTGGCAGAACCAATCATTATAATTTTGATCTGAACAGGGATTGGGCCTGGCAAACACAGATCGAATCACAGCAACGAATAAAACTTTATGATCAATGGATGCCGCAAGTACATGTAGATTATCATGAACAGGGAGTGAGCAATGAATATTATTTTGCACCGGCTGCACAACCTTATCATGAAGTGATCACACCCTGGCAGAGAGATTTCCAGGTGATGTTGGGGAAAAATCATGCAAAATATTTCGATGCGAATGGCTGGCTTTATTTTACAAAAGAAGTCTTTGATCTTTTTTATCCCAGTTACGGGGACACTTATCCAACGTATAATGGTGCAATTGGCATGACCTATGAACAAGCAGGTGGACCTGCCGGCGGGCGGGGAGCTTTAACAGATGAAGGAGACACACTTACACTTTATGACCGGCTTATTCATCATTACACAACAGGTCTTAGCACAATTGAAATAACATCTCAAAATGCGCCAAGGGTCATTAAAGAGTTTAGAAAATTCTTTAATGATGCTGTAAGTAACGGCGTTGGTGAATACAAAACCTATTTGGTAAAGACTAGCAACGATGCAGACAGGGAAAGAATAAATTCCTTAATGGAATTGCTGGACAAGAATGGGATACAGTATGAGTTCGCTGCGGGCAGTTCAAGAGGAACTTTTAACGGGTATAATTATTTCTCCGGTAAGGATGAGGCATTTACCGTTGAAAGCGGTGATCTCGTTGTCCAATCACAGCAGTCACGGTCGGCCCTGATCAAAGTTTTATTTGAACCCAAAAGTAAATTGGTTGATTCAGCTACATATGATATTACTGCATGGTCACTGCCTTATGTGTATGGAGTAAAAACATACGCTGTAAAAAATCAAATTACGACAATAGGTGGAATGAAACCAGCGCGGGTAGCAAATAATGTTACAGATGCGTATGGATATGTGATCCGGTGGCAGGGTTTGCAATCTGCGAAAGCTTTGGGACAATTTTTTCAAAAAGGAGTGAAGGTTCGTTTTTCAGAGTCGCCATTCGAAATCAATGGACAAAAATTTGAAAGAGGATCATTAATAATAATTAAGAATGGGAATGAAAAACACGGGAACAACCTGGCTGCTATTGTAAATGAAATTTGTAATACAAATAATATAAAAGCAAATACGATCAATACCGGGTTTGTAGATAAAGGATATGATTTTGGAAGTGATAAGGTACACCCTTTGAAAGCATCACGGGTTGCTTTATTGACGGGTGAGGGAGTCGGCTCGAACAGTGCAGGAGAGATTTGGCATTTCTTTGACCAGGTGATCGATTATCCGTTGACACTCGTTAACGCAACTGATTTTGGCCGCATTAACTGGAGTGATTTTGATGTGATCATTATGCCGTCTGGTAATTACCGTTTTCTTTCGGAGAAATCGTCATCTGATCAATTAAAAGATTGGGTGAATAAAGGCGGAAGATTGGTTGCTATTGAAGGCGGTGTTTCGCAGCTTTCCAAATTGGATTGGTCTATCAAAGCAAAAAAATCAGATGATAGCGCTGATAAAAAAAGTGATTATTCCCGTTTGCAAATATTCGAGGAGCGGGAAAGAGATTTTCTTGCTTCAAGTATTCCTGGCTCTATTTATAAGGTTGAATTGGATAATACACACCCGCTGGCTTTTGGCTATCCAAATTATTATTACACACTTAAACAGGATGGCGCTATGTATGATTTTATTAAAGAAGGTGGATGGAATGTTGGCGTAATAAAAAAGAATAACCAGGTTGCCGGGTTTGTTGGATCTGTATTAAAAGAAAAGTTGCAGGACGGATTGATCTTCGGTGTACAGGATATTGGCAATGGTGAAATAGTTTACCTGGCAGATGATGTTTTATTTCGGAGCTTTTGGGAAAACGGTAAGCTGATGTTGTGCAATGCTGTGTTTTTAGTCGGGCAATAGGCCTCATCCCCAACCCTTCTCCACAAGTGGAGAAAGGGGCACTCGAAATTCACTTTTTCTAAAAAAGACATTTTAAGTTGAGAAGAATAATCTCACCAATACAAACGGCAAGAGCACTTCGGCAACAAATGACATGGTCAGAAAGAGAGTTTTGGCAAGAATTAAGAAGTCGCCGATTTAAAGGTTATAAATTCAGGAGGCAGCACCCAATCGTATACCAACAAATAGAGAAGCGAAAATATTTTTATGTCGCTGACTTTTATTGCGCATCAAGAAAAGCTGTTGTTGAGTTAGGTGGGAAGATTCATGAATTTGAAGATCAAAAGAAGTATGATGAAGCAAGAAATGTTGTCATGACGGAAATGGGCTATAAAATTCTTCGCTTACAAAATGAAGAATTACAAAAAATGAATGATGCTCTCAATAAGCTTGAAAAATTTCTTATAGAGTGATTCTTCAATCTCCCTCTCTACTGAGTGGAGAGGGCCGGGGTGAGGCAAATAAGGGAAAAAGAGTTCAACTTATTCAAAAACCCGGTTTTTGACCGCCAATTTTGATTGCTGTCAAAACCGGCTTTATTTTTTGCGGTAATTCCAAAGATGTCTTCCTAATATGTAGTTTTACATCGTCAAACAATTACAATGGAAACTAACTCGGACATTAATTGTTTTAATCCTATTGAATCTGAAATAAGATTCACGATCTACAATACTTCTCCTCCCAGAGTATAAGCTGATTCTTTCGGCACATCTTTTCTTCTTCAAGAAAAAGTATTGACACGAAGCCAACACTTTTGTGTTGACAATTTGTGCGCATCAAGATGCGGGTAACCATTGTACCTGTTTCACTAAACAATATTTTCAATCATTAATTTTTAAGTCATCATGGAAAAACAAGAATTGATCAGGTGGGCCTTAATTAT
>Ga0105249_10004667_pt1 | contig 11830 bp, 11 predicted proteins | sample KBSS44metaG_FD_81522 | JGI IMG/M metagenome (GOLD analysis project Ga0105249, IMG submission 81522) | Switchgrass rhizosphere microbial communities from Kellogg Biological Station, Michigan, USA - KBS S4-4 metaG | ecosystem: Host-associated > Plants > Roots > Rhizosphere > Soil | place... | reverse complement strand
TTCATTCCCAATAATTCTTTCTTCTCATCACCCGAAACAACTTCCGGGATCAAAGCTTTAACCTGTTGAGCTATAAGACCCACTTTTGGCGCCCCGGAAACATCAGTTTTCCATTGATACGAGATCGGTTGAAGCTGCATGATCTCTTTTAATCCATATTTTAAAGAATGAATATTTGTTTTAGTTCTGATATCAGAGGTTTGGATCGTTCCATTAGCAGACCAAACAGCACTCCACCTTGCGCCAGACTTACCCAGTAAATAGGTGTTATCTGACGAAGGAAAAACATCACTTTTAAAAGAAACACCATTACTGTTTAATCTGAATTTTTCATTGGCCGGCGCATCACCTCCTGTAAAAAATATGATCGACTTTGATGTGCTCGCATTTCCAATAACAAAATCCTGGCCTTTACTATATAAATACGCATTATTTACTCCGTTTAATAAACTTGATGCTCCATTATTGTAGGTACTTGAATTAATTCCAAGATCAACGTAATTCGCCGATTCCGTTCCATTATCCGCAGTAGCTACTATATCTGTACTTGATTGCCCTCCATTGCTGAGATTTTGAATATTGAATTGAACATAGCTGTTTGTATTCCCCCTTGCATAAATCAGGTTCATGTAATCTGTCACAGAGGTGCCGCCATCAACAAGTAATCTTTCCGGGTTGCTGCTGTTAAATGACGATGTTCCAATCCCCAGGTTCCCATCAGCTGATAATAGCATCTTTTCCGTGTTATTCGTTATAAATGGAAGAGCATAGTTGCTTGTCGTTCCAATGTTTTGCAACGAGCCGACGTTATTACCGCCTAATAACCATGAACCACTGCTGCCACTTCCGGGCAATGACTCATGGATCGCATACCAATTACTGCCGTTGCTTATCAGTGTTACGGATTTATTAGTTTGCGTCAATGACCAGGAGCTTAATCCATCAATTGTTTGTGATGAGGTGGTAGCGATGGTCAATGCAGAAGCGTTTGAGCTTGCATTCTTAACTACATAAACACGTCCTGTAATCGTTGTGGCATCAGGAAGTGTAAGCGTAGCGGCAGATGTTCCGGTAAATGCAAGGGTATGATCTGTCGCTGCTGTAGTACTGGCTGTAAAAGAACGGAAATTATTAGACAGTGAACCGCGTATGTCCAGTGTTGAATTAGGACTGGTGGTGCCAATTCCGGTTTGTGCAAAACCAATTGAACAACATAAAACGATGGGTAAAAGAAGATGGGCTTTCTTTTTCATAGGGATTAGGATTTTATTACTACAAAAAACCAAAAGATAATTTTAATTACTTATGATTTGATTTACTATTTTTTTTATTTACATATTTATTACGATACTGTTTAAGTGTATTTGACTAACAATAATCTCATGCTATACTTTTCTTTTTCCCAAAAATTGTAATTCATAGTTTAACCCGATCATCATATAATTGCCGGTACTAAAAGGTTTAAAAAAATAAACCGGGACACAAAGCCTGCCTGCTGTAAATCCCAGCATAACCCCCGGCTCAAATTCATTAGCACCACGTTGAAGAGTAGTTTGAATGGTTACTCCTGCAAAAAAATTCTTAGCCAGGTTCAATCCTGCTTCTGTCCAGCTAAACATAAACCCTGGGTTTTCCGGGCTCAGACTCCAGCTGTATTGCAGCTCAGTTGAAGCAAAACACCTGTCAAAATCGCCTTCGGTTTTCAATGCCGCTGAAACACCGGAAAACGTTCCTGCCGACCCTCCTATCATTGGAATTAAAACGATTTTCTTTTTCGTACCAACCAAAAAAGTTTTGCCACAATACAACGAAACAGTCTTTACATCTTCATAATTATAACGCAGTTCAGTATAAAAACCTTTTTTTGCCTGGTAATGTGCTATCGGCATCCACGAATAAGTATGATCATTACCTACCAGGCTATAATTCTCCAGTCCACTTTTTGATTGAGCAAAAGTGTAGCAGCAATAAATTAAAAATGTTGCCGCAAGACTAAGATGCTTTCTTTTCTTTGCCAATTGTCCTGGTTTTTTCAAGTACGGTTACTTCAGCATTTTCCAACCTGTCTAATAAATGAATATCTTTTTTGTGAGGATTCCAGTAAAAGATCAGCCTGTCAATCGGCTTCCATAGTATCACCCAGCTAAATACATCAAGCGTATTATGCATTGCTCCCGATATCCATCCATTCATCAATTCGGTAATAAATGAAAGCAAAGCCTGGAAGAATAGAACAATACAAAGACTTGCTATCAGCAGCTTAAAAGTTCTTCTTTTGAACTTTTTAAACTCCTCTATTTTTAAATTTCTTTTAAGTTTAAAGTGATTACGGATAGCTTGTGTAACCGGGGTTATAAAACGCTTATCCGCATAATCCAGGCAAATGACCTGGTATTTAAAAACTGCATTTCTCCTGGAAGTTAAAAGCGAATTATAAATGTACTGCTCAAATTCATGTCCCAACTGGCGCTTATAAAGTGGTGCGGGGTCATGCTGGTTGAAGTAACTATGAACGGTTTTTTCATCCAATCGCACATAGATATTGTACTCGTTATCGGATAGGGGCTTATCCATCGGTTTTTACAGGGTTTGGATCTGATTGTTATTAAGAACAAATCATTTATTTAACGCAATGATAATAGAATCGATTGCATGATTAAATAGTAAGTATTCTACTTTAAGAGCTTCCCTAATTTACAGTTCAGTACAAACACTTAAAAGAATGGATCGCGTTAGGCCGCTGTTTTCGGTAATTGTGCCACATTGAACCAAAATGATTCAATACTCTGAACAATATCCAGGAATTTTTCAAAATCCATTGGCTTTGTAATAAAACAATTGGCAGATCTTTCATAACATGCTGCGATATCAGCATCTGATGACGAGGTAGTAAGCATTACAACCGGGATCTTCTTCAGCTTCTCATCATTCTTTATAAACTCCAATACTTCAATCCCATTTAACCGCGGCATATTTATATCCAGCAAAATAAGATTTGGCATCACGCAGTTTATGAATTGCCCCTCTTTTTTCAAAAACTCAATTGCTTCTGCACCATCTCTTACGACGGCTACTGTATTGCTGACCTTCAATTCCTTGAATGCCTCTAATGTAAGGAGGATGTCCCCTTCATTATCCTCAACTAATAAGATTTGTAATTCTTTCATGGGTTTGAATTTAAAATTATGGTTTATCGTTCCGTTGAAGGTCCTGTCTTAAAAATTACTTATTGTATGAAACAAAGGAAACGTAAAACGCTTCTATCTCATGCATCACTTTCGTGTACTTATCATAGTCAATCGGCTTGGTTATATACCAGTTAACCTGTTTGTCATAACAGTCACTGATATCCGCATCGTTTTCGGAACAGGTAAGCATTACGACAGGTATTTCTTTTAAACCATCATCTCTTTTGATAATTTCGAGTAATTGCTTCCCGTCAATACCCGGCAAATTGATATCCAGTAAGATCAACTGCGGTGTTGGTGCATTGTGATACTGGTCCTGTTTTTTCAGAAAACGTAAAGCTTCTTCCCCATCTCTTACAATGGTAAGTCTGCTTTCCATGTCCATGTCTTTAAATGCTTCTGTAGTGAGAATAATGTCTCCTTCATTATCCTCAACCAGTAAAATGTTAATTTGATTCATATGCTACTTTTATCAGTTAAGAATTATAATTCTTTATCAGGTATAAATAATGTGAATGTACTGCCTCTGCCAGGCTGCGATACAACTTCAATTGTACCGCTATGCAGTTCAGCTATTTTTTTACAAATCGCTAACCCAATTCCTGTTCCTTTATATCCCGCTTCATCGGTATGCAGTTTTCGAAATACCTGGAATATTTTATCAAAATAAGCGGGGTCAATTCCGATCCCATTGTCTATAACAGCTACTCTCCACCCGTTATCCGTTCTGCTAGCCTCCAGGCAAATCTCAATTGTTGCATTATTATTGAACTTTATAGCGTTACTAATTAACTGCGAAAACAACTGTACTAATAATTTAGAGCTACCCCATACAATGGGCAACTCATCGTGAGTGATGACTATCTTTTTATGATCAAAACCAGGGATCAATTTTTCCTTTGTTGTATTGAGTATTTCGTTGAGATCCGTTTCGCCGAAGTCGTATGTCGCAGAACTTAACCGTGAATAATCCAACAGATCAAATACCAATTCTTTCATCTTTAAAGAGCCTTTCATGGCATACTCAATATATTGTTTGGCGCCGGCATCCAGCTTATCGGCATATTTCTTTTCTAATAGTTCCAGGAAACCTGTGACCATCCGGAGAGGCGCCTGCAGATCATGTGTAATGATATAAGTAAACTGGTTGGTCTCTTTAACGAGCTCATCCATTTTCTTTTGGATCATCATTAATTCATTATCCTTGTGGTTGCTCCCATCCAGGATAGCAGGCCCATCGATCATTCTTGTTTGTATTTTATCCATACTGCTGTTTTAGGCCCTCATTTTTGGTAATGTAAAATGAAAGGCAGTTCCTTTACCATATTCAGATGTCATCCAGATCTTTCCTCCATGTGTTTCCACGATCTTCTTGCAGGTGACTAAGCCAAGCCCGGTACCCGGATATTCCTCTTTACGATGTAACCGTTGAAAAGCCTTGAATAGTTTTGCCTGGTCCTTTTCAGCCACACCAATCCCATTATCCTGTACAGTAAATTTCCAGCAATCGGGTTCTTCCTGCAATTGTATATCCACCTTCGGTGATATGCCCTTCTTGCGAAATTTAATACCATTGCTTACAAGATTTAAGAACAGGCGGTATAATGCACTTTGTGTTCCTTCAACAATTGGTAAATTATTTTGAACGAAAAGATCGGCAGCGGTGTCATCCATCACAATACTCATGTCCTTTTGTACAAGGTCAACAACGGAGGATAGATTTACAAATTCTTTTTTTGCTGCTTTATTGCCGGACCGGGAATATTCCAACAGATCACGGATAAGTATAGTCATCCTGTCTGCACCATCCTTTGCCCTGTGGATATAGGATTGTCCCTGTTCATCCAGCAGGTTACTATACTTTTTGTCCAGCAAGCCCAAAAATCCGCTTACCATTCTTATAGGCTCCTGCAGATCATGCGCAGTAATATTGGCAAATTGTTCGAGATTCCTGTTCAACAATAATATTTCTCCTTCGTCAAGTTTGCGTTGTGTAATATCCTCATTCGTGCCTATCATTTTGAGTGCCTTACCGAATTCGTCAAACTGAACCAATGCATGACCTCTTATATAATGAACACTATTATCCTTCCATAACACCTTAAATTCGGTATCAAACTCCTTTTCCCCTTTTAATGCTAAGTGTAATTCCTCCCTGACCCTTTTAAGATCATCCGGGTGAAGTGCAGACTCCCATGCTTCAGTAATATTTTTGCATTCGTCCTTATCTACGTTATACATTTTAAACATTTCATCATCCCAAACCGTATTTTCATTCACTACATCCCAATCCCAAATACCAATATTCGTTGCCTTTATAGCAAGCTGAAACCTGTTGGATAAGTTTAATAGTTGCTGTTCCGATCTTTTCCTTTCGGAAATATCTTCCAGTGTTCCTTCAAAGTATTCAAATTCACCTTTATCGTTCAGACCTGATCCAATATTAGCTTTAACCCAGATAGGCTCGCCTTTTTTTGTCAACACCTGTAATTCATAATTTTCAACTTTGCCACAACGTAATATCAGGTCGGCCATATTGGTTCTATCAATGGGGTTCACATATATCTGGATTCTTATATCAGTGATTGAAGTGATAAGTTCCTCAGGCGTAGCATATCCAAAGATCCGGGCCATAGATGCATTAGCCATAATAAACCGACCATCTTTTGTGCTGCGATAAATACCTTCGACGCTATTATCAAAAATGTCTTTGAATTTTTTTTGAGCTGCAGCTAATTCTTCTTCTGCCCTCTTCCGGCCGGTAAAGTCTCTGCCAATCCCCACTAAGCCGCTTACGTTTCCGTCAATATCATAAAAAGGAACTTTTGAAGTAAGCAAGTAACGTTGCAAACCTGTCCGATCAGTAAATATTTCTTCTTTATTAATAAGCGACTGCCCTGTTTGAATGATCTGCAAGTCATCATTATATGCTTGTTCTGCCTGGGCATTAGAAAATAATTCCAGATCTGTTTTACCTATAACATCAGCTTCAGACGCAACCCCTATAATATCCAGATCCGCTTTATTGGCAATGATCTTTTGACCCGATGTGTTTTTAACATAAATGGTATCCGGAAGGTTATCAATGACTGTGCGGAGAAGAAGACGCTCAGCTTTTATTTTTTCATCCATTGTTTTCCGCTCTGTTATATCTTGAGTAGTTCCAAACAAACCAATTTGTTTTCCGTATTTATCATACAATACCTTTCCTTGTTCATACACCAATGCCTGGCTGCCGTCTTTTCGGATGATCTCATGCTCAAAAATAAATTCAGATTCGCCGGCAAATATGCGAGCAATTGCGTTTTTAATTTTCAGCTGATTTTCATTACTGAAATGACTTAGATAGTTTTCGAAGGTTAATTCAAACTCTCCGCGTTGTTCTCCAAAAATTTTAAACTGCTCGGAGCTCCACTTTAATTTATTGGTTGCAAAATCCCATTCCCAACTGCCAATTTTAGCTATACGTTGTGCTTCCTTGAACTTAAAATGATTCTTTATCATTCGCTGCTGAGCCCGTTTAAATGAAAATGTGGCCAACAGCATCAGTATGATAAAAACAAAAAGCAACACCAGCAAACCTGCTTTGTTTATTACACTATACTGTTTGATACCGGATGTGCTATCCTGAAATTGTTTCAAAAAGCTTTTCTTTAATAATTCAAGTTCTTTGGTTAATTGCTCACGAATAAGTTTTTTGTCAGTTTTTTGCATTAAAGCCATCGCTGCCCCGGGACTGGCAGTTTTAAGAAGAAGCAGCCCGCTATCCATATTCGCAAGCCGCAGGTTCATCAGCATTTCTGTCTTTTTTACTTTCGCTAAATCGATCTCATTCGTCGAATGCTCCTTTAATGATTTAAAACTCTCACTACACAAAGTTTTGATACGATAATATTTCTTTAAATAATCAATATCGGATGTTATCTGGTATGCTCTTTTATCAGATTCAAGTTCAAGTAGGTTATTGATGAGTGAATCGATCTGCATCACATTTCTTTCAGTTTTCAGCACCTCATTTTCAAGGTTTACCTGCTTTTTAAAACTAAAAAACAACACGCTGAAACTTCCCAATACAATTAACAGGGAAATTGCCAGGTAAAGCAATATGGTTTTTTTAAACTTTTTCATGCCCTGTTTGTTTTACCGGTATGGTAAAATGAAATGTGCTTCCTTTTCCGGGTTCAGATTCCACCCAAATAGTTCCCCGATGTAATCGTATAATCTTTTCGCAGATAGCAAGACCAACACCTGTGCCTTCATAGGCTTCATGCTGATGCAATCGTTGAAAAAGATTGAAAATCTTTTCAGAATAATCGGGATCGATACCGATGCCATTATCACTGACACTAATAATATATTTTTCATCCCTGTTCGAACTATTTATTTTAATCACAGGCGGCTGATCGCTTTTATATTTAACAGCATTCCTGATGAGATGCATGAATAACTGCTGCATAAGCGCCCCGTCAGCAAATACTACGGGTAAGTTCCCAATGGATAGTTGTACATTATTCTTTTCTAAATAATTTGAAAGAGTACCAGTCACTTCCTGTAATAACTTATTCATGTCAACCGAAGAGAATCCCTCCCTGTCAATCGTGAATTTTGAATATTCCAACAGATCAAGAATAAGTTTTTTGATCCGTTTTGAGCCCTCTACAGCATATTGAATATATTCCGCTGCCTGTTCATCCAACCTGTCTTCATATCTTTTTTTCAATAACTGTAAAAAACTATTTATCGAGCGAAGGGGCTCCTGCAAATGATGGGTAGCTACATACACAAAGCGCTCCATATCCACATTGGAACAAGCAAGCTCGAATGCACGTATTTCAAGATTCTGATATAACGACGTGAGTTTTTCCTCGACAAGCTTGTGCTCCGTAATATCGGTAAAACTGCAAACAACTTCTTTCACATGACCATCTTCACCGAATAAGGGATCAGCATTTATTAATAACCACTGCTTTTGATCACTATTTGTTTTAATATATCCTGCAACGAGATTTGAAACAGGCTTACCGCTACTAAGAACTCTATGAACAGGTTGTGATTCCCACGGCAGCAAAGAGCCGTCAATATCCATAAAATTTAATCTGCCTTTAGATACAGAAGCAGAACAAAGTTCTTCTTCGTCTAAACCTAATATCTTCTGAGCTGCTTTATTACAATACAGAACACGTGTGTTCTTTCCATAAAGGATGACCCCTACCTTAAGCAGATCTATAAAATCCTTGGTTCTCTCTGAGTTTTCAGCAAATGAAATAGTATTTAATAATCTTTCCTGCATTCAAAAATGATTTGATAGTTTAAGATTATTAAACCCCGTGCAACCCGGTACTATAAAAAATGGCAATAGATCAAAAGGAGGTGGGAAATAACCGGCACCCAATGCAATAACTCTTACAGCTTGTGTTAAGTTCTTTTTCATAAGATAGGACGACTTGGCACGGACTCATATAACACTCCGTCTCGCAAAGATTACCTGCAATAACTATTAATGCAATAGAAAATTGAGCAAAAGTCCAGGAAAAAAAACCTTTTAGGTGAATCCACTTATTGAGAGCGTATCTCGCTTTATGTATTAACTCTTAATGACTTCATTAAAATCAAGATTGGACATATTCCTCTAAGTACTCAAAGGGCCTGGTCAGTTTTCCTTTTGATACAATCGTTGCCCGCTCTATAATTTCAGAACCACCTTTTACCATATCCTCCAAAACATACTTGATCAATTGTTCCCCGAAATAACGACTCGCATCTCTTGGTAATTCGTTAGGCAGGTTGCCGACAGCCATTATATCGATTGAGTTTTTTAAATAAGGAGCTGTTTTTACAAACTTATTTTTGTCAACTCCATAAACAGGGTCTTCAATAGTTTGATCACCGAGATTAATGGGTACAGAGCCGTTTTTATCATCTGTAATATCGGCGATGGTCCGGATAATAAATGTATCACGTTTAATATCATCCCTTGAGAACAAACGCGGCACATTTACATCCCAGAAAACACCATTCAGCAAAATATCCGTTTGTTCAGCATAAGGTAAAAATTTACATGCATACGCGTCTGGCTTTTCATGGAATGACTCCCGGTCATACTTACCCGATATTTTATGTTCATACAGATCTGCACCCTTTAGCTGTGTATAGACCGGGTAAGCAAACCTTCTTTTTAAATACTCATCTGGTTCTACTTCATGGATGCCCATCAGGTTCATTATCTCCAATACACCATGTGCTACACGACCCGAGCCGGTAACTGCGATCTTTACATTTGGCAATCTCAAACCAAAATAATTATGGATCAGCTCACGAAAATTTCTTTGCTTATAAACTCTATCCAGTTTGTACAAGCCAGTACGATTACCATACGCCATCATTCCGTTATGTGCTCCCACCACACCTGCAAAAAATCCAAAACCAATGATACGCTGGCCATCTTCATGCTCCAAACATTCATAATCGACCAGGGTAATGTTTTTTGCAAGTATCGCTTTCAGCATGGCGCGGTTATGCGATTGCTTTTTCCGGGTATGTGAAAAGAAAACATAGGTCTTCCCCGGAATCAGCATTTCAACAGGCACTTCTTTTATCCCAAATAAAACATCACAGGAAGAAAGATCCTCATTGATCTCAACTCCTGCCGATTGGTATTCCCGGTCACTAAAACATCGTATTGTTGACGGTTGCGCAAGAATTTTTACCTCTTCGCTATTCTTCAATATCCATTTGCATTGGGGAGGTGTGAGCGCAACGCGATTATCTGCCGGTATTTTCCCTTCCCTGATGAGTCCAATTTTGATCATACTGATTCAATTTGCCTGAATGTTTGCAAATATGAGGTTTAAAAATTTCACCTCAAAACTGTCATCTTTATCCGGTACCGGCAGTATGAACGCTGTAAAAAAAATCTCCTCCGGGAACGGAGGAGATTTGATAGCATCGCTTAAATACTATCGCCACTTGAGCATCTTTACCTGGCGGAAGAGTTTACCAGTCATCTTATCGTGATAGAAATGATGAGGGTTGCCTTTTAGCCTGTTCATGAGCTCAAGAGCAAGATCATAATCCCTGTTCCGGATATAAGAAAGTACCAGGTTGTATTCGGCAGCATCTTTATACACAGACCGGCCTGCAACATAGCCCAGGTCAATTACTTTTTTAAACCCCGTTATTGCGCCTGAGGGGTTATTCAATGCCAGTTGGGCATGTGCGGCAATAAAATTTTCTTTAATACCCCTGGAAGAACCAACAAGCTCTATTACTTTTTTATAGTCACGGGCCATGTAGGCTTCTTCAACCGCAGACGAAACATTGCTGTTATCATTCAAATTGCCAGGAGTGTATTCAATATAATTTCGGCGAAAAACTTTTGAAGCTGATAAACTGTAAAAGAGCCACCCCTGCCATACTAAAACAAGAAATACGGTACTTGCGACAATTGCTATCGTTCTTCTTGCTATTTTATTTGCAGGACCTGAAGTTTTCTCCATTTCAGCTTTTTTCCTAACCTCCATTCTTTTACCTTTTATTTGTACCCGAAGAAACTAAATTTGCTTCAAAGGAATTCCCGGGAAGTAACCTTGTAACGTGATTTTTATTTAAATGGTTACTAAGTTATTAATTATTGAACCAGCAGCATCGCCTGATCGACTGTTCTTTGCAAGCTGTCATGCTGAGTTAGTTTACACTGAGCTTGCCGAACTGAAGGATTGCCAGGGATTCCGTAAAAACCGTGCTGTATTAAACAAAACAATGAACTATTTTGAAATATTTGGATTACCGGTTCAATTAAAAGTTGACAAAACAGCTCTGCCTAAAAAGTATTTTGAGTTGAGTAAAAAATTTCATCCGGATTTTTATGCTAATGCCACTCCATCGGAACAGCATCATGCATTGGAAATAACTGCCAACCTGAACAAAGCCTATAAGACTTTTCAAAATGAAGATGAAACTATTAAATATGTCCTTCAACTAAAAAACCTGGTCGAAGAAGAAGAAAAATACCGGCTGCCTCCCGATTTTTTAATGGAAGTGTTAGAGATAAACGAAAATTTAATGGATGCTTCGGGTGATACAGAAACTAAATTAAGTTTGCAATCTTCGATCGATAACCTCCAATCAGAGATCTATGAACCTGTTAAAGAAATTATTGAACATTATCAGGACGGTGTTACTTCCGAAAAAGAGCTGCTGCAAGTAAAAGAATATTATTACAAGAAAAAATATCTGCACCGGATTCAACAGCAATTAAACGGGATGTCGTAATATTGCACCCCATTTCCATTTGCCCGGGTGGCGGACCTGCCTGCCGGCAGGCAGGATTGGTAGACGGCTGTTTTAGACCATAAATATGATTATAGTTTATGCTATAAAAAGTTTAGAACGGAATTATATTTATGTTGGCATGACAAATGACTTAAACAGAAGAATTCAGGAATATAATAATGGAGAGAATAAATCAACTAAATCTTATCGACCGTTTATTCTGATTTATTCTGAAAGCTTTCCAGATAGAGTTTCTGCAAGAGAAAAGGAAAAATATCTGAAGTCAGGTGTGGGAAAGGAATATTTAAGATCTTTAAAGTTTTAATAATTGCCCGGGTGGCGGAATTGGTAGACGCAGCAGACTCAAAATC
>Ga0105249_10004664_pt1 | contig 11838 bp, 9 predicted proteins | sample KBSS44metaG_FD_81522 | JGI IMG/M metagenome (GOLD analysis project Ga0105249, IMG submission 81522) | Switchgrass rhizosphere microbial communities from Kellogg Biological Station, Michigan, USA - KBS S4-4 metaG | ecosystem: Host-associated > Plants > Roots > Rhizosphere > Soil | place... | reverse complement strand
TGTCGAACAAGGAGATCGCGATCGAGCTCCATATCGGTCCCGCCACCGTCAAGAATCACATCCACAACATCCTGGAAAAGCTCCAGGTCCGCCGCCGTGGGGCGATCGGCAGCCGGGTCCGGAGCGGCGCCCTTGCCGCGGCATCGGCAGCGCTTGCCGGCGACGGCCTGGGCTTGTTCGCGGATTGAACCGGCCGCGGGGCTTGTTTTGCCATTTTCTGGAGATTTTCGGACGTCGGCGCGCGCGTTGCTGGTGGGGTCGGACTCGAAAACCTTCCATAAGTATTTGAAACTAAAGGGTAGGTTTTGCAAGGCTGGCCGGTTGGGCCCCATTTGGGCCCCAAAGAAAAATCGAAGCGGCCGGAATCGAACCGGCGCCGCACATAGAGATCGGTAAGCCATTGTTTTGATGATATTATTAGGCGAAATAATGCTTGCTTCTGTAAAAATTATGGGGAAAAGGCGGACTCTAATTAGGGCATCACGCCAGCGTGGCATTTGAGGATGGGGGTTCAGTATTTCATTCTGATTGGTGCCGTTCACTCGATCATCAACGAGGCACCGTGGGACGGTTTCGCGCTACATTCTCTGCATTGCGGTGCGGGCGTCAGCCTTGGCTCGGCGCGATGAGTTACCGCTCGAAGCTTTGCACAATAAATTTGATCGCGGCTGCGCCACGGTCCCGCGGCGATGTCTGACCAGGCGATGTCCGACCAAACCAAGACGTTCCGTATGCAGGTGACGAACGGCCGATCCTGGGGAGACCTGCCGTTCACAATGGGGCTAACGGATGTCGATCTCGGTGAACGCGAGCGCCATGTCATCCACCTGGATTTGGCTTCTTGAGCGGCCGCCGCGGAGACGCGATCGGCGATCATCGTGGTTAGCAGTCGTAGACCGAGCCAGTGGGACGAGTGGCCCACGTCGCCAGTCCAGCGACCGCGCCACTCATAGCGTAAGGAAAACTGCCGACAATTAGGTCCCATATTCCCGACTGGCCGGGGAGGTTGATCATAATCCAAAACAAAGCGGTTGCGACGAAACCGAGTGCCGAAGCTGTCCAACAGCTGACAAGGTTACGCATGCCCATCAAAAGCCAAATTGGGAAGCAACAAGCTGCAAGAATTGTCGCGTAGATTAACGACAAACCGGCGGCGATACAGACCTGCGTGTTTAATGGGACGAGGAGATGGGCGCCCCCGATATTTGCTAAGCGAGCGGCTTGCCAGCCCGCCATGTAGGTATATGCCGACACAGCGATCGTGGCGGTTGCAATGCCGACCACAATCGCTCGTAATATCTTGAGAGAGCGGCTTGATCGAACGAGGCGGCAAAATGCTGGTAGCACGCAACCCTGCGGCGCGTAATCGACCGATAAGCTCCTCGTGGCGATCAGCGGAAAGCGGGGAAGCCAAGACGCCTATTCCCGACCACGCGTCTATGGTCTGTGGGATACGGCTCGAGCGGCGGCTCCTGCGCAATAGTCTGTCCAGGCGTTCTCGGGTCGCGTTCACGAGCCGCAGCATAGCGACTAACCGACTGCCCGCAATTAGGAGCGACGGTCGATTACCTGGATGCCTGCCTTGGGTCGGGTTCCACCGGCGCGAAACCGATCGCAACTTGGCAACACTGGGGGCGCCCACCGGCATAGGTAGACGAGATTGTCATCGCGGGGAGCTCCGCGATCAGCGTCGATGGCCGACCAGACTCGGTCGTCCCGCTTCTCGACAGCGAATGGCCGCTTCGGAGAAAACCCACCGTTCGAAATGGGCAGGGCTCGAACGGCAAGCTTTGGGTGGTCGCCGACAGCCGGCTTTTAGGGGCGAGCGGCTTGTTTAAATCCGCAGCGTGGATTTTGGCGCGCGTTATTGCGCTTTATCCGCCAACACCCTCGAAATGGCTAGCAGCACGTCTGGTCGGACTTGTACCCCTAGGTGGCTGCTTCGGATCTCGATTGCCCGGCAATTCTCGTCCCGGCAGATGGTGCCGGCAACCAATCCGTCTGACCGGCTCCAGATCGCGGTTGTGGGCACTGATAATGGTTGTGCGATGAACGCGCTGCGCGCCAAGAACGCTGGATCATCGAGCCTCTCGCCAGTTGTCCATTGAAATACGCGCCATACATTGGTCGCCTTGCCCGATCCCGCGAATGGTGAACTGACCGTAATAACCTCACGCACGAGCTCCGGACGGCAATGCGCAACCAGCCGCGCGATGAGGCCGCCCAAGCTGATCCCGACCAACGTCACGGGACCGCTTCTCGTCACAATAGCCTCGACGCGCGCTATCAATCGTTCTGCATCGGCACCGACTGTGCGCGCGCCAAAGTTCAGGCCTAGTCCCCATCCGTGCACGTCGTAGCCGAGCCGCTTTAAAAAGCGCCGCATCACGGAATTGGATATGTCGCTGTTGAGCAGCCCTGGAAGCAGCATAACCGGGCGACCGTCTCCACCGGGTGCGGCGCTCAGTGCCTTGCGATGACGCGGCCAACTAGCCACCGTCCAGACCGCGCGTGGCAGCTCCGCCGCCCATAACAACTTCGATGGTGCACGCGGGGTTGAGGAAGGTCCAGTCACTTCGTTTTATCCATTGCCCCTACACACCTACAAAACAAAGCAATGCGCAGCGACCTCTTTTGCATGTGAGTTATACACGAAGCGATGACACTAGAGGCAACGGCAGCTGGTGGCGCGACAGGCGCCTGAAGCCTGCATATGGGTCGGTAGCTACCGACGACACCCCGCCGTCGAGTGTCACGGTGACGAACGACCGGTCCCGGGAAGACCTGCCCTTCGAATTGTTCCGAAGCGGACCTTCGTGACCGCGCTGATTACGCATGACGGGCGGCATGATCGGCTCAATCCCTGCGGAAGATGGCCGACACCACGCCCGTGGTGAGCGGGCAAACATCGAAATTGGGGGAATTGACCGCAAGGTAGCGCCCCTGGTCCGGCTCGGAATAGCGTCGGAGCCGGAGATCGATCAGCGAGAGCGGAACGACTTCGGCCATGGCAAGCAGCTTTGCCCGGAAGGCCGCGCCGATCCGCGCGAGATCGGCATGGGCACCGCGGCTCGCGATTTGGAACAACCCGCCGGGCCGCAGATGGGTGGCGGCAAAGCCGAAGGCAGCGCATTCGAGCGCGATCCCATAGAGCTCATCGCTATGTAGCCCGCACGCCTTCACGAGGACGTCATGCTCGCGCGCCTTGTGGGTCCCCGTGAACCACAACGTGATCGCATCGAAGGTGCGGGTGCCCAATGCACTGGCCAGTTGACGATGGGGTCGAAGGAGATCGCTGTGCACGAGTGCGCGCCGCGCCCGCCTCGGCAGGTGGCCGACGTCATAATCGAGGTGATGCGCGCGATGGCCCAGCATATGATGGCGCATGCGCGTGCCGACATCCGATCCGCACAGGCCGATTTGGTCGGCTGCGGCGATGAGGCAGGCGGGGTTTTCGTCGATGCCGATCAGACGGCCGAGCCGACCACCCACCATATTGCGGAGCGCGGCCAGGCCATCGCCACGGCCGCAACCGATATCGAGGACATTTATCTGTCCGGTCCATTTTCCGCCAGGCAGATGATCGGCAAGCGAGCGAGCGAGCCATATATAGAGGCCCTGTGCTGCGTAGTGCGCTGCATTGCCCGCCCATGCCTCGGCATATTGGCGGCGAGCGACTTCGACATAGTCGTGCGGAGCCGCCTCGGACACGCTCTGATGGCAGAAGCGATAGGACAGGCCGCTGCCGCATGGACATGCGGCGGCGATCGCCCGACCGGGCGTCAACGACACTTTCATGATCTTTCTCCGATCGGAGGCGTCAGCCGGTGCGCTGGAGCCCTTCGGCTTCGTGAACGCCGCCGGTTTCGGGCACATATTCGAGCAGATCGCCGGGCTGGCAGTCAAGAAAGACGCAGATCGCCGCCAGCGTTTCGAACCTAATGCCCTTCACCTTGCCCGATTTGAGCAGCGACAGATTGGCTTCGGTAATGCCGATGGCGGCCGCCAGCGCGTTCGAGCGGATCTTGCGCCGTGCCAGCATGACATCGAGCCGGACGATGATCGGCATCAGACGAACCCCTGCCAGTCTTCCTCGATCTCACGGCCGACCTGCATTACCTGGCCGATCACGAACACCAGCAGGCCGAGGATGAACGCCTGGATGCTGGCCATGTGCAGCCAGGCCTTGTCGAGTTCATAGCCGGTGATGCTGAGGACGGTGTGGCATGCGAGCGGGGACAAGGCATAAGCGCATAGCCACCCGCCGATGCGGCTGAAGGCGATGCCGGCGCCGGGCGAAAAGACCTGCCCGCGGCTGTAGAGGCCGAATAGCTGGCGCAGATACCCGAATAGCATGAGCACGGGCACATAGCGCACCAACACCACCACGATATAGACCAGGCGGTGGATAAGGGGCAGTGATCCGAACGCAACCGAATTGGCGGGGCCGCCGCCGATATAGCAGCCATCGGGGCCGATCCGGATCAGTCCACCATGATAAAAGAGCATGAGCGCAATGCCTGCGGCCATGATGAACGCGAACAGCCCGAACAAGCCCGTGAACAGCAGCGTCAAAGCGCGGCTGGCGATGCGTATCCGCCGCTGGGGCGGTGTTTCGACCGGCCGGGTCCGCGGTAGCGACGCTTCAGAGAAGGATTGAAACTGCAGGACCGTCGACATTGGAGCCTCCATGCCTTCACGATCTTACAGATATTATTTTCTGTCAAACGATAATAAACGGAACGACGGAAGTTCGCCTCCACGACTATGTCATTCCGTCGGCGGCGCAGCGCTCGGTGTCGCGAATGGCCGGTTCGGAGATAAGCGGCCATTTGACGAGGGGCAGGCTCGCACGAGTGGCGTCAATCGGACGGGGTCGCCTCAAAAATTCTGCGCGATGCGGTCAACGGCAAGCCTGGCTAGCCAAAAGGAGCGAAATGTCAAAGATGAAGCTCCGGATAAGGTGCCGTTTCTGTCCCCAGCACGACTCAACATTGGCAGGTCTCGTTCCATAAATTGTCCTTGCTCATCCCCTTTAACCATAGCAGCGTCCTTTCGCTCGCCTTCGCACATTGCTTTGGCGGTGACGGCATTGGGGGTGCCATGGACGCCAATCACAACGCGCCGGATGGGCGGGCAAGAGGTTCGGCCGCATCGTGGCCGGACATCCTGACTGGAGAAAGGGCGCGTATCGAGACGCGCCGCGCGTGGATCGACCGACGCATAAGCGAGAGTCACGACGATGGCCGAGCCGATATCGGCAATCCGGCCAACACCGCACATAGCGATCACGTCGCCAACGCGGATCGGTCCAATTACGCTATCGTTGGCCCGCGTCCGAAAGACATCGTCGGACTGGCATTGTCCGGCGGAGGAATTCGAAGCGCGACCTTCAGCGCGGGTGTGCTGAGTTCGCTCAGCAGGCTCGGGCTTATGCATCGTATCGACTATCTCTCGACGGTATCAGGCGGGGGGTATGCAGGCGCCTTTTATTGCAGCCTGTTTGTTCCCGAGGAATTGCGCGGTTCGCTGCCGGCAACGAAACTCGCCGCTTGCGTGGCGGACGATCATGCCAGGAAGCTCGGCGGCGCTCCGCTTGACAGTAACACCGGCCGACTCAGCCTGGGGCAGCTTCGCCAAGCCGGTAATTATCTCACGCCGGCCGGCGCGACCGACACATTGTTCGCCGCCATCGTCGCTTTGCGAAATTGGGTTGCCGTCACTCTGGTGTCGGGTCTGGCGGTCCTATCGATCCTGCTCGCCATCAATCTCGTGCGCGCCGGCGTGCAGAGTACCGCTGAGCCATTCAAGACGGCTACTGCTCCCACCAGGTGGATCAGCGCCGTGATCAGCCATCCCCCTGCGGCAATGATCTGTCTGGACGAGAAACTCAAACCCGATAAGCAGGCGACATGCTTGGGGGAACGACTGGTTATCGCCACCGACTCGTTCGGGAGCAGCTATCTCTGGCTCCTGAGCCTAGCCCTCATTCCCCTCTGGTTGCTGCCCGCCAGTTGGGCGTACTGGATGGTACCAACGGGCACGCGCGAGCGGTTTCCCTATCGACACTATATGAACCTCATGATCGCCACCGCGGCTATCAGCGCCATACTTCTCTTTGCAATCTGGTGGGTCGAGGGGAGAGGCGAGACTGCATCGACCGCGCTGTTAATGCCCGAGATCATCGGATCGGCACTCGGAATTATCTTTTATATCGGCGCGCGGCTCAGGGTTAGGAAAGACGCCGCTGGCATACGCTACAACCATATTATCGAGGGCGCCGATTCCGATGCGCCACGCGTGGCGCGCGAAAACCATATTCGTGCCAAGATCAGTCGTTGGCTCTACAGGGGCGTTATCGTCTGGGCCTGTCTTTGTGGGCTGGCACTGGTCGACGACCTCGGCCGCTATGTTTATTTGTTCGCAATGTCTCAAGACGGCGCCACCGCGCGGGACACATTGTGGCCGTCGGCCGCAGCGTCGGCTCTGATCGCAGGCATGATTCCGATTCTCCGCTGGTTGCTTGCACAGGGACAATCGATAAGGCTGCTGGACGTAAGCAAGTTCTGGCCGGCCGTCCGCCGGTCCTTTCACGCCCTCGCCTTATTGGTCGCCCTCATGCTGCTGATGGCGCTCATGACATTCTGGTCGGCGATCGCCTACGAGCTGGTCTGGCATCATCAAAGGTTTAAGGTCGACGGGCCGCTGGTCCGCTTTTCCGCCTGGTTCACGCATCCAATCTCGGGGCCGGCGCTGGTGACGGCCAGCGTCGTCCTGTTCACGCTATTGACCGGCAAAGCGAACGGTTTTCTCAATCAGAGTTCGCTCGCGTCCTTTTACGCCGCCAGGCTCAGAAAGGCCTATCTTGGCGCCACTAACGCGCGATCCTGCAACGATCCGGACAGCGAGCATCCGCTCGATGACATCCATCTGAGCGGCTATTATCATGCAAGTGTGTGGGGGCCGATTCACCTCATCAACGTTACGGTCAACGAGACGACGTCCAAGTCGTCTAATATCATCCAGCGTGACCGCAAGGGAAAGCCGCTGACCATCTCGCCCGAAGGCTTCATCGTGTCGCTCGGGACACCGACCGATCCACCGGTTGGTTACGCCTTTAAAGACGGGGAAGAACTGTCGCTATCGACTTGGATCGCGATTTCGGGAGCTGCGATCAGCACAGGCATGGGGCAGAACACGACCTTGGGCCAGTCGCTGCTGGCGTCGCTGGTCAATCTTCGACTGGGCTATTGGTGGGAATCGCCGGTCGCTATACCGGCGCGGGGCGGCAGCCACGTCGTGGGCAAGGCTATAGGCTGGTGCGCCGACCATCTCGACGATCTCGTCCAATCATATTTCCTGCGCGAGGCTCGCGCGAAATATGAGGGGACCCACACCAACCGCTGGTATCTGACCGATGGCGGCCACTACGAAAATACCGGCGTCTACGAACTGGCGCGCCGCCGGGTCGGTTTGATTATCGCCTGCGACAACGGCGCGGATCCCGCCTACGAATTTTCCGACCTGGTGAACCTCATCCGCAAGCTACGCATCGACTTCGATGCCGACACGATTTTCCTCGGATCGGTCGAGCTCGACAAGCAGCTCGGAACCGACAACTCGCTGCGATCGGCCTTCGGCACCCTCGAGCAGATTAGCCACTCGGACGGCGCCGCTGGGGAGTCAGCGGGCCCCTATGCGGCGCTCGCGCGTATTCATTATCTTGGCGTGGCGGACCGCAAGGCGGGCACACCGCCCTCAACATTGTTGCTGATCAAGCCGCGGCTTGGCACGACGGAGACCCCTGATCTGGTCCGCTATAAGGCGAAGAGCAGCGCATTTCCCCAGCACCCGACCACCGACCAGACCTTCGACGAGCCGCAATGGGAGAGCTATTTCCGGCTCGGTCAGATCATCAGCGATACGGTTTTTGAAAAGCGAACACGCGACACATACACCGACGCATCGCACCAGGCCGTACGGGAGAATCAACGGCCTGCAAACTGGTGGCCATCGGCTTTGGAGCGACTTCCCGAAGCTGCCGGCAAAGACACGCCGATCGTCAGTGCGGTCTCGACGGACCAATAGTGCGCCCAGGAGGAACCGCGGGTATGTCATTCGGCGGCGACAGCCGACCAGAGTCGGTCGTCCGCCGCCTGCTTCCGGAACGACCGGAATCAAGAATTCCCGCCGTTCATGATGATCGGCACCGCGGCGACGGTTTCGGTCGAGCGCATGTCCGCTCGCCCCGCCGGGGAGCGCTAATTGAACGGCGATAGGGGGTGGTTAGTTGCCGTTTTCGAATAGGCGGCTCGCTTCCATCAAGGCATCTTCAAGGGAGCCGAAAATACCATCTCGCACCGTAGACTCGATCATCCAACACGGCTGCCATGGCTCACGTAACGGGAAGGGCACAACCGTCGGGATTCAGGATCACCAGCTTCGTAGCTTCGCACGCGCTCTTCTACAAGCTGGAAGCGCTGATCCCGGCGGCTGTAAATCGCGAGCCTCAAAAGCCCGTTGGGAGATAATAGTTGTAACCGGGGCAGATTCCGGGGCGCCTGATTTTTTCAAATGGTTGGCATTGTGATTCACACTGCCGATGACTCGGCGATTTTCAGCTTCGGAAGATGCGGCAGCGCTGGCGGAAGTTCGGCGCGTGGTTGCGGCATTGGCGGCGCAACTCGCGTCGCATGAGGCGGCGGTAGCGACGCTGACGGAGAAGAATGCGCAGCTCCAAGCTGAGAACGTCGCGTTGAAGGACGAGATTGCGCGGCTCAAAGGGCTTCCGCCGCGGCCGAAGTTCACAGGCAAGCCATCGGGGATGGAGCAGACGACGTCGAAGCCGGCGGACAAGAGCGGGCGCAAGAAGCGCGGCCGCGGCTCGCTGCGGGAACGGCTGGTGGTGACGTCGGAGGTGAAGCTGAAGGCGCAGGTACCGCCGGGCTCACGCTTCAAGGGATATGAGGATGTGCTGGTCCAGGATCTGCGCATCGCCGTGGCGGTGGTGCGCTATCGCCGGGAACGCTGGGAGACGGCGATGGGGGAACGGATCGTCGCGGCGCTGCCGCCCGGCATCGTCGGTGGCTTTGGTCCCGAACTGCGGCGCTTCATCGCGGCCGGTCATTTTCAGGGGCAAGTGACGAGCGAGCGGCTGACGGCACTGCTGAACGGCATGGGTCTGCAGATTTCGAAGCGGCAGATCGTCCGCCTGCTCAGCCAGGGGCTGGAGGCGCTGGTGAGCGAAGATCAGGCGGTGTTGCGGGCCGGTCTTGAGACCGCGCGCTGGATCAGCGTCGATGACACCTCGGCCCGTCACGCCGGCAAGGATGGCTTCACCACCCAGCTTGGCGACAGCCGTTTTGCGGTGTTCCGGACGGCGATGTCCAAATCCCGCCGGAATTTCCTGTCGCTGCTGCAGGCTGGGCGAACCGACTATGTCGTCAACGACGAAGCTGTAGAAGTTTGGACTTAATCTGACAGGCGGTGTCATAAGGCTCGAGGCATTGCCGGGGTCGGGCGCGGAGCGGCCTCGGCGTGCTCATCAAGAATGCCGAGGCGCTCGAGCGTATGGAGAAGATCGATACCCTCGTAGTCGATAAGACGGGGAGGCTCACCAAAGGCCATCCTGCCGTGATGAAGATTGTGACCGCAGACGGCTTCGACGAGGTGGAGCTGCTACTATCGGCAGCGTGGGTCGAGCGGGCATCGGAGCACCCGCTGGCACTGGCGATCGTAGAAGCGGGCGAAGGCACCGGCTGGTGAAAATGACACTCGACCAGTTGAATTCGGGGGCGAAGGAAGCCAAGCTTCCCATCGCTACTTCAGGACAGTGGGGTTGACCGGGGAACCCACGGCGCCCGTGAAGCCGAGCGGCGGCGCGCACAGCAGGAAGCTATTTTGACCATCGGCGGCACAATCATCGGCCAGCGCTTCGAGGTCGAACAATTCGCCCAAAGGCATACCCATGTCGCGCAGGCATAGCATGTGCAGTGGCAGGCACATCTCGTCGTCCAGCGTATCGGGGCCGATATGCTCGACCGCCGCGTTATCGCAGCATACAGCGGCCAGGGAGTGATCATACAGCCATTCGGCGCATTGCGCCGAGAGACCGGGAAAGTTCGTGTTGAACGCCTCGACGTCGTGCAGGATGGAAAATCTGCGCATATGGCCCGTGCGGACCAGCACGATGTCTCCCGGCTCTATAGTGACGCCCGCAGCCTGCGCTGCCCGATCAAGTTCATCGGGCCCGATCGCATGATCGCCCGGCAGCATCGGTACGCCGTGGAGTCTGGCGATATCCAGCAAGATGCCGCGCGACATGATGCCGGGTGACGCGAGATGTTCGACGCCGAGACATTTGGTGCCCGTTGATGTGAGCGCGTCTTGCGCCTTGCACCCGTTATACAGTGTTCCGTCATAATGAACGTGGCTGAGAGCGTCCCACTGCGTCGCCGATTGGAGCGACATGTGCACGACATCGTCATTATGGCGCGCTGAAGGATAGCGCGCGCTGAAGGCTTGATCCATCACATTCATGTACAATTGCGGATTGATCCTGCCGCTTTGTACGCCTTGCGGACCCTTGCGGTCGAATCGCATGCCGAGGCTGAACATCTTGCCCTGCCTTGCCGAGCCGACCGCCCGCATCAGCACTTCGGGATTGATGTGGTTCAATGTGCCGCGGCTGTCATCATCGCCCCAACGGCCCCAGTTTCTGACACGTTCGGCCAGAATATCGAAGTTGATGCGCTTCATGCCGCTCTCCTGCTCGCATTTGCCGAAGGCGGACGCTTGTGGCCGCTCCTCGTCCTCGTTCATTCTTCAACACTGCCGCGTGCCGGCGGTCGGTCCGTTCGATGAGCGCCCTGGCACCGGCATATCAACGGGGCCGCAAGTTCAGATCCTCCAGTTTCGGCCGGGTGATCATCTCATGCCAATCTATATGCGGCCAGGGCTGATTGACCAGCAGTCTGCCATTACCCACATAATAGTTCTTGCTGGCTGTCGTCTTGTCGAGCAGCCATATCGTCCCCGCCGCCTTCTCATCCAGGTCTTCGTTGAATTTGCGATAGGCTTCCGCCTCTACCTCTACCGTGGCGCAGCCTTTCTCCAATGCGGCAACGATGACGGATGCGATATATTTGGTCCATATCTCAATCTGTGTCGGCAGGCCTGCGCCGCCTCCGCTCGTATTCTGCGAATTGGGGCCGTACATGATGAAGAAATTGGGAAAACCGGGGATCATCATGCCCAGATAGGCTTTGACGCCGTCCACCGCCCACCGATCCTGCAGGTGCGTGCCATCCCGACCGACATAGTCGGCCGGCCAGACATATTTTTCGACGCTGAAGCCAGTGGCCGTGACAATCATGTCGATCGGACGCTCGCGCCCATCTGCGGTGACGATGCCGTGGCTGGTCAACCTTTCGATGCCATTGCTCGTCCAACGCACGGGCTGGCTTCCAGCAGCGTTATAAGAATTACCGACAATCACAGAGCCGTCAGCACTGACGCGGCGTGCGTGGGAGGAAACTCACCGCCGGGCAATTCTCCCAGCAGTTGTGCCCCATTGCTGGTCCAACGAACTGCTTCGCTGGTGAACTGGTTCGGCACGTAATTCCACGCCCTGCCCACAAGAATGGCGCCGGATGCGGAGACGCCACTCGCTCCGGCGCCATACGTGTACGGAGGCGGGAGAGGAACAGGATGGTATGTTCCATTTTCCCAGGAGCCATTGGTCTGCGTGGGGTAATGTGAGCCGACGATGATTCTGCCGTCGGCGCTGATGTGCTGGATCTCGCCCAAGCCAATAAAACTAAAGCTCGCGGCATAAGC
>Ga0105249_10004660_pt1 | contig 11841 bp, 11 predicted proteins | sample KBSS44metaG_FD_81522 | JGI IMG/M metagenome (GOLD analysis project Ga0105249, IMG submission 81522) | Switchgrass rhizosphere microbial communities from Kellogg Biological Station, Michigan, USA - KBS S4-4 metaG | ecosystem: Host-associated > Plants > Roots > Rhizosphere > Soil | place... | reverse complement strand
CGTCGTCGGCGTAGGTGTGCGTCGGCGCCAGCCCGTCCGCGGTGGTGCCGTCGCCGAAATCCCACGTGAACGTCTGCGAGTCACCGTCCGGGTCGCCGCCACTGGCGATGAAGTCGACCGGCACACCCTCGCTGGGTGCAATCGTGATGACCGAGACCGCCACGAACGGCGCCAGGTTCTGGCGGACGAGGGCCATCCCGAGCGTGGTGTTCGTCTCCGCGTCGAAGATCCGTGTCGCCGCGTACTCGACGTCGGCGTTGAGGGAGAAGCCTCGCGAGTCGCGCAGGCTGTCGTTGTTCGAGTCGTCTTCGTCGTCGGTGCGAACCCAACCACCGCCCTGCGAGTAGGCAAACGACGGGCCAGCGAAGACGCCGTAGGTGAACGGCTCACCAGGGAAATGGCGCATCGTCGGCCCCCCTGCGACGTCGGCGCGGAACAGGCACAGGTGCATCGCGGTGCCGGTTCCGCCGAGGCTCTGGGTGTTCTGCCCGGCGTCGCCGGAGATCCAGTCCTCGTTGTACAGCGCGTCCTCGTCGTCGAAGTAGCGCACGATCTCGTCGGCCCCCGTCGGGCAGTCGTCGCCGAGCTTCAGCACTGCGTAGTCGGCGGCGTTCGGTGTGCCCGTGGCTGCGAGTTTCGCGAACCTCGTCCCGTCGACCCGGCAGAACACGAAGCGGGTGTTGCGATCGGAGACCGTGGCCCCGATCCACCCCGCCCGGTCGTTGCCCTGCGGCGAGTCGTCCTCGTTGTCGAGGTAGATCTGGACCTCTGTGCCGGTCGGGCACGTCCCACTTCTGTCGGGGATGACTCCCACGTCCTGCGTCGAGGAACGGACGACCGGTGGATACATGGTGGCGATGGCCACCCGGTCGAACACGTCCGGGACCGGACTGCCGAAACGCACGCCGTTGACGTCGGCGCAGGCTGTGGTGTAGGTCATGATCGAGCTGCGATCCATCGTGGCGTTCGGGCTGTAGTAGGTCGACGTGCCGTTCGCGTCGGCGCTGACCTCCGCGGCGGCGAGCGGCTGGTCGTCGGCGCCATTGGCGGAGGAGCAGCTCACCGGAGTATCCGGGTGGCGCCACTCGTGCTCGAAGCCGAGGATGTGCCCGAACTCGTGGATCGCGTACTGCTCCACGCAGTCGAAGCTGTACGTGTCCTCGGCCAACGCCGAATCGTACGAGAAGCAGCCACCCCACGGCTTGAACCCGACCTCGCCCTTGTCGCCTTCGCGCTGGCGGCCCAAGTAGGTCTGGCCCATAAGTGCCGAGTTCGACGTGTCCTCGCTGAGGTACAGCGAGACGTGGTCAGCGATTGCGAAGCCGGGAGTACCGCACGTCCCCCAGCCGACGAAGCGCACCGAGGAGTGCTCCTCCCAGCCCGTGCGCAGCGCGTCGCGGACGTGGCCGACAACGACGTCGAGGGACGGGTTCGGGGCGTGGGCGATGCCAGCCCGAGACTTGTCGACGCTGCTCTCGGGCAGCACACAGACAGGGATGAACGTGTACCCGCTCACCGGATCGGCCGACCACTTCGCGCTGCGCAGAAACAGGGCCGCGTCGGCCTGGCGACTGGGAGCGAACACGACGACCGTCGACAAGAGGGCGAGGGCGGCGACGGCTCCGTTCCTCAACTTCGTACTCACCTTGTTGGACATGATCTCTCCCGTACACGACTCTCGGGTCCTCGACGGACACCGATCTGGACGTGATGAGCATCCGCCGGCGTTCGTCGCCCGACCAGTGACACCGCCCTCACATCACCCTCACATCCACCTGACGAAGTGGCAGTGGAAATGACGTGACAGGTTGACGGTGCCAGGGACCGTCCGTCGAGTGACTCCCGTTGGCGAGCGCGCGTTCACGTCGATGAGCAAGAAGCGGGGCCAGTTCTCGTTGTTGCTCGACGAGAACTTCGACATCGTCTGGCAGAGCGAGTCCGTGACCGCGATGCTCGGATGGCCCGACCTGTCGGGCCGCAACGCCACCGAGTTCGTGCACCCTGAGGACATCGAGTTGGTCGTGCGCACGATGATGCAGATCAACGAACGCGATGAGTTTTACGACGTTCTCGATAGCGATGACTCGGCCGAGTCGTCAGACATCCGGATCATCGACCGGCACGGTCGGTGGCGGTCGTTCGAAACGACCATCGACAACTACCTCGACGATCCTGACCTCAGGGCAGTGCTGTGCACCTGCAAGCTCGTTCGCGACCGCTCCGACGTCGCCCGGTCGATCGAACTGCTCGGCAACGGGGCCGACGTCGACGCAGTCCTGCCCGTGTTGGCTCGGCTCGCCGACCAGTCGATGGGTGGGGCGAGTCGGTGCGCTCTCGCCCGGCGTGAGGGCCGGGGTATCGTCGTGGTGACCGCGGCCGGCGAGCCAATGATCGATCAACGCCTCGCCAACGCCGCCGGACTCGTCTGGACGCTCGGCCTCGTCGAGGCGACAGTCATCACCGATCTGGATGACACCCGTCTCGGCGGCATCGGCACGGTCGCTGCCCTGGCCGGTTACCGCACCGCGTATCTCGTTCCGATCGAAGCCCCCACCGGGCCGGCGATCATCGGAGCGATGGTGGCGTGGGGAACCTACGAACGCAACCGGCGTGCTGACCGCACGTCGGCGATCGACTTCACGATTGCCCACCAGTCACCGCTCCATCTCGCCCTGCGGCTCGCGGCACTCTCGATCGCGGACAGCAGGACCAAGCGCGAACTGCGCTGGGCGGCCTTTCACGACCCGCTCACGGGTCTCGTCAACCGGGCCAGGTTCGCCCAGCGCCTCGACGAGATGTCGAGCAGCGAACTGGTGCTGCTCTACATCGACCTCGACGACTTCAAGCCGATCAACGACACCTACGGCCATCAAGTCGGAGATGCGGTGCTGATCGAAGTCGGTCGCCGGATCACCTCCGTGCTTGGACCGAACGATCTGGTCGGCCGTCTCGGCGGCGACGAGTTTGCTGCCATTTGCGCCGGAACGGACGATCCGGTCCACGGCCGAGATGTTGCCGACCGAATCATCGAGGCGATCGGAGCACCGATCTGCACGAGCGGCCTGCAACTCCGTGTCGGTGCGTCGGTGGGGGTTGCCGTTGGCGCTCAGCCACTGATCCCCGACGTGCTCGTGCGCCAGGCCGATCAGGCCCTCTTCGCGGCCAAGAACTCCGGCAAGAACACGGTGTGCGTCGCCGGCTGGTCCAACCAAACGTCTGTGTGAGCTTGTCGAACAGTGCGAGGACTTCGGCTCACGGTGTGAGTTTCCGACTATGGCCTTACCCCTTCCGATGAGCGCTGGTCTCGGCTCGGCGTTGTCGGGGTCCGGCGACGAGGCGGCGCATGTTGGCGGCGCGGCGCTCGCTGATCTGGAGCCAGGCCTGTTGGCGCGTCAGAGGCGAGCCACAGTCTCGCCGGATGCCGCGTCGTACGGGTCTCCGTGGCGATGGACGATCCTCCACTGTCCGTCTTCGCGGCGGAGGATGGTGGTGACCCGTAGCGCGTAGTTCCCGGGTGGGTCGCCGGCGACCGAGGCGGTGGTGCGTTCGATGCCGGCGATGTAGGCGAGATCGCCGCTGACGCCGGCGGCGAGCACCTCGTAGTGGAATGAGGTGCAGTCGGAGAACCGCGTGGCGAGCCAGGTGAAGGTCTCGTGGATGGCGTCCCATCCCTGTTTGGTGACGGCGGCGCCGAACAGGGTCACGGGCTCGTCGTGGGACCAGAGGGCGATGCGTTGTGCGGGGTCGCCGTTGTGGAGCGCGGTATCGGCGGCGGTGAGCGCCGGGAGCATTGATGCGAGGAAGCTGTCGAGTTCGGTCATGGTGTCTCCTGGGTGGTCAGTGGCCGCCGGCCGGTCCGGTGCAGCAGCTCGTGTTGGGGTGACCTGCCCTCGGTGCTCTCGGGATCGAGCGGAGGCGTGAACGTCAGGCAGAGGGCCACGAGATCGGGGTCGAGGATCTCGTCGACACCGACGGCGCGGGCGAGGTCCCATGTGTGGACGGCGACGTCGAGAACTCGCATGCGGAGCAGCTCGGCGCCGGTGCGGTCGCCTACGGGGTGATGGACCACGCGGTCCATGGCGTCACCCGCGCCGAAAGCGGCGAGGAGTGCAGACGCGGTCGTGAGGAACGATGCCAGCGCATCGCCGCCGAGGTGGTCGTCGCTGCGAATGGCGTCGACCTCGGCCGCGGACGCGCCGGCGAGGAGCATCGCGTGACGCCGGTTCGCGCCGATCACGTGGTTCACCAGTGCCCGCACGTCCCACTCGTCGCACGGCGTGGGCCTGCCCCAGTCCGCGGCGCCGACGGCTCGCAAGCGTCGCTCGAACTCGGCGTTGGCGACGACCAATGCGTTCAGCCCATCCGAGGCGCTCAGCCCATCCACGGCGTTCAGCCCATCCACGGCGTCGCCTACCTCACTGCGGCGTCGTGCGCCGGGCCGGTACGGGGCGTCTCGGTCTTGAGGTCGTCGGACTGAAGGTGTCCTTGAAGGAGGCCGAGCAGTCGGATGAGCTGCTCACGCTGCCCCGGACGTAGACAGGCGGCCCACTGCTTCTCGCGCTCGATGAGCCGGGGCACGAGCTCGTCGAGCAACGCTCGTCCTTCGTCGGTGATCTCCACCAGCACGCTCCGGCGATCGGAGGGGTGCGGGCGCCGTCGGGCGAGACCTCTCGTCTCGAGCGTGTCGAGCAGTCCGGTCACCGTCGCGCTCGTCACGGTCAAGCGCGCCATGACCTCGGTCGGTGTGAGGGGCCCGGTGGCGCCGCCCAGGATCTGCAGCACGTTGTGGGACCCGCGCCCCAGGCCGAACGGGCGCAGCGTTTGATCCAGCTCTCGGCCGAGCAGCTCGGCCGCGAACAGGACGTTGATGCACAGCTCGGTCGCGGAGACGTCCGCCTCGGGGTGTTGTTCGACGTATTGGTCGCTCACCCGGAAGCCAACGCCTCGCTGGGTCGGTCTCGCCACACGCCTAGCCATCATGTAACTAGGATCCTAGTAATCTGAACCCTAGGCGTCAACACCTGGGCGTGGCGCGATCCGCCTAAGGGCTGACCGTGACCACACACTCGGAGGGGGTCGGGTCGTGGTGATCGAATCCGCATGGCGGTGGACGAGCTTCGATGCGCCGCCCTCGTTGCAGAACAGGCTCATCACTCGCAAGCTGACTGGTGACAACTCCGGAGCGTCATCAGCTCGGCCCTGGAATCGCTCGACCTCAACGACACAGGCGAGCCGGGGCTGGAGGCGCTCGTTGTCATGGTCGTTCCCTTTCAAGTCCTGTGTTCGTGTGCGGTCGTCGATCGAGGCGGCTCGGTGCGGTCAGTCGTTCACGGCGGCTGGCGCGTGATCACGCCGCATGATGAGCACGACGGCGACCACGGGTACAACGACGAATACGGCGCTCAGGACCGTCATGAACGGAGTCAGATCGACAAAGAACCCGGGTACCACCATGAGCGCATTGACGATCAAGGCGGCGGCGTCGATGCGGATCGCACGGCGGTTGCCCGAGTTCCATGCGATGGCGGCGCAGACGACGGAGACCAAGCCGATTGCGGCGGCCAACACCAGGAGTCCGTATGGCGGCGTTTCCTCTCCCCACTCGATGCCAGGTGCCAGCAACGGGAGGTTCGCAAGCCCGACGAGCGCTGACAGGGCGAGGCCGGCGCGGACGCTGGTTGTCGTCGTGGTGTTGGTCGTGGTGGTGGTGGTGATGGTGGTCATGATGGCTCTTTCTCGGTAGGTGTTCATTTCGGTCAATCTTCAGCATTCGCTGACCGCCTATCCCGCGGGAAGAGGGTGAGCACCTGACATCGTCCCTGGCTCGCGGGAACAAGTCGGGAGGTTCCTCCTGGATCGTGCGGGATACGGCTGCTGGCATGATGAGCGCATGACCACCGACACGCCGATCCGGATCGTCGTGGCCGACGATCACCCGGTCGTGCGGGGCGGCCTGGTCGCCATGTTGCGCACGATTCCTGGTCTCGACGTGGTCGGCGAGGCCTCCGACGGCGATGCCGCGGTGCACGCCGTGCTCGAGTACCGCCCGGACGTGATCCTGATGGATGTGCGCATGCCGGGCAGGGACGGGATCGAGGCGACGCGCCAGATCCGGGAGCTGGTACCGGAATGCCGCGTCCTGATGGTCACGATGTACGACGACGACGCAACCGTTTTCACAGCAATGCAGGCAGGTGCGCAGGGATATCTCCTCAAGGACGCCGAGCAGGACGACATCGTGCGGGCGGTGCATGGCGTGGTCGCAGGCGAGGCGATCTTCGGGCCAGGCGTGGCCGCTCGGGTCCTCGCGTACTTCAGTGATCCGCCCCGGGCGGTCGCTGCGGAAAGCCCGTTCCCCGAGCTGACCGACCGTGAGCGCGACGTCCTCGACCTTCTCGCTCAGGGTCGACGCAATGCCGACATCGCGGCGCAGCTCTACCTGTCGCCGAAAACCGTGAGCAATCACCTCACCGTGATCTTCACCAAGCTGCAAGTCGCAGGGCGCGGCGAGGCGATCGTGCGAGCCCGTGAAGGCGGGCTCGGCGCGCCGACATGAACGACGCAGCGGTCGGGGTGGCCACGATCGTCCCGGCGCTGTCGCTCGCGGCCAGCGGTGTCGCACTCTTGGGAACACGCAGCCGACCCGCTGGCGCGTTGATGGTGATGAGCGCCGTCGGGGTGATCAGCTCCGCGCTCGTCCGTCTCGGAGGTGGCGACGACGCAGCCCAAGTGATGCTCGTGGGCTCGCTACTGCTGCCGGCAGCCGCTGCCGTGCTGGCCTACCCACGGCTCGGTTTCCGCGGAGCCGTCGACTACAGCCTGTGGATCACTGTCGTCGGGGCTGGCGTCATCGGGACGTGTTTCGCGCGCGACCCCCGCATCTCAGGCACGCTGGCGTCGATCACGGGACTGGCGTTGGTCGGGCACGGCTGGTGGGTGCTCGAGACGGGCGCCGACGAGGATCGCGAGGCGATGCTTTGGCTCACGCCCGCGGCCGTCACCATCGGAGTGGTCTTCGGCCTGCTCGCGCTCCAGTTCCGTGCACCGGGTGCCGTCGCCGGTGCGTTCCTGCTCATTGCGGTAGGTCCAGCGATGGCGGTCGGGGTGCGGCGACCGGGCCTCACCGACGTTCGATCGCTCGTTGTCAAGACCGTCGTGTTCGGGATCGTCGCGCTCCTCTACATCTCGACGTTCATCGCCGGGCTTGCGTTGCTCGAACTCGCAGGAAACGATGACCCATCACCGGGGGTCCTCGCCTTTCTGGGCGTGCTGCTCGCAGCTGGTGTCCATCCTCTACGAGTGGTGTTGCGTGGCCTGATCGATGAGTTGCTCTTCGGCGACCGGCCCGACCCGCTGGTGGCCGCCACACGGGTCGCCGACCAGATCGGCGATGATCCGCTGCTCGCTCTCCGGGCCATCAGGGAGGCGCTTCTGCTTCCGTACGCCAGCATCTCCGCCAACGGTGAGGAGCTCGCCACTTCTGGTACGTCGGTGACCGACACGCGACGGTTTCCTCTCTCCCTCGGGGGCGACGACATGGGTGAACTCGTCGTCGGACTTCGCTCAGGAGATCTGACACTGTCCACCGGTGACGAGCAGGTGCTCCGGATCGTGGCGCCGCTACTGGCCCAGACACTCCGCGCTCGGCTGCTGACCAACGACCTCATCGCGTCACGGGCAACGGCGATCACCGCCATCGAAGAGGAGCGGCGGCGGCTCCGGCGTGACCTGCACGACGGGCTGGGACCCACCTTCTCGGGTATCGCCTTCACCGCCGACGCCGCCCGGAACACCATCGCTTCGGACCCGGCGACTGCCGACGCGCTCCTCCTGCGCCTACGTGCCGACGCCGTCGCCGCCGTGAGCGACATCCGCCGGCTCGTCTACGACATGCGCCCGCCCGCGCTGGACGAGCTGGGACTCGTCCCCGCGATACGCCAACGGGTCGCCTCGCTGCAGACCCCACAGGGACACGCGATGCACGTTCGTGTGGAAGCGTCCGACCTTCCGCCACTGCCGGCGGCAGTCGAGACCGCAGCCTTCAGGATTGCGATCGAGGCCGCTCTGAACTCGGCTCGACACAGCGGCACCGAGCAGGCATGGGTGCAGATCCAACATCAGGACGGGTGCCTCGAGGTCAGCGTCCGCGACACCGGGTCCACTCCCGATTCATGGGTGCCAGGCGTCGGCCTGTCAGCCATGCGAGAGCGGGCTGCCGAGGTTGGCGGGAAAATCCAGGTCACGACGAACCAAGAGGGCTCGCTCGTACGTGCGGTGCTTCCGCTCCCATGAGCCCGCGGCGCGAGCGACGAGAACGACTCACTTTTTGGCCACGGTTGGGTTTCCTTCAGCAGTTGTCAATCCCTCGACGTTCGCGCCACCGTCCGATTCGTGGGCTGCTGCAGGGTGGCGGGTTGTCGCTTCTCGCGAACCGTTGTTCGTCTGTCGGGGTTGGTGCTCATCCGCTCGTCCGGGGTGCGACACGGCCGTCGTACTGGAGTTGCAGGATGCCGTAGGTGCGGAAGATCGTGCCCGGAAACTGCTGCGGCGTAAAGCCGTCGGCGATTCGCAGATGAGGCAGCCGGCGGTAGAGCGTCTCGATCGCGACGCGGGCTTCCGTTCGTGCGAGGTTGGAGCCGAGGCAGTGGTGGATGCCCATACCGAATCCGAGGTGACTCGGCAGCTTCTCCCAGTCGCGCCTGCACTTCTGCCGCGAAAGCCCTGGTCAGCATGCGTGAGGATCCTGCAAGGGAGAATCTGACGCCCTCGTGACGTTCGCAAAAGCCCTGCTAGATAGGCATTTTCAGCGCAGTGGAGCTGGGGGGAATCGAACCCCTCCGCGAGTTGCAGCGTGCAAGCAGGTCAGCGGCTATCACCCCTGCTCACGATCGGTTTTCGGGTGTCCTCCAGTGGCCGCCATTGACCGCGGATGGCCTGTATGTGACGCCCTTTTCCGGACTGCATCTGACGCCCTCTTGTCGCCCCGTCCGCCTTTTTGCCGCCCTCGGGTCTTTATCGCTCGGTCTGCCGATGGAGCCAGCGTTGCAGGGTGTCGGTGGTCCAGGTCGCGACGCCGGCGCCGAGGAAGTCGTTGTCGTTGGTCCAGATCCCAGCGTTGAGGGCGAGAGCGCTCGCCACGACGGGCCAGTCCCTGGGATCGCGTACGGCCCGCTCTCGTGCTTCCTCCTCGACGGCGGCGTAGATGCCCTCGTCCAAGATGACGATGTTCGCCTCGACGGCCGCCAAGCATGCGGCGGTCAGTTCGTCGCCGATTTTGGGTTCGAGGCCGCGCCGACGCACGAACGCGGTGATCCGTCGGGGGAGTTCGATTTGCGTTTCGCCCCACATCTGTTCGGGGAGGAAGAGCTCGAGGCGCTCATCGCCGAGGCGGGCTCGGCCCGCGGACCGGAGCAGTTCGCCGACGAGCACGCTCGTGTCGACCACGAGCCGCATCAGCGCCTGCGGCGTTTGGCCGAGATCTCCTGCACGAGTTCGTCCTCGTCGAGGCCCGAGCGAGTCACGATGTCATCGACGAGCCCGCCCAGCCGGCCGAGCGCTTTCCGTCCGGCCCGACGGTCCTTGGCTGTGATCGGTACAAAGAATCCGATCGGCTCGCCGTGTCGTTCGATGACCAGCGTTTCGCCGCCGGCGAGGATGGAGCTCGCTTGATCCCTGAACTCTCTGACGCCGATCGCTCTCACAAGTCACGCTCCTCTGTGACCACAAGTGTAGCCACAAGGCCTGGCAGCTTCAAGGCGCGATCGGAGTGATCCCTCGTTCCGGCGATTCTTTGGGGCAAGCACTCCGACCAGCTGGTTGGCGGGCGGTTTGTCGAGGCGTACAGACCGACCCCGGCGACCGGCCGCAGCGTGGCACCGGACCCGTTTCACGCCCTCGTGTCGGTCGGTGACGGCGACGACGTGCTGCCGTCGACACTCGTCTCGTGACGTCACCGATCACGTCGCGCGCGGGCGGCCAGTTGGCGAGGTGGTGGGAGGTGCAAGGCTCCGTGGCCGGATACTCGACGCCCTACGGCCCGTGCGATGGATCACTGAACGGTGACGAGACCGTCGAGGAGGCCGCCGGCGGCGCCGGCGACCGCGCAGCCGCTCCGCCGGATAGGATACAATCAGGTAGATGAATTCCCTGATTTGTGGCTTCGCGGCCGACGAGCCATGACGCTCGCCCGTACCGACATCAGCATCGACGTCACGTCAGCGCTGCCGTCGGGCGCGACATCCGAACCCGTGTCGATCGCGGCGACCGTCGTGTGGGATCCGGACCGGCTGTCGCCGCGCCCGCGGGTTCACGTCGCTATCCCTGGAGGCACCTACCATCGCCGCTATTGGGATCTGCGGCCGCCTGGTCGTGCTGGATACAGCCAGGCCGAGTGGACTGCGGGCAGGGGCGACGTGTTTGTGGCGTGCGACTACCTCGGCGGCGGCGACAGCAGCCGGCCGGCGGACGGCGACTTCATGACCCTCGAGGTCTGTGCGGACGCAGCGCATCACGTCGTCCGGCATCTGCGCGACGGCATCGCTCGCGGCACGTTGGTGGGTGGTCTTCCAGCGCTCTCTGGCTCGCCGGTCGTCGGCCTCGGTCAGTCGCTCGGTGGGTTCATCACGATGATGCAAGAAGGCAAGTATCGCGACTTCGACGCGGTCGCGATCTTCGGCGCATCGCCGCTCGTGATCGCGAACATCCCGCAGCATCGGCGCCTCGAAGGCCTCTCGACCGAGGAGCGCCGCCGCGCCATCATGGAGGACAACGCACGCACCGCCGGCGTCTCGGAGCTGCCGGTATATCACGGCGCACCCCGCGCCAACTTCGCCGGGATCTTCCACGTCCCCGACGTTGCGCACGATCTCCTCGAATACGACGAGGCCGAGTGCGACACGCTCATCTCGCGGGTGTCGGGGACGGACGGCATGACTCCCGGCATCAGTCAGGCGCTGGCCGCGCAGATCACCGTGCCAGTCTTCCTCGCGTTCGGGGAGATCGACGTCTCCGCCGACCCGCATCTCGAACCCAGCGGCTACCCCGCGGCGAACGACATCACGCTCGTCGTCGTCCCGGACATGGCCCACATGCACAACTTCGCTGACACCCGCGCTCTGCTGTGGGAGCGATTCGGCGGATGGCTCTCGGCCGTGGTCGACGGCGCCGGCACGCTGAACGCGACGAGATCATGAAGCGGACAAGTACGCGGATGGGAGCGGCCGACGCCACGCTGGACCAGACACAACTGGTCGATCCCGCGAGCTTCCAGTGGTTGCGCGCTCTGCTGATGGAGCACCGAGTGCTGGACATCACCGTCGGGGAACTCGACGAGGAGCACTACGTCCGCTTCGGCAGGATGTGGGGTACGCCGATCGAGTTCTTCAGCGGGCGCGATCGCGAGCGACGGTTCCCGGAGCTCATCCGGGTGACGAACTCGCCCAAGACCCCGTTGCCGCTGCGCGACGGCGCGATGCACTGGCATCAGGACAGCTCGTACGAGTCACCCCCGGCGAGCGTCACGATGCTGCACGCGCTCGAGGCCCCGGACGGCAACGAAACGCTCTTCGCCGACCTGGTGGCCGCGACGGCCGCTCTCGACGAGGATCGACGCCGCATGGTGCGCGGTCTTCTCGTTCGGCACGATCCCGCCGGGGGTCACCCCGACCTGTTGCTGTCCGACGAGCGGCGAGGCGACTCGACGTCGACCGACCTCGCCGAAGTCCGCCACCCCCTGCTCATCCGTCACCCCGACCTCGGCCGCCCGGTGCTCTACGGACTCGGCGGCACCACACGCGGGATCGACGGCATGGACGACGCCGACGCCATCCCGCTGCTGCGTGG
>Ga0105249_10004659_pt1 | contig 11842 bp, 10 predicted proteins | sample KBSS44metaG_FD_81522 | JGI IMG/M metagenome (GOLD analysis project Ga0105249, IMG submission 81522) | Switchgrass rhizosphere microbial communities from Kellogg Biological Station, Michigan, USA - KBS S4-4 metaG | ecosystem: Host-associated > Plants > Roots > Rhizosphere > Soil | place... | reverse complement strand
TCATTAATACAGGTTATGACGAACAGACGCGGCTGTCACCGTGCAACAGCCCTGCGCGCACCGCGTTGCGAGGCTTGCGGGACTGGCAGAACGGCGTCGACTATTCGTAAACTGCGCGCCCGCGTTGCTTGCGCTTGCCCTGACACGAGTTGCAGGCAACGAGGCCGGAGAGTCGAATGTCGCAGATGGACCTGCGTGCGGGTTCGTGAAGTCTGGGGAGGGGACGATGCACGAAGTTGAATGCAGGTCCGCGCAGGCCGGTCGGAGGGCGCTCAATTGAGGCGCGCCCACCAGCGAATGGTCTGTTCCGGTGGTTCGGCCATGAGGCCCGATCCGCTGGTACTCGAGATTGCGGAAACACTACCTGTCGTCCAGGCCTTTCCTATCCCACCTCGTGCCGCACTTTCTGCCGAGTCGGCGGATGCCGATACGCCCGTGCAGATCGACGAGCAGCTTCTGCTCGATTCCGGGGAGGCGGCAGCCGTTGCCAAGCGCACGGAGGCCGATGAAGCGGCCGCTAGCACCGATCCGTGGCTCCGCGACTTGATGGCTCGAGTCCAGCTTCCCACATTGCTTGCTCTGAGCACCGCGAGCCTGGACCCGCTGCGGGTAGCCATTCGCAGGGTTTCCGAAGAAGGAGATCGGCCGCTCTGGGCCGCGTGTCACGTGCTGCTCGGTGGCGCGCTGAGACTGCGTTCTTATCGCACACGTGGATCGGCGCGCGCGAAGCTCCTGATCGAAGCCACTCGCGCGTTCGACAGCGCGTATAGCGTCTACGCGCCACTGAAAGCCGCGGTCACCGCGCGGATTGCCGAACTGGCGTCGTCCTTTACGCAGCAGGGTGACGGACATCGTCCCGGCGAGCCGTGCATCGGCGGCAAGGATGGAACGTCGCTGATCGCTCGCGCGGTCGCCGGCCCCGCTGGCGAGAACACGCATCTGCTCGAGCGCGCCGTGACGTCGCTGCGCCTCGCCCGCGCGGCGGCGGACATCAAATCGTGGACCTGGGTCTCGAGCACGAACAACCTGGCGTGCGCGTTGACGCTGCTCGGCAATCGAGTCCCCGCGCGCGCCGGCACACAGATGCTGGAGGAGGCTGCGCGTGTATTGCATGAAGCGCTCCGGGCGCACGCGGCCGGACATCAACACCAGGATCGAGGCGCGACGCTCGTCAATCTGGCGGAAGCGCTGCTCTCGATGGCGGAACGCGAGATGCCCAGCCAGCGCATCAAGCAGGTCGAGCACGCGTTCATGGCGTCGTCAGCCGCGCTGCGCACGGTCGTGCCGACAGAGATGGCGTGGCTCGTGACGCTGGAACGCCGGAGCGTCGAGTAAACACCGCAGCCCGTCGGCGCGCGAAACCCAAGCTCGATGACGGGCCTCGCATGAGGTGACTTGCGCGTACGGCGCGGCGCGAGTATTCCTTTGCACGCACGGATGAGGGGGTGGGTCATGATGACCGAAAGCAACCTGAGTGGCGGCGCCGACACCGGACGTTGGCGCAACATCATCACCGGCGAGTGCCGTGATATTCCTCCTTCCACTGGCGAGCTCGACTGGGTCGAAGGACTCATGACCTGTCATTGTCCCTACTGACGAATGATGCTCGGTGGGCGGAGATGTGCGGGCGCGCCGGTCGTGGCGCTGGCCATGGCGTTGGGAATGGCAAGCGGCACCGTGATCGCCGAAGACGCGCCTCTCACGCTGGGTGACTGCGTCCGGCGCGCACTCGCGCAGGGATTCGAGCTCGAACTGCAGCAGCACGATCTCGCGATCGCGCGCGAGGATGTGCCGATCGCCGAAAGTGTTTTCCATCCGGTGCTCTCGGCAGATGGCGCGCGCAACTCCGATCGGACAGCGCGCGATTCGGACGTTGCTGCGGGATTTCGCAGTAACGGGTTGTCGTCGCGCGTCGGCATCGATCAGCGCTTCTCGACGGGGACCACCGTCAGCCTCGGGAGCGGACTGAATCGCTTCTCTTCGAACCTGCCGCTCACGACGCTCAACAACGGCACGCTGACGACGAATCCAAACAGCCTCACGTACACGAATGGTTTGACGCTCGATCTCACGCAGCCACTGCTGAAAGGCTTCGGCGGCATCAACATGATCCCGGTCCGGCAGGCTGAGATCGGCGCGCAGATTGCCGAGCAGACGTTCGAGGACCGCGCGCTCGATGTGATTCAGCAGACCGAGGCCGCGTACTACCTGCTCACGGGGTCCCGCGATCAGCTCTCGGTCCTGCGCACGAGTCTGCAGCTGGCCGAGCGGCTGCTCGGCGAAGCGCAGGCTCGTCACGATGCGGGGATGGGAACGAAGCTCGATTTGCTGGAAGCGCAGGTCGGCATCGCGAACGCACGGCTCAATGTCTTGCAGGCGCAGAGCAACGTGCGATCTAGCGAAGACCAGCTACACAAGCTGATCGGCCGGTTCGAGTTCGACGCGCCGCTCGGGCCGACGGTGGTCGATGAAACGATGCCGGTAACCTCGCCGACGGTCGACGACTCCTACGCTCAGTCGCTCGAGCATCTGCCGGCACTGCGGAATGCGCGCTCAACGCTCGACCTTACGCGTCTTCAGCTGGCACAGGCGAAGAATGACCTGAAACCCGAGGTCGACCTGGGTGTCACCGTTGGATTGACTGGCGACGATCGCGGCAACAACCGAGCCTGGTCGAATGCGTTCGAGCCTGAGCACAGCGCCTGGCAGGCAGGACTGAACGTCACTTATCCGCTTGGCCGGGTTGGCGAGAAGGCCCGCTTCAGACAAGCGACGCGCGCCGTTTCGCGCGATGAGCTCGCCGTCCACCAGCTCGAGCAGAACACGCTGGTCGCCGTGCGCGAAGCAGTTCGCAACGTGTCGACCAGTCAGGAAAGCATCCGGATTGCGTTGCTCGCTGCGAACTACGCGTCGGAACAGTATGACGCAGAGCGCATGCGCTATCGCGCAGGACTCTCGACGAGCCGCCGCGTGCTGGAAGCACAGAAAGACCTCGAGTCCGCGCGCGTCGCCGAAGTGCAGGCAAAGCTGAATCTGCGCACGTCGTTCTCGAATCTGTATCGCGTTGAAGGCAGCTCGCTCGGCCGCTACGGCGTGGCGCTGCGAACGGAGGGCCGCTGAAGAGAGAGCGTTACGAGGACGACCCCGGCTACTGCCATGAGCAAACAGCGCCGGGGTCGCGCCTCGTGAGAGGTGGGACCTGCCAGTCCGCTCTCATGAAGGGCGAGGACAATGACTCGCCCCCTCATCATTAATAGACGCTAATCCAGCCTTTTGGTTGCGCGCAAGCGCGAATTGAGCTGACTCCACGTGCGAGCTTGGGTTGTCTGCGGGCGCGTGCGAGAACTCGAGCCGAACAAAGGCGGTCACGAGAGAAAGATCGCGCGAGCGGTGTACTAGACTACGCCGGCTCGTCAGTTGCCATGGAAGGGCAGGTCGTTGACGGTCAATCGTCCGGGATGGCGCACGTTCGTTGGCCTGGCGCTCGGCGCTGCGCTGGTCGTCGTGCTGCTCGTCGCCGCCAAGAAGGACCCGGACCCCACTGCGCGTTACACCATTTCCACAGTCACGCGGGGCGATTTGATTCAGTCGGTGCGTACCACGGGGCAGCTGAGTCCGTGGTCTAGCGTCGAGGTGAGCTCGCAGATCAGCGGTCTGGTCACGGAAGTGGCCGTGGACTTCAACCAGTCCGTGAAAAGAGGCCAGCTGCTCGCACGGATCGATCCGTCGTCGTATGAGCAGAAGGTTCGCCAGGCAAGGGCCGATCTCGAAGCCGCGCAAGCCAATCACCGACTCACGGAGTTACGTACGCGGCGGCTGCGTGGCCTGCGTGAGCAGGACCTCGTCACCCAGCAGGAATATGACGATGCGGATGCGCAGCTCGAGCAGTCAGCCGCCACTCTGCTGACGCGGCAGGCCGCGCTCGAGAACGCCAAGGTCGACCTGGATAGATGCACGATCACGGCGCCGATCGACGGCGTGGTGATCTACAAGCAGGTCGAAGTCGGCAAGACGGTCGTCGCGAGTTTCAGCGCGCCGACGCTGTTCGTCATCGCGCAGGACCTGTCGCGCATGCGGGTGATCGCGCCGATCAACGAGGTCGATGTTGGGCTTGTCGCCGTGGGGCAGTCGGTGACCTTCACGGTAGATGCGATTCGGGATCACACTTTCGAAGGCCGGCTTACGCAGCTGAGAAGCCCATACACGCCGTCGGAGAAGCAGCAGGCACAGGGCGGTGGGCAGCAGACCACCATTCCGAACTTCGACGCGGTGATCGAGGTGAGCAACAAGGACCTGCTCCTGCGGCCGAGCCTGACCGCGAACGTTTCCATCATCATCAATCGGAACCGCGACGTGCTCATGATTCCGAACAGTGCGCTGCGCGTCTCACTGCCTGAGTTTGCGGATGCCGCGAAGCCCGACACCACCCAAGGCGCGGGCGACAATCTCACCGCCACCGTTTACAAGCTGCGCAATGGCAACCGCAACGGCATTCCGGAACCCGTTACCGTGCGCCTGGGCGTCAGCGACAGAATCTCTACTCAGGTCGTGAGCGGCCTGAAAGCCGGCGATGAGATCGTTACCGGCGTGCCGACGTCGACCGATTACGGTCCGCAGCGGCCGTTCTGATCTATGAATCTGGCGATTGCGCTGAAGATGGCTCTGCGCAATCTGCAGCGCACGAGCATGCGGTCGGGGCTCACTGCGCTTGGGGTCATCATTGGTGTCGCGGCAGTTATTGCAGTGGTGAGCGTAGGTAACGGCGCAAGGGCGAATGTGGAGAAGACGCTGTCGAGCCTCGAGGCAAACCAGTTGCAGATTTACGGATACCCAAAGCCGGGCCAGTACAGGGTAGGTCTGCCGTGGGGATTGCCGCGAGGGGATGGTTTGTCGGTTGCCGACTACGAGGCGATTCGCAATGAGATTGGCGGCATATCCGCGGCGACGGTGCTGCTGTACGGAAACTTCTCGCAATCTGCGCCCGCGTACAAGCCCCGCATCATGGCTCAAGGCATCGACACTCAAGGTCTCACCGTGCTGGCGCGCAGAGTCATCCGAGGCACGAGCTTCGGCGAGAACGACATCCACAGCGCTGCCAACGTAACGGTTCTCTCCGAATACCTCGCGACACTGATCTTTGGAGATTCCGATCCCATCGGAAGAATCGTTCAGATCGTCGACACTCCTTTTACGGTAATCGGTGTTACTACTGACGATCGCGCGTACGGTTCGCGCGCCGCCGGCGATCCCGGGGATCAGACCGCATTCGTTCCTTACACGAGTTTCATCCACCGTCTCAATCGGGAGGGGCTGGTTTATATCTATCTGCGAGCCGTGGATCCAAAGCAGCTGGGACGAATCTCATTAGAGGTGAGCGATCTGCTCGAGCGGCGGCGCGGCGACCGCGTGGCGCAGTTCGAAACCGGCAATGTCAATGAGATCGTGCGCAGGCAGACCGACGCGAGTCAGACATTGACGCTGCTACTCGGAAGCATCGGCGGAATATCATTGCTCGTCGGCGGCATCGGCATCATGAACATCATGCTGGTCAGTGTCACCGAGCGCACGCGCGAAATCGGAATCCGACTTGCACTCGGAACGCGCTCACGCGACGTGATGGGCCAGTTCGTCGTCGAAGCCGTGCTGCTGAGTGTGTGCGGCGGTCTCATCGGAGTACTGGGCGGAATCGGCGTGGCATACGCCATCGCATACGTAAGCGGCTGGCCCGTCCTCATCACACCAAGCTCGATCATTACTGCGTTTCTATGCAGCGCCGTTATCGGCGTGTTCTTCGGCTACTATCCAGCGCAGCGCGCAGCCCAACTCGATCCGATCCAGGCCCTGAGAGCCGAATAGACGCGCGCACACGGGAGGCAAGGAATGCCAGCCGATGCAGGCGAAGCGCGCAAGAATCGCGCAGACCGATGGGGATCCCTGCGCGACGTCAGCGCGCTCATCTGGACCGGCGCGTCGCGGTTCGTGAGGGTGCGACTCGCGCTGGCCTTGTTCATCATCGCGGCCAGTTCGATCGTCACGTCCTTGGGGCCGGTCGCGCTGAAGTTTGTCGTCGACGCGCTCTCGAAGCAGGGCAAAGGCGGAACCGTCTCGCTCGGCCTGCTACTGGCGCTCTATGTGCTCAGTCACTGGCTGGCTCGGGCGCTAGGCGAGTTTCGTGAGTACGTTCACGCGCAAGCGGACCGGCGCATGTTCCGCAGCCTGTGCGATCGCCTGTTCGACCACGTGATGCAGCTGCCACTGCGCTATCACCTGAATCGTCAAACCGGCGTCATGACCGGGACGCTGACCAACGGCCTGCAGGGTTACCAGATGATCGTGCAGACGCTCGTGATGACGCTTCTGCCCGTCGTCATGGAGATCGGCACCATCGCAGTGGTGCTCGTCAGCCTCGAGCAATCCGTCTACCTCGCGCTGTTCTGCGTGGCCATGGTCTGCTACGGAATCGCCTTTACATGGGGCGCCGTACGCATCATGGGCTCCGCGCGTGACGCCTCCGAGTCGCAGGCAGACGCGTGGGGTGTGCTGACAGACAGCATCCTCAACTACGAGTCCGTGAAGTACTTCACTGCCGAAGGCAAGGTTCGGCAACGCTTCGACTCTTCACTGTTCCGGACCGAAACGCAGTGGATGGCATTCTTCAGGATGCGCGCGCTGATCGGCTTGCTGATCGCAACGATCTTCGCGGCATTCCTGGCGGTGGCGGTCTTCTATGCCGCCAACCAGGTGCAAACGGGTGCCATGACTGTGGGTACCTTTGTTTTGATCCATACCTACATGTTCCGGCTCGTGCAGCCGCTCGAGATGATCGGCTACGCCATGCAGCAGCTTTCGCAGGGCTTTGCATTCCTCGAGAAGCTCATAGGCATCTTCAAGGAACCGACTGAGCCGGTGACGCTGAATGCGAGCTCTGCGCCGACTGGCCCGGGGCGGCTCGAGTTCAGACACGTCAGCCTTGCCTACCGGGCCGATCGGCAGATTCTCAGGGACGTCAGCTTCGAGATCCCGGCAGGCAAGACCCTGGGCGTCGTTGGCGCGAGTGGTGCAGGAAAATCGACACTCGTCAGGCTTCTGGTGCGACTCATCGAGCCCGACAGCGGCCAGATCGTTCTGGACGGCGTTCCGCTCTCACAGCTCTCGTTGCCCCGCCTGCGCCAGGCGATTGCCGTGGTTCCGCAGGACACAGTGCTGTTCAACGACACGATCGGCTACAACATCGCCTTTGGCAAAGCCGAGAGCTCGCAGGACGACGTCGAGCACGCAGCGCGGCTCGCACATCTCCATGACTTCGTGATGAGCTTGCCCGAAAAATACGAGACCAAGGTGGGCGAACGCGGTGTAAAGCTTTCCGGCGGTGAGAAACAGCGCGTGTCGATTGCGCGGGCAGCCATCAAGCAGCCGCGAATCTACGTGTTCGATGAGGCGACCTCGTCGCTCGATAGCCGAACTGAGGGGGACATCATGCACAACCTCCGCGAGATATCCCGGGATAGCACGACTCTCGTCATTGTTCATCGGCTATCTACGGTTGTGCATGCCGATGAAATCGTTGTCCTGGAAGGCGGCACGATCGTCGAGCGCGGCACGCACTTCGCGCTCTTGCGCCAGAACGGCCGCTACGCGCGGTTGTGGGAGGCCCAGCAGCAGACCCCGGAGAAAGTGAAAGCGCTGGCCTGACCATTGATGAAAACGTGAGTTGTCCATTCCTCGAGATGTTTGTGACCCGGCCGGTTCGATATGCACCGCTCCTGTCCCTTGCGAACCGGGTGTAGATTCGTTCATAGCCCATCCAAATCCCAATGGGCATGGACGCGGCGACACGGAATGTCGCCCGGGGAGTCTGTATGAAAATAGATGTCATGAAGGCGCAGCTCTCGAAGATCGAGCGCCAGCGCCAGGTGCTGGAGCGCCAGATCGAGTCCCTCCAGGAAAAACGGCTCGCGGCGCTCCCGGAGCAGGTGGGCCTCGATTCCATCGACAGCCTGATCCTCGCCCTCATTCCTCATGCCTCAGCGACGTTGCGGGCGAAGCTGCAAGCGCTCGAGCTGAATGGCGGCTCGCATCCAGATGGTCATGTCAATGGTAAACGTGCGCGTTTCCCGCAGGACCTGAAGGAGCAGATCAAGGCGGCACTGGAGGCCGGCGGCAAGTCGGTCGCGCAATTGTCGCGCGAGTATGGGCCGTCACATCCCACCATCATGGGATGGAAGAGGGAGTGGGGGATGACTCACCCCAGACCACGCAGGGCACCGTTAAAGAACTGAGCAGCGATTGAAACCGCTGTTCAACCAATACGTCGTGCTCTGACACCGACGCCCATGCGTAATACGCAGCGGGCGCTATGCTGCGACATCATCAATGATGCGGACTGTCAGCCTCGCGTCAGGTACTCTCGTTCCTAGCGACTCGCGGTGAGCTCGGACGCATGTGTATGGACAATGATCCAGTGGTCGCCGCGTTTCTCGAGCACGAGACTGATCGCCACGGGCGGATCCGCCGGATATTTCTTCATCATCTCCGCTGACGTGCCCGGCGGAAACACCCGTGTGATGTAGCGGAAGAAGCTCACCGCTGCCACCTTGCCATCGCCCAGCAGGCGAATCAGGCGTTCGCGATCTTCGACGAAGTCACGAATACCCGGGACTTCCTTGTTCTGCAGGTCGAGCTGCACCTGCTGAATCTTCATGTTGAGCACGTTATCGGTGCGGCGGCCGCCGAAATGCGAGCTGAGGCACACGCGATCCGTGGCCATGAGCTTGCTCATGCCGATGGCGTCGCTCGCGGCCTGGTAGGCGCCGTAGTCGTCGATGAGCTTGTTGATGGCGTCGGTTTCGGATTGAGCATCGCGGGCAGGGCTCGCGAAGGGCATGACGATCGCTATCAGCGCTACGAGCAGGCGAGTGGACGTCTTCAATGCCGGAGCTCCCTTCCTGTGGTTACCCACTAGAACGGGCGACTGCGGCAGTTCCGTTATCCGGTTCCGGATGCCGGCGCATCGGGCTCAGGTTTGGGCTCTACGAGCGGTGCTGCGGTCTGACAGGGTGTCGGATGCCACTTCGAGCCGTCGGCTTCGCGTTTGAAGTGGGTGCTGGTGATGTAGGGCTCGTAGAGATACTTCGGATCTTCGACGACGGACGTGACGACGAGCCAGTCTTCGTTGTGCGGCAGTCGCAGACGATTGAAGTATTCGGTGAGCACGGTGTCTTCGCTGTACGGCACGCCGTTGCTCTGCAGGTATCCGGGGAGGAGGCGAGTGGTGATCGACATGAGCGCGCCGCTTTGGCCGGTCATCGGGATGCCCATGCCGCCGCCGGTGCCCATGCCTGCGAAGCCACGGCCATCGAAATACTTCTTCCAGGCCGCGACCGAGTAACCCTGAAGACTTGGCGCTTCGGTTGGCGCTTCGAATCTGCGTAGCTGCACAGGGGTCTCGCCGCCTGTGAAACCCATTGGATACGGATAGGCCTTGAAGTGAAGGAGCCGCGTTTGGGTACCCGCTTCGAATTCGATGCGCAGGGTCTTCTCGTCGGCCCAGGTGATATGGAGTCGTCCCGGCTGGCGCACGATGCCGGCGGCGCCGAAGGCCTTGCATTGCTGGCCGGCCTGCGTGTCCTTGGTGACGTCCCAGTCCTTCGAGGCCTTGCGAGCGTCTTCATTAGCAGGGACGCTGCCGACGTCGCCTTTGGGCGCTGTGATCATGCGGTAGCGCCAGTCTTCGGTGACCACCGAGACCCAATAGCCTGTGGGATCGAACTGGGCCCAGGATTGCGGAGTGGGAGGCTTCTGCTCCTCAGGCCTGGGCGGCTCGGCAGCTTTCTTCGCGGGCTCGGCGGCGAATGCGCTGAGAGTAAAGAGCGCGCAAGCGACGGCAACGCTGTGGGCGACTCTCACGAGTAATCGCCGCCCCATTTCCAGCCGTCCTTGGGACGCTCGATCGTCTTCAGCCGCAGTCTGTGATCGATGGGATTCCGTGGCGGGTAGCCCGTGACGATCACTTCATCGCCCGCCTTGATTGCGTTCTTCGTCACGCCGGTTTGAGTGAGCGCCAGCGTTGCGGCCCATTCGATGGCCCAGCGCACCGGCTCGCCGCCTTTCTCATCCGGCACCGTGATCTGCAGCAGCGTGTGCGGATTGCGGAACATGAACTGCACGACCTGGCCCTTCAGCGTGATCGTTCGATCCGTGAAATACGTGGCCGCGAACGAGTGGTGCGCATGAGTAGCGAGCGGCGCGCTCAGCATCGCGCAGCCGAGCATGAACGCGGCGATTCGCGCCCTCAGCCCGCCGGTTTGGGCGCCAGACTTCGATACACCGCTTCGACGAACTTCCTTGTCGTCCATGTGCCTTGCTCCGTGCCGTACCGGCCGTCGTAGTCCTGAGTTACTCGTGCCGCTTGCACCTGCTCGAGTGTCTTCCCCTGATCGATGAAAGCCTTTACCCGATCACGGATGATAGTGACCATGTCCCGGTAGATCACCACGTCGTACTCATCGCAGATGCGGCCGCGTCCCGGGATGACCATCGTGCCGCCTTCTTCGTTCCGTTCGGGGATGGTGATGTCGATGATTCGATTGAGCGCTTCGATGACGCCGTTGACGGTTCCGCCACGCTGGATGTCGATGACTGGGAAACTCTCGTAGTCGAAGAGCTCGCCTGTCGCGATGACGTTGGATTTCTGGAAGTAGACGACGCTGTCGCCGTCACTGTGTGCCGCTGGCATGCGCAGGAGTTGGACTGCTTCGCCGTTGAAGTACAACTCCATGGATGAAGTGAAGTACGTTTCCGTGGGCCACGACTCCGCGGCAACGCGCGGGGTGCCGTTGACTTCCGCGCTCATCCACTTGAGCACGTTTTCGTGCGCGTAGATTGGCGCTTCGGTGGGGGCCTCGCTATACGCGGCGAGTCCTGAGAATGTGTTGAAGGACTTGCCCGCTTCAGTGAGAGCCTGATTGCCGCCCATGCGGTTGCTGTCTGCGCTGGTGTTGATGATGTAGCGGAGGGGCTTGTCGGTGATTTTGCTCAGCGCAGGGACTAGCTCGGTGCTTCTGTTCGCGGCTTGAGTGTCGACGACGAGCGTTCCTTCGGCGCCAGCCTGAACGACGGTGTTGCTGTCGCCCGCGGTGACGAGGTAGATCGAGCCCTGTACTGGCAGCGCCTGGAGTGGGGGACGCGTGGGATTCGCGGGCGAGGAGACTTTGCGAGTCGTGGCCGATGCAATCATCACCGGCCGATCCTTGGTTTTCGCAGGCGACGCTGTCGATGTCGTCCGCTCAGGGGTCGTTCGGAAGTCTGGCGACATCGTGGCCTCGCCCCCGTTCGTCGTCTGCACGGGCAACCCGACCTTCTCCGGAAACTCCTTCAGCAGCTCATTCGTCCCCGGCAGATGATGGGCAACGTATCCGCGCGGCAACTCGGTCTCAATACGCGACGTGCACGTGTACGGCGCGATCTGAAACCCGGGGTCCATCACCCAGTTCCAGCTGCGAACGAGGGGCGCCGTCAGGTACACCGGATCCTCAACGACGCTGAGCACCGTGAGGTAGCCGCCAAGCCTCATCCAGTACTCCGTCAATGTCCCTCGATCACTCCGCGGCACGCCGTTGCGCCGAATCCACCCTTCCTTCAAGTGAGTCGTGTGAACGACCAGCGTGTCCCCTTGCCACTCGCCAGTCGAAAACCCCATCCACGTATGCGGGGCGAACTCCGAAGGGTGGGGCCTCCCATCCATGTAGATGACCCGATGTGAGTTCATCCACTGATAAACGATATGCCACGCCGTGACCTGCTGGGTGATCGGGTCTACATCGCTCCACACCCGAAGCGCGGC
>Ga0105249_10004655_pt1 | contig 11847 bp, 8 predicted proteins | sample KBSS44metaG_FD_81522 | JGI IMG/M metagenome (GOLD analysis project Ga0105249, IMG submission 81522) | Switchgrass rhizosphere microbial communities from Kellogg Biological Station, Michigan, USA - KBS S4-4 metaG | ecosystem: Host-associated > Plants > Roots > Rhizosphere > Soil | place... | reverse complement strand
TCAGGTCAAAGTCCAGCTTGCGAAAAGCGGTCGTCCCTCCTTCCATGGTCGAAGTTGTCATCTATCCATATATCCTCGCCCCATGTGGCGCCATTGGATCGCGCCTGCCGCGGACCCGTATTGTGACCGACCTCGCGACCAACAATACCGATAACTGTAACATTAAGGCGATCTGCGTATAAATCGACGGAAAAAGAATGCGTCAGGAAATTTCGATCCGGATTGTTGGTGGGACGCTCTTGGCTCGGGCCGCCTCGCCCGTGCAGAGACGAACGATCTCTCACGCGTTTCGGCCTCCTAGCGGAGCCTGCTGAGCGCACAAAGGCAGGGAGGGATGATTGCCTTAATTGAACTATCTGTATAGACAGCCAGTCAATCAAAAAGGAGAGATCCGCCGCATGCGCACACAGAACGACCGCCGGGTCCGCCGCATCCTTCCCATGACGCTGTTGACCGGTGGGATTGCTCTGCTGGCGGCGTGTAGTGGAACGTCCGGCCATGACGAAGCCACGCAGGGTGGCGAGCCTGATGCGCCGACGATCAAGATGCTGAGCGACACGGGCGATGGCACCAACTGGACAGGCTATGGCCGCACCTTCGACGAGGCGCATTACAGCCCGCTCGACCAGATCAACGACGGCAATGTCGCCAAGCTGGGCCTGAAATGGTGGATGGATCTGCCGCCGGTACCCAGCGTCGCCGGCGCGCCGCTGGCGGTGGACGGCGTGCTCTATCTAGGTATCGGCTACAGCCAGATCTATGCTGTCGACGCAGCGACCGGAAAGACGCTGTGGACCTACGACCCCAAGGTTACGGAGGTCGCGGGCGACAAGCTGCAACCCGCCTGGGGCATTCGCGGCATCGCCTATGGCAACGGCAATATCTATACCGGCACGCAGGACGGCCGGCTGATCGCGGTAGATGCCAAGTCCGGCAGCGAAAAATGGTCGGTCCAGACGACGGAAGGCCCTGAGGACGGCCGCTTCATCACCGGCGCGCCGCGCGTATTTCGCGACATGGTCATCATCGGCCATGGCGGGGCCGACACCGCCAATGTGCGCGGCTATGTGACTGCCTATGATGCGCGGACTGGCGCGCAGCGTTGGCGCTTCTACACCGTGCCGGGCGATCCCAAAAGGGGACCGGACGGTGCGGCATCGGACGATGCGATGGTGCAGGCGACCAAGACATGGACTGGCGAATGGTGGAAATATGGCGGCGGCGGCACCGCCTGGAACGCCATGACCTATGACCCGGAACTCGACCGCATCTACATCGGCACGGGCAATGGCGCGCCTTGGAACCGCAATGTCCGCAGCCCCGGTGGCGGCGACAATTTGTTCCTCTGTTCTATCGTGGCGCTGGATGCCAAGACGGGCAAATATGTCTGGCATTATCAAACCACGCCAGGTGAGAGTTGGGACTATAACAGCTCTCAGGACATGTCGCTCGCGACGCTCGATATCGGCGGCAAGAAGCGGCGCGTCATCTTGCACGCGCCCAAAAACGGCTTCTTCTACGTGCTCGATCGCGACACCGGCAAGCTGATCTCCGCCAAGCCCTTCGTCAAGGTGACATGGGCGAGCGGTGTCGACATCAAGACCGGCCGTCCGATTGAAAATCCGGAGGTGCGTGCCATCGACAAGCCGATTTTGGTCTGGCCGAGCCCGGCGGGTGGCCATAGCTGGCATGCGCAGTCGTTCAACCCCAAAACCGGACTTGTCTATATGCCGGTCCAGGACATGCCGGCCGTGCACGATCCGCGGGGGATTGATACCGCGCGGTGGCAGCGCAAGAGCGGGGGCCTTGAGGCCGGCTATCGCCCGATGGTGACCAAGGGTGCGCCTCCCATGCCCGGTGCGAAGGTCGCCGCGCTCATTGCCTGGGACCCGGTAGCGCAGAAGAAGGTTTGGTCTGTGCCACTGTCCGGCGCGCTGAATGCCGGCGTTGCGAGCACGGCGGGCAATCTCGTCTTTGAAGGCAATCTGGATGGCAAGTTTGTCGCCTATGATGCGAAGACGGGCAAAACGCTGTGGAGCTTCGACGCGCAGAACGGCTTTGCAGGGCAACCGATCACCTATACGGTCAAAGGCGTCCAATATGTCACGGTGATCGCCGGGCTGGGCACCACCACGGGTGTCATGGGCGCGCTGATGGGCGACAAGGCCTGGAACTATCGCGACCAGCGGCGGCGGGTACTGACCTTCGCACTGGGGGGGAAAGCAGCCCTGCCCGCCTGGAAGCGCGCGCCGTTGCCGCCCTTCACCGACGATCCGTCCTTCAGGGCCGATCCCCAATTGGTGGACCGGGGCGCTGAGGCCTTTTCCAGCCATTGCACCGTCTGCCACGGCGCGGGTGCCACCGCAGGCGGATCGGCACCCGATCTGCGCCGCTCCGCCGTACCGCTGGACGAGGGGACGTTCCGCCAGATCGTGGCCGAAGGCATGCTCGTGCCGCAGGGCATGCCCAAATTCCGCGACTTTACGCCGCAGGATATCGAGGCGTTACGCCACTATATTCGGTATCAGGCACAGGCGGCGCAGCAAGCCCGGCAGAAATAAGCGCTGCGGAAAAAAATCGCGCATCGGTCATGCTGAAAGGAACAGCGCGAGCGGCGCTATATCGTCCGGCGTGCCGACGCGGCCGGTGGGGATGCGCCGCAGCATTCCGGCGACGAATTCTCGCCGCCCAATGCTCTGGCCAGTGCCGGGGCGATGACGTCGCGCAGCCGGGCCAGATTCAGCGCCAGCTGCCACGAAATCGAGGAGCAGGCGGATATCGATCATCGGCCGATTTATAATCCTGCGTTCTAAATACGGCAAATCCGATATTGGACGGCGTGGCCCGATGGATCCAGGACATGGCCGGACAGAAAGAGAGGACGGCGGAGAGATGGTTGCGAACATCAAGGAGATGACCGGCGCGGAATTTCCGCTTTTCGCCTTCAGCCATTGCCGGGATGTCGTGGCGGCCGTCAGCCGTGCGGGCGGTTTCGGTGTGCTGGGCGGCAGCAGCTTCACGCCCGAGACGCTGGCAGCCGAGCTGGACTGGATCGTCGAACATAGCGAGGGCAAGCCCTTCGGCATCGATATATTGATCCCGGAAAATCTGGACTTCGGATCGGATTTCACCGCCGACCAATTGGCCGAGCGCATCCCGGCGAGGCATCGCGACTTCACCATCGAGCTGCTCGCGAGGCACGGCGTGCCGATGTCGCAGGCGGAGGCGATCGACCGGCGCATCCCGCAGACATCGCCGGCGATCGGCGAGGCGCTGATGGACATCGCCTTTCGCTATCCGATCCGCCTGATTGCGAACGCGCTTGGCATCGCGCCGCCCCGCATGCTGGAACTGGGCAGGGAAAAGAGCGTGCCGGTAGCGGCGCTGGTCGGTGCGAAGGAACATGCGCTGCGGCAAGTGAAGGCCGGGGTGGACATCCTGGTCGCGCAAGGGACCGAGGCGGGCGGCCATTGCGGCGAGGTGTCGACGCTGGTGCTGGTGCCGGAGGTGATCGCTGCGATCAGGCCGGTGCGCGAGGTGCCGGTGCTGGCCGCCGGCGGTATTGTCACCGGCGGGCAGATGGCCGGGTGCATGGCGATGGGCGCGCAGGGCGTGTGGACCGGATCGGTCTGGCTGGCGACGGTGGAGGCCGAGACCAGCGAAGCCTTCCGCCAGAAGATGGTGGAGGCCTCCTCGCGCGATACCATCCGGTCGAAGGCACGCACGGGAAAGCCCAGCCGCCAGCTGCGCTCCGCCTGGCACGATGCCTGGGAGGGTCCCGACAGCCCCGGCGCGCTGCCGATGCCGCTGATGGGCATGATCAGCCAGCCGGCCTTCGAGAAAATCGAGAAGGAAACGCTGAAAGGCAATGCGCGGGCGCGCGCGCTCACCAGCTATTTCGTCGGGCAGGGCGTGGGCCTTATCAACGAGATACAGGGCGCAGGATCAGTGGTGCAGCAGTTCAAGGAGGAGTTCGCCGCCGCGCTCGAAGGGCTGATCGCCTCAATCGAAAGCTGAAAGCCGCCCGTGAGTATGGCGTGGGATGATCCGGGCCGCCGCGCGCGACTTTCCCTGCCCCGATCGCTCACCTCCTGTCGCGCAAGATCGGGATACCGGATATGGAGGGCACGCCGGTCGGCCCATCGGACGGGAAGGACGGCCAAGGGGCGCAAGGTGCGCGGTTTCCTCTCCTTCGACCAGAGCTGCACGGCGGACGGGATCGCCTGGCCCTTTGAGCCGCAGATCAGAAGGTGATCCGCTGAACATAGCTCGCTTCGTGATCAGCGCTTCTTGGGATCGCGCGCTGCCACCTGCGCCTTGAAATCGTCGGAGCCGATCAGCACCGCCTGATTCAGGACGTTGGCGACCCATTCGGTCTCCATCGTGGATTCAAAGCCGCGATGGAGCGCTGCCTTGGCCGCGGCGAAGGCGCGCTGCGGCAGGGCAGCCATTGCAAGCGCCCGCTCCTCGGCGCGAGCGAGTATCGCATCATCTTCCACCAGTTCATCGACCAAGCCGATGCGCAGCGCTTCCTCGCCTCCGATCATCTGCGCCTCCAGAATCATGCGCTTGGCATGGGTCAGGCCGACGAGGCGTGGTAGCAGCACCGCGCCGCCCAGCGGAGGAATCAGGCCGAGCTGGAGCCAGTTCTCGCCAAAACGCGAACGGGTCGAAGCAACCCGCGCGTCGCAGGCGAGGGCGACTTCGCAGCCCACCGTGATGGCCGCGCCGTTGACGGCGGCAACGGTCGGCTTGGGGCATTTCCAGAGACGCTCTACCGAACCCTTGAACCAGGTGTAGAGGCTCTGGTTGACGCCTTCCGTCCGCGTATTCAACAGGTCGCGCAGGAAGGAGAAATCGGCGCCAGCGGCGAAATTACGGCCCTTGCCGGTGATGACAATCGCCTTGACGGCATCGTCGCCGATGCACTGGTCGAGCGCCTCGCACAGTGCCTTCATCAGCTCGGGATAGACGGCGTTGGCCGATTCCGGGCGATTCAAGCTGATACGGCCGATCCCGTTATCCAGGACTTCAACCAGAATGTGTGGTTCAGCGGCGGCGAGGCTCATCGGGATTCCCTTCGGAACGATATTCGGGCAGGCCGGGGCTCTTGGGCAATTTCGCAAGGCCCTTGGTCCGGCTCGCGACCAGGATGGTCGCGGTGGCGGAGATATTCTGCTGGCCCCGCTGGTTGGTGCCGGCGACCTCCACCTCAATCAACGGGCCCAGTTCCGGGTCGTCGCGCACCTCGGTGATGCGGCCGCTCATCCAGGTGACGTCGCCGATATATTTGAAGTTGCGCAGCTCGTAGCGGAGGCGATGCACGAAGGCATCGTCGCCGATCCAGTTCGTCAGATAATGGCAGACGAAGACATAGCGCATCGGGCCGATATCGTAGGTGCGCTGCACCCCGACCTTCTGGGCCAGATCATTGTCCCAGTGGACGCGCTGCACCGTATCCCAATTGCGATAGTCATCGCGCGAATAGAAGCCGCGCAGCCGCTTGCGATTCTCATAGGCGAGCTTGAGCGGCGGATTGCCATAGGTGAACCAGCCACCACCCATATGCATGTTGATGATGTCGGTGATCGTCAGCGGCCCCTTGACCATCGGGGGCAGCTCGTCGCCCACTTTCACATCCTCGAGATAAAGAGTGTCGGTGCCGCGCCGATATTCGTTGTCGTAGGCCGCCTCGATCTTCGCGAGCTCGTCGTCGCTCCAGCTGGGTGCGGCGTCCTGCTCCTTCTTCTCCTTCGGCTTGCCGGAGCTGCCGCGTTCGACATGGACGAACCAGCGGTTGCTGGTCACCAGCACTTCGTCATGCTGGTTCCAGAAGCTGTTGGCATTATCGACCAGCACGCTGCGCTTGCCGAAGCTCGATTCCTTGGGCGTGACGCTGGCCAGCCATTCGGATTTGAAGACCTCGTCCCCTTCCCGGATCGGGCGGTAGAAGCGATATTCCGCACCCGAGTGGAATAGCTGCACGCCGCGCAGTGCGCCCTTGCTCTTTTCCTGCAATGCCTTGTCGGGAAAGGGTGATCGGTCCCAGCCCATCGACCATTCGAAGCCCGGAGGCGCGACCGACCCCCGCCAGCGGCTGGCGTCGGCATGGCGCGGGTCGAGATAGAGGGGGTTGTCGTCGCCGATCGCGATCGCCCAGCGGCGAATCGAATCCGCCGAGGCGATCGCATTGTGCGGTGACGTCAGCCATCCCTTCCGCAGGGTGGGATTGGTCGAGCCGATCCGGGCGCGCATCTTTTCGATATCTTCGTCGGTAATCTTGCCGATCACGAGTCCGTCCGCCTGAGCGGTCATGGCTCTCTCCAATAAATGATAGAAATACCCCTATTGGCGCTTTGGACCGTCATGACAAGAGGGTTTGTTACAGCCAGTACATCTCGCCGCTTAAAGACTGTGGAGATCAGAGTTCCAACAGCGGCGTGATCCGACAATCTGAATTGAGATATCTCTGGACAGGCCCGGCTGCCGATACTAGGCCGTCCGCAGGAGCTTTTGGAGAGCAGATGTGAGCCAGTTGAAGGAGCGGATCAAAGCGATCCTCACGCTTGATGCGGCAGCGCCGGCGATCGAATTCGACGGAAAATGGTCGACATGGGGAGAAATCGAGCGGACCTATAGCGCGGTTGATACGATACTCGACGCGAATGGTCTGGGCTACGACAGCCGCATCGGCCTGATGTTGCGCAATCATGCCGCCGTGGTGCCGGCGGTGCTGGCTGTGATCGGCGACCGTTGCGTCGTGACACTCAATCCCATGTTCCAGGCGAGCAAGCTGGCCGATGACATTCGTTCGACCCAGGTGCCCGTCGTGGTCGGCATCTCCGCCGATCTGGACGCGCCCGAAGTGGCGGCGGCGCTGGCCGAGGGCGGCTGTCTCGTACTGGAACTGACCGGTGACGCCGAAACGCCCGTAAAGGTGCGGCAGGAACGCACCAGCGCGCCGGCATCGACCGATACGGCGCCCGGCGTCGCGGTGGAGATGCTGACCAGCGGCACCACCGGCGCGCCCAAGCGCATTGCTATGAAGCGAATCGGTTTCGAGGAATCGGTGTTCGCTGCCGCGCGTTTCGAGAAGGGGCGTTCGGCCGACGACGCGCCGATGCTGCGCAAGGGCGTGCAACTGCTGATGGCACCTTTCTCGCACATTGGCGGGCTGCTGGCGCTGATGAATGCTGTCATGGCGGGGCGCAGCGGCGCGCTGTTGCACAAGTTCACGGTGGAGGGCTTCCGCGATGCGGTGAAGCGGCATGGCATCAAGGCGGCTAGCGCTCCGCCGGCCGCGCTCAAGATGGTCTATGACGCCAATGTGCCCAGGGGGGATCTTGCGTCGCTCAAGGCCTTCCGCACCGGCACAGCCCCGCTTGATCCCGATCTCGCCGACGCCTTCTACGAGCGCTATGGGATTCCCGTCCTCCAGAATTACGGCGCGACCGAATTTGGTGGCGTAGCGGGCTGGACCATCGCCGATTTCGAGGCGCACCGGGTCGATCGGCGCGGCGCCGTCGGTCGGCTCAACCCCAATGTGCAGGGTCGCGTCGTCGATGCGGAGACGGGAGCGGAAGTGCCGGCGAACGAGATCGGCATTCTGGAACTCAAGTCGCGCCAGATTGGAGACGGTACGCAATGGCTGCGGACCACGGACCTCGCGAAAATGTCGGAGGACGGGTTTCTCTGGATCACGGGTCGGGCCGACAATGTCATCATCCGCGGCGGCTTCAAGATCCAGCCCGACGATGTCGTGCGCGCGCTCGAAAGCCATCCGGCGGTCAGCGAGGCGTCGGTGATCGCAATGCCTGACGACCGGTTGGGCCAGGTGCCGGTTGCCGCCTTCCTCGCGGCATCGGGGCAAGAGGTGCCGTCGGAGGCGCAACTCAAGGCTTTCCTCAAGGAAAAGCTGACCGCCTATCAGGTGCCGGTTTCGATCCGCCGTTTTGATGCGCTGCCGCGCACGCCGTCGATGAAGGTGGACCAGCGCGCATTGCGTGAACTGATGACGACCGGATCTGCGGCTTGATGGTGGCGCTGAATCAATAGGCCATGGCGACCCAAGCGGGGTCAGGATGTCGGCGACGACAGGGAGGGGGCAGCCTTTTTTCCTCTATGCCATGCTCGCAGCGCGCCTGAAGCAGCAAGCTCTTGACCGATTTTCCTATTGAGATATCTGTTTAGCGCGCTTAAGGGATTGGCACGATCCACTTTGCTGGGAATGGCGAACGACCGATGGACCTACGATATACCAACGAGCAAACCGCGTTTCAGCAGCGCGTGCGATCGTTTCTCGCAGAGCAATGGGCGCCTGCGGAGAACAAGAGGGACTCCGCCTTCATCACCCGCTTCCGCCAACTCGCGACGGATGAGGGTTATCTCTATCGTGGCGTGCCACGCCAGTATGGCGGATCGGAGCAAGCGCCCGACGTCATCCGCGCGCAGATCATCCGTGAAGAATTTGCCGCTGTGCGGGCGCCGATGGAAGTTCCCGGCAATGGCGTGGCGCTTGTTGTCCCGACCCTCATCGAATGGGGTACCGATGAACAGAAGGACATGTTCATCAAGAAGACGCTGACCGGCGAATATCGTTGGGCGCAGGGCTATTCGGAGCCAGGGTCGGGCAGCGACCTTGCCTCGGTCACCTCGCGCGCGGAACTGGTCGGCGACGAGTGGGTCATCAACGGACACAAGATCTGGACCACTCTGGCTCAGTACGCCACGCACATGTTCGCGCTGCTGCGTACCGAACCGGACGCGCCCAAGCACAAGGGCATTTCCTACATTCTGCTCGACATGAAGGCACCGGGCGTCACCGTCCGCCCCATCACGCAGATCAACGGCGACACCGAATTTTGTGAAGTGTTCCTGGACGATGTCCGCACGCCCGCATCGATGTTGGTCGGCCCCCGCGGTGACGGCTGGAACGTGTCGCGCTCGACGCTGAAGCATGAGCGCAACCATATCGGTTCTTCGACCCGCACTGTGCCGATGTTTCGCAGCCTGGTGAAGCTGGCGCAGCGCCGCCAGATCAATGGCCGCCCGGCGATCGAGGACCCACGCATCCGCAGCGCATTGATCGAGATCGAGGGTTATCTGCAAAGCCAGCTGTGGGCTGGCTACTATCAGCAGACGCTGGCCGCCAACAATGAAAGCCCTGGTGTGCTCGGCCTCGTCAATAAGCTCACCACCACCAATTTCTTCCACCGCGTCGCCCAGCTGTCGGCCGAGATCATCGGGGACGATGCGCTGCTCGCGCCCAAGCAGGGCCGTGATCGCGGCGGCGACGAGCGCTGGGTGAACCAGATGCTGGGGTCGCTCGGCCAGGCCATTTCCGGGGGCACGTCCAACATTCAGCGTAACATTATTTCCGAACGCGGCCTTGGGCTGCCGCGCTCGGGTTCGGAGAACTAAGCCATGCGTTTCGACCTGACTGACGAGCAGAAGTCGCTGCGCCATATGCTGGCCGAATTTTTCGGTGAACGCTTCGGGGGTGCGCAGGGTGTGGAGGCGATCGCGCATACGACCCTGGACGCTGGCCTCTGGTCCGCCGTGGGGGAGCTGGGCCTCGCCGGGGCGATGGTACCTGAAGAGGATGGCGGCCTTGGCCTCGACCTCTTGACCGCCACGGTGATCGCCGAGGTGACAGGTTATTATGCGGTGCCGGCGCCGGTACTGCCTTCGCTTCTCGCTGCCTGGCTGATCGCGACAGCGGGCAATGACGCGCAGAAGGGCAAGTGGCTGCCGAAATTGCTGGGTGAGGGCGCGCAGGCGGCGTTCGCGCTGGCGGAAGAGGGCGGCTGGGCGCCCGCCGACTGGACGCTGACGGGCGCGCGCCTGTCGGGCGCGAAGCTCTGTGTCGAGCGCGCGGACAGCGCGGACCTGTTCATCGTCGGCGGCAAGGACGGATCGCTTGCGATTGTCGAGGCAGGCAGCGCGACGGTGACCCCGGTCGACACGCTGGATCGCACGCGCCCGCTCTTCACCGTGACGTTCGAGGTGGCCGACGCCGATGTGCTGACGACCGATGGCACAGTCGCCGGTCGCCTCTTCGATGCGCTTTGCATCACAGCCGCGGCCGACGCGCTCGGTGCTGCGTGCGCCATCCAGGCGCGCTCGATCGACTATGCCAAAGAACGCAAGCAATATGGTCAGCTCATCGGCTCCTTCCAAGCGCTGAAGCATCAGCTCGCCGACATGTCGGTTGAGCTGGAGCCCGCACGTCCGCTCGCCTGGTATGCCGCCCATGCCTGGGACATGGGGCAGGATGACGCCGCGCGCATGGCGGCGCTGGCCAAGGCGCACCTTACCGATATCTCCGTGAAGGTTGCGCGGGGCGCGATAGAGGCCCATGGCGGCATCGGCTACACTTGGGAGCATCCCGCGCATCTGTTTCTCAAGCGGGCCATGGCGGACCGCAGCCTGCTGGGCAGCGTCAACGTGCATCGGGAGCGCGCGGCGGCGCTGGCGGGCTGGTGACGATAACAGGAGAGGGAAAACCCATGCCGCGATGGACAGCGAGCGCCGATCCCGCCACTCACGATCTGCGCCTGATCGGCCGGATCGACGGATGCACCCATCCCGAAAGTGCGGAAATGCTGCCCGACGGCGAGCATTTTCTGTTCGGCAATTGCGCGATGAAGCTGGGCGTGGCGCCCTATCGCAACGGTGGCGGCCCGGTCTATCTGGACGGGCAGGCCTATGTCAGCCTGGGCCGCATCGACCCGGAAGGCAAGGTCAGCCTGGTCGAGGAAAAGATGGTGACGGGCCTTACCGGCACGCTCGGTTGCGATGTGCTGACGGTTGCGACGGGGAAATTCGCCGCCGGCTTCGTTTTTCAGGCGCGCGGCGGTTGCCCGCTGATGGCGTCGGAAGATGCTGATACGCTGATTGAGGACCCGGCGGAACTCCGTTCGCAAATACTGGTCTATGATGTCGAAGGCCGCCGCCAGGCCGGCTCAGTCCCGCTCTGGGCGGATACCGAATTTGCGCGGCAGTTCAACGCGGTGAACCAGCCCAACGGCCTTGCCATCAATGCGCAAGGTGACCTGTTCTTCGGCGACATCCCGCATGGCAACAGCGTCAGCGTGCTGCCGCCGCCGGTTCCCTCGGCGGTGTACCGCATTCCGCACGATGCGATTGATGGGGTGGTCAGCGGCGATCCGGAAGCGGTCGCAAAGGTGCGCCGCGTCTTCACTCCGGGCTTCGTCAACGGCCTCACTGTTTCGCCGGTCGATGGGGAATGCTGGATGGTCAGCTGCTCCTCGCATGACGAGGCGGGCGGTGCCGTCTATCGCTTGACTGATGCAGAGTTCGAGCGCGGCGCGCTGCCCGAGCCGGCCGTCACGGGCCTGGGTGTGCTCGACGGCATCACTTTCACGAAGCGCGGCACATTGTTCGTCACCAATCCGCGTACTGGCGAGATCCACATGTTCACGACCGATGGCGTGCATAAGCTGATACGGATCGAGGGTGAGAAGCCGTGGCGCTCGCCGGCGGACATCAATGTCTGCTATCCCAAGGCACTGGGCGGGGAACCGGCGCTGCTGGTACCGGACGTTGCCGTGGCGAGCGGGCCGGGTGAAAGCAGCGTTTCCTTGCTCGACCTGACGGGCCTATAATGACAGAAGCCGCCGTTACGTGCGCAGCGCAATAATTTGAGCGACGATTTGCCGTTTAGGGCGGCAGCAAATTTTTGGGGACCAACATGAGTTTGGCAGGCAAGACACTCTTCATCACTGGCGGTAGCAGGGGGATCGGCCTTGCCATCGCGGTTCGCGCCGCGCGCGACGGGGCGAATGTTGCCATCGCGGCGAAGACGGCCGAAGCGCACCCCAAGCT
>Ga0105249_10004645_pt1 | contig 11859 bp, 8 predicted proteins | sample KBSS44metaG_FD_81522 | JGI IMG/M metagenome (GOLD analysis project Ga0105249, IMG submission 81522) | Switchgrass rhizosphere microbial communities from Kellogg Biological Station, Michigan, USA - KBS S4-4 metaG | ecosystem: Host-associated > Plants > Roots > Rhizosphere > Soil | place... | reverse complement strand
GCGAAGGCTTTGAGCGAACTTTGCTCCCGAACGAGGCAGCATCCGATCACCACCAGATCGCGCGCCGTGATGGACAGAAAGTTGCGGCGGTAAAGGTCGCCCGTGATGTTCTTCATGCGCATCAGGAAGCGGTTCTTCACCGAGTGCATGTTGATCTCGGGCGGCAGAGCGCGGCGCTTGCCGGGAAGCACGTTGCGCACATGGTAACCGCGGGAGTTCGGCGTATAGATGCAGCGCCAGCCTAACAACTGGGAACGCCAGGCGACGTCGGCGTCTTCGCGATAGACGAAGAAGTCCGGGTCGAAGAACTCGCCGTCCATGGCCACATCGTTAATCATCGACCGGCGGTATAGAGCGGCTGCCGCCGTAGCGCCGAAGACGTATTCGTAGTTCAAATAATGGCCGTTGTCCACTTCCTGGCTGCCGCGATCAAGATGCCGCAGCATCGGGGTAAAGTAGATGCCCGTGGAATCCACCAGCGGCGTGTCGAAGTGGTCGAAGGTGGACTTAATGGTAAGCAGTTTGCCGCAGACGGTGCCGACCTTCGGGTCGATCCGGCCGGCTTCCACCAAGGCGTGGATGAAATTGGGCAGGAGCAATACGTCCGGGTTGAGCGTGAAGACCCACTCACCGCCCGAGAGGTTAATTGCCTGGTTTTGGGCCGCGGCGAACCCGATGTTCGTATCGTTGTAGACAATACGGCAGCGGTCTTCAAACGGCTCCAGAATGTCGATGGTCCCGTCAGTCGAATTGTTATCGATGACGATGATCTCGAGTTTCTCGTATTTCTGGGCCAGCGCCGATTCTAAACACCGCTTAATGAACCGTCCGCTGTTATAAGTCACAATTGTGACGGATACGAAATCGTTATAGGCCATGCAACCGGTCTAGAAATGGATTCTTGAAGCTTTGCCGCTATCTGTACTGCTAAACATGTTTTTCAACAACTTGCGAAGGCACTGCAGAATGCGTGGAACCCTGTTCCGGAGCACCCAAAGCTCCGACTGGACCGGCAAAAAACTGCCGGCCGGCTAGCCATGCTACGCGACTAAAAACTGATACCGGCGTCAGGGTCCGGTGGTACAAGACCCCTGCAATCGCTCGTGGAATGCATGATACCGCGACCGCTAAACTAACCACGCGGCGGGATGACGCCGAAAAATGCTTCGCCGCGTATTTAAGAAGGCTACCATACCAGTATAGCTGGCGTGATGGCCAATTCAACTTTCCCGCCGAATGTCCGCCCAGATGGCGGGCGACCGCTGCGGGAACGTAGACAATCCGGAACCCGTTCGTGCGAAGACGCTTGCAGAAATCGACGTCTTCGAACCACACCGGATGGAAACTCTCGTCAAAGCCTCCGATGACTTCCCAGGCGGCCTTGCGGATCATCAAAAACGCTCCGGCGGGCTGGTCCACGTCGCACTGTTGGAGATCGCTGACTTCAGGTCTGTATGCCCGGTTGACGCGGTTACCGGACCAGATTCGGTTCAGGCCCAGCGCCTCAAAACTCAGTGTCCATGCGGTTGGGAATCTGCGAACATGGAAGCCGGCCTGGGTTGTGCCGTCCGCGTGGGTCAGGCGACCGCCCGCCGCCGCGACGCTCGCCTGGCTAACTGCATCGACCAACGGCTGCAAGCCCGACATCAGAACGGCGTCGGGATTCAGCAGCAGAACAAAGCGTGTCTTGAGCGCCGCGATGCCCTGGTTGCAGGCGGCCGCGAATCCGCGGTTGCTGCTATTGGCGATGAGACGCACGCCCGGCCGGCTACGGATTTGATTGAGCGTTGCGTCTTGCGAGTCGTTATCTACGACGATAACCGTAACGCCAGGAAGACGCAGACACGCGTCGAGGCATTCCCCAATGACGTCCTGCGAATTGTAGGTGACCACTACGACGCCAACCATATCAAGTTAAAGCAAAGTAGATCCGCCAGTACCAGTCAAAACCGGTCTGGCGCTGCAGATCATAAATCTGCCGCTCGCTCTCCACCAGGATCTGAGGAATCGCGTTGTCTCCCGGTCCGCGCATCTGACGAAACATACGCAACCCTTCTATCTTGCCACGAAGATAGGCACTTGCGGTTCCGTGGCGCAGCGCGATGAGGCCCCAGAGCAACTGACCGAGAACAATAGGCCAGCCGAATTTCCATACGAAGCCGGTTGGATAGTGCTTGGCCACGAGCAAAACCTGATTTCTGGAAATCTGGCGCACCGTTCGCGGATTCCAGGCGCCCAAGGTGGCGCTACCTTCATGAAATGCTACCGCGTCAGGGACATAGACGCCACCGCACCCATTTGAAGCTGCGCGTAGCCCGAAGTCCACATCCTCCAAATAGGATTCCAAACGCTCGTCCAGCCCGCCGATATGCCGGAAGAGTTCGGTCTTCATGAGCAACGCCGTGAACGTGGGGAGGCGGATGGTGCGGGTTTGATTCCAGACTTGGCCGTCTGGCCGGCCATGACCGCAGCGCCAAGAGCACCCCCCACGGCTGATCCCATCAAATGAGCCGTCAAGGAGTTCCTGCCGGTTGGCGTTGAGGAGTTTACCGGCCGCAAACCAGACTCCGGGTACTTCCAATTGAGCCACCAGTCTTTCCAACCAATCTGATTGTAATCGAACATCGTTATTTAAGATCGCCACAGACGTGGACTTGCACTCTTCCACTCCCCGATTCACGGCGGAACTGAATCCGCGATTTTGTTTGAAGCGAATGACTCGAGCGCCTAGCGACAGTGCTAGCTCCGGCGATCCGTCCGCCGAGCCGTTGTCGACGACAATCACTTCCTCGATTGGACTCGTCTGGGCAGGCAGTTGTTTCAGCAGAGTTTCGAGGCGTTGTCTGCCATTCCAATTCGGGATGACCACCGATACGCTCATTTGCGCTTGGAGAATCTTTTCTTCACCAGAAAGAACAGGTTGTTAAAGCCATCGCGCCACGGATTCAGCTTGATTTCGCCCAAGCGCGAGGAGTACTGGATGGAGATCTCGGCGAAACGGACATCGGGACTTTTGAGGGCCTCGATCTTGATTTCCTCGGAGAAGGCCATGCTGTCGGATTCCAGGGTCATGGATTCGAGGATCGAACGGCGGAATACCCACATTCCCGATTGCGAATCGCGCACCCAGCGGAAGTAGAGCAGAGACATTGCGATGGAGAGAATGAAGTTTCCGAACTTGTGCTTGAAACTCATTGCTTTACGGTCGCGGACGGGGAAACGGGAGGCGTTCAGGAAGTCGACTTCGAGATGCAGGAAGGCTTCGAGCAAGTAGGAGATTGCATCCGGCGGGTAACTGTGGTCGCCGTCCAGGGTGACGATGATGTCGCCGGTTGCGCAAGAGAAGCCCTTTTTGTAGCTGCGTCCATAGCCGCGGACTTCTTCGCGGATGACTTCGGCGCCGAGGCTTTTGGCGACATCCGAAGTTCGATCAGTGGATCCATTGTCCACGACGATCACCTGGTCGACAAAAGGCGGCATGCGGCGGAGCACCTGTTCGATGCCCTGCTCTTCATTCAGACACGGAATGATGACCGTGATGGACTGTTCCTTATACACAAAGTTCAACTGTAGCGCACGTCGTACACGTTATGGATACACGTTATGATGAGGTTGTTATGAAACGCCCTGCTTTGTTGCTTTCACTGATGGTTGGGAGCGCCCTTTGCGCCTCCTTTCCGGAATTGTCACGGGTACAGAATGTCTACATGCTGCCCATGAGCGGAGGGCTTGATCAATATCTGGCCAAGAGCTTGACGCAGCACCGGCAGTATCAGGTAGTGACTGACCCGAAGATCGCGGATGCGATTTTCACGGACCGGCTGGGAGAACCCTTCGAGAAGAAGTTGCTGGAACTGTACCCGCCGCCTCCACCTCCCGAGAAGGTTGTGGACAAGACCGCCAAGGACGATAAGGATGAGAAGAAGGCGAGCAAGGATAAAGAGAAAGAGACCACGGTGAAGGAAGAGCCGACGGTTAGGATGGGTGGATTCAGCCGCAATCGCGGGAACATCTTCCTGGTGGAGCGCGCGTCGCAGAAGGTCATCTGGTCGTTGTACAAACGCCCGAAGAGCACGACTCCCAATGACATGAACCGGATTGCGGAATCGATTGTTGCCGATCTGCAGCGTGATATTACGGGGAAGAAGAACTAAGCGCTTTCCCGGAGTATCGTGTCAACAAGACAGACGAAATCCAACGGCTTCCGACGCCGCGATTTCCTCGCCGGATTCGGAGCTGTTTCGCTCGCGGGGCCCGCTGAGCCCCATCCGTGGTTCGAAGAAGTTCCTCCGTCGAGGAGCGGTATCAACTGGCTGCATGACAACGGATTCTCGGCAGCACGATATTTGCCGGAAACGCACGGCCCCGGCGTTGCCTTCCTCGACTATGACGGCGATGGGTGGATGGACATCTTCCTGGTCAATAGCGGCAGGTGCGACTTTTATCAGCCCGCGCGTAAGCCGCGGAATGCTCTCTATCACAACAATCGTAACGGTACGTTCACCGACGTGACTGCCAGCGCCGGTGTGGCAGGGGGCGATTCTTTCGGGATGGGAGTCGCCGTGGGTGACTTTAATAACGATGGTTTCCCCGATCTTTTTGTGACTGCCTATGGCCGCTGTACGCTTTACAGGAACAACGGCAACGGCACCTTTTCAGACATTACCGCGAAGGCTGGGCTGGCTGCGGCAGGATGGACAACCAGCGCAGTGTGGTTCGACTATGATGGCGACGGATTGCTCGATCTGTTCGTGTGCGGCTTTGTGGATTATCGCAAGGAATCCCAGAATCTTTGTATCGCGGCGAGGGAGGGACAACCGGGTTACTGCATACCGCGAATTTTTAGTCCGAAATCCAGCTTTCTATACAGGAATAACGGGGACGGGACTTTTCGCGATGTGAGCCGCGAGACCGGGATCGCGGCGAAGTTGGGGAAGGCGCTCGGAGTAGTGGCGACCGACCTCAACAACGACGGGCTGCTCGACCTATTTGTGGCGAATGATACTGTGGAGAATTTTCTCTTCCTGAACCGCGGCGGCAGGTTTGAGGAGAGCGCCTACGGCGCGATGGTCGCTTTAAGCACGGATGGCTTTGCAAGATCAGGCATGGGAGTGGACTCCGCTGACATCAATGGCGACGGCTGGATGGATTTGTTCGTGGCGAACATTGACCGTGAGAGGTTCTCCCTTTATCGAAATACGCGACACGGAATGTTCGATGATCTTTCGTTCGCCGGGGAGATAGGGCGGGCTACGTATTATTTGAGCGGGTGGGGACTTCGATTCCTCGATTTCGATAACGACGGGGTCATCGATCTCATCGTGGCAAACGGACACCCGGACGACATGGTGACAAAGCGAGAATCTCGAGTCCGCTTTCGGGAGCCACTCTTATTATTCCGGCAGGAACAGGGAGAGTTTCACAACGTCAGTGCTCAGGCAGGCCCTGTGTTTGCGAAAGATTATGCAGCACGAGGATTAGCGACAGGAGACTTCAACAACGACGGGCTTATAGATGTTTTGATCGGAGTTAATGGTGGCGCGCCACTCCTGTTGCAGAACCATGCGGGCCGCGCGAATTCCTGGCTCGGCCTCCAACTACGCGGCGTCAAGGCGAATCGCGACGCGATTGGAACTCGCATCTTGTGGCAAGCAGGTGGGGTCAGAGGACAGCGCCTAAAAACGGGTGGCGGAAGCTATCTCTCCGCGCACGACCCGCGAGAGATCATCGGGCTGGGCAAGGCCCAGCACGTCGATTGGGTTGAGGTGCGATGGCCGCGTCCAAGCACACGAATAGAGCGATTTGCCGGACTAAAGGCCGGTCGGTACACAACACTAGTCGAGGGCCAGGGTGAGCCCGTGAAGGCCGGTCGAGATTAGAGTCCTTTCAGCCAAAGCTTCGGAACGCCTTGCACTATCGCTCCTGTCGTCTTGTTGTTGACGACTGCCATGGTGGAAATCAGCGCGTTGGACGGGCTAACCCAGTCGGCTGCACGGCCGGAACCACGTGCCATGCCGACCACCGTGCCCGGTCCATAGTAGAAGGAACTGCAGGCGCCGCCGCCCGATTTAATCAACAGCGTCTCGTTCGCGGTCACCTCGCCGCTAGTCATGTTACGGAAGTGGACAATGGCCGTGATATCACCGTCACCAAGGTTCGCGGCACAAAGTTCGATGTGTTCGCCGGTGGCAACTGTCAGAGGGCCGAATAACATTCCGGGAGTCAGGTTATCATCCTGCGCCTTTACTACTGGCCGGAATTGAAACCATGCAAACACGGAGGCAACCGCAAGAAGCATCAGGGGAAGCCGGACTACCGTTGTGGTTTTGATCATGTGAGATATGGTCTCACAAAACGTCACTTGCTGTACGGGCGGAGAAAAAGCCCGAGCGTGAAGGATATCCTTTGGTTGATATTTCCTAACGCCGCAGCTTATGGCATGCGATCACTTCAAATGTATTTGACGTTCCTGCCATCGTCGCCACTTTCAACAGCGCTTCAAAGTGTTGCGGGCGGCCCTGCGGGTCGATACCGTGTTGCTTCAGCATCTTGGACAGCAAATCCACATTCACAATCAGCTTGCCTGCTGCTTCCGTGGCTTCCGCGTTGGAACCTGCCAACAGGAGAGCGTGCCCCGTCTGACCGGGGTTTGCCACAAAGGCAATCACGGCATAGGCTTGACCCGTGTCCCAACCCTGCGCTGTTGGAACATAGCGCGCTGTCTCGCCGGATTGGACGTTTGTGTTGTGAACGATCTCCGTTTTCAACGTTTCGTCGTACTCGAACCGGAAATCCAGCTCGTCGTCGAACAACGCAAACCAGGGGTTCGAACGGGGACTGCCCAGTAGTACGAAGTTGTCTTCGGTCTTAAAGTCGATCAGTTGCAGCCCTCGGGCGAGATGGGTTTTCACTACGTGCGAATTCTTCAATCCGAGTTCCGACACGCTCAATCCGATGGCCGCATCAACGGCAGCGACGTTGACCCCCCTCATAGTCCGGAGAGCCCGCTGCATTTCCGGCGCGACCTGAAGCGTAGGCGGAATGTACTGGTGATTGGCGTAGTCCGAAAGAGAAATGTGGAAGCTCAGCAACCCCTGGATTCTGGAGATATCCGGGTCGCAGTAGACTATTCGAGTCTCCCGGTTGGGCTGGAACATCGCCGACCAGGGTTCAATCAACTTCGGGGGTAGGCTCTCCTGCGAATCACGCTGATTAAAGACCCACAAGAAAAGCAATAGGCACAAGGCACCAGCGGCAAAGGATACCACTATTGGAAGCCCGAGCCTTGTCGCCGGCGCCACCGGAAGAGTGTCGGGCAGGATGGCGGCAGACTCCACGACGACTTCCGGTATTGCCGGTGTTTCCTGTGTAAGCTGGCGGAACTCCGGAATATAGGAGCCCGCCGGAAGGGTAATCTGCAGGCGATCCCCATTGGCGGCGTCGGCATAATAATGATGCAAGCGACGGCGCACATCACTCGCCGTCACCCGCACGATGGCGTCGTCACCTGTATCGTACGCGGCGGGGCGGCCAAACAGCTCGACCCCCAGCGCCCGCTCCTTAAGTTCATCGAAATGGCCCTTGAGCGCACTTTCGACAATGTGCTGCAAAAATTCTTGACTGCGGCGGCTTCCCTTGAACGCCGGGCTTCCGATCACTTCGACCAGGTGCTCCCGGAATGCGGCAGCCTGCGGACCTGCCTGCGCGGCTCTGGAGATCGCCGCGGCTTGATCCACCTGACTTGTTCTTCCCGCCATGAGTTTCGGCCTCGGGCACACGATATCACACCGTAGCGACCGAAACAATCGAGTTGCCCTGGTGCGTCCCAGGTTTTCAGCAAGTTAGAGAAACGATAGTAACGTTTCTATCCTTGTTCCGGGACAACTCGGGAGTATATATTTGACGTGCTTCTCTACGGAGGTCTTTCCATGCTGATCAAAATTAGGGCCTTGATGCCTTTGTTTCTTCTCGCGCTGTCCGCGCAGTCGGTCTTTGCCCAAAGCACTCTGGGAACGATAACAGGACTTGTTAGTGACAATACCGGGGCGGTGATTCCCAATGCGGTGGTGGTGGCCACGAATACCGCTACCGGCGTCCGCGCCCAAACGGTGTCATCCGGCACCGGTAACTATGTGATTCCGAGCCTCCAGGTCGGAACCTATGAGATCACCGTATCGGTGACAGGATTCAAGAGCTTCTCCCGCTCTAATATCAAGCTTTCTTCGAATGACAACCTGCGAGCTGACGTGGTGCTGGAAATCGGAGCGATATCCGACCGGATTGTGGTGAGCGCGGAAGCTGCTCCGCTGAAAACAGAGTCCACCGAAGTATCCACTACGATGGAAAGGAAACTGCTGAACGATGTTCCACTTGCGGTGGCCGGCATTGGCGGCGGCATGCGGAATGCGTTCAGCATCATGATGATGATGCCGCAGGTGAAGAGCGGCAATGGCGAAAGCGCCTGGGACGACCTGCAGGTTGGCGGAGGCCAGCAACACGACTGGAATGTGAGTGTGGACGGCCTCTCGGTTGAGATGGGCTGGCGCAATCACGTAGGCTACATGAACCGGCTCACCCCTTCGGTGGATTCCGTGGAGGAATTCCGAATTGAAACTTCGGCCTTTAAAGCGGAGAACAGCCGGGCGAGCGGCGGAAATATCAGCCTCACCACCAAGTCCGGAACGAACGAATTACATGGCAGCGGATTCGACTATTATCAGAGCGATATATTCAATGCAAATTCGTGGCTAAACAACAAAGTTGGCCGCGCCAAATCAAAATTTCACAGGAATGATTTCGGCGCGACGGTCGGTGGCCCGGTCTATGTCCCGAAAGTCTACAACGGAAAGAATAAGACGTACTTCTTCTTTTCTTATGAAGGCTACCGCTTCCCTCAGACCTCTGATGCCTCTCAGCAAACTATCCCCTTGCCGGAGATGATTCAAGGAAACTTCTCCAGTTGGAAACTGCCTAACGGCAATCTTGTTCCCATCTACGACCCCAGCACCACTCGGAGCGACGGCAAGGGTGGATTCATCCGCGACGCGTTCCCGGGCAACATCATTCCGCAGAATCGCCTGAGTCCACTCGCCAAGAATATCGCCAAGTATTATCCGGCTCCGAACGCGGCCGGTCTGGTGCGGAACTATGTGTCCCCCGGATCTGAACCCAAGAAGCGAATAGAGGACGCCTACACGGTAAAGGCTGACCATAACTTTGGCGTCAAGAACCGACTCTCGTTCACATGGACCAAAAACGGCGAGTTCTTTAAGAACAACTACGATTCCGATCCGACGAATCCGCTGAACTGGAGCGCACTACCTTATCCGCTGGCCGGCCGCAAGTACTACAACGGCGACCAGTATTACGGCAACGTTTTCCGCTTGAACGATACGCACATGTTCAGCCCAACAGTGGTGAATACGCTTACGATTGGCGCGCACCGGTTGACGCACCCTGAACACGACATTACCGTCCAACCGTTCGGGCAGAACTGGGGCGACAAGCTGGGCGGCGCCGTCAAGAACAATCCTGGATACAATACCGGGTTCCCTCAAGTTACCTTCTCCAACGACAACTATTACAGTTGGGACAGTTCGAAGCTGTGGGACGAATACCACACGGTATACGGCTTGGACGACAACCTGACATGGGTGAAGGGCAATCACAGTTTGAAATTCGGCTATGCCTACCAGTTGATGTTCCTGAACACGAACAACCGCAACACCTCGGCGGGAAGCTTTACTTTCAATCGGCTGAGCACCGCGGTACCGGGAGACAACAGCGGCAATTCGGGCAGTTCCTTTGCGAGCTTTATGCTGGGCGAAGTTTTTAACGGCGGATTCACCGTGCCGAATACGGAGATGCTGCGCTTCCCCTATCACGCCGTATTCGTTCAGGACGACTGGAAAGTAACTCCGAGACTGACCGTCAACGTGGGACTGCGGTGGGAAGTGAATCAGGGCGTTTACGAAAAACATGATCGGCTCTCCTACTTCGATCCAACTTTGGCCAATCCAGCGGCAAACGGATATCTAGGCGCCTTGCGGTTCCTGGGGGATGGAACGGGCCGGGAAGGCAGACGCGCACTTTACAACAATGCAATGGGGTGGGGGCCGCGGCTCGGCTTCGCCTATCAAATCACTGAGAAAACCGTGCTGCGTGCCGGCGCTGGAATCTTCTACGGGACCAATAAAGCTCCCGGTCTGAACGGCGCCAACAATGGATTCACCAACTCGCCGAGCTGGTCCTCGCAGAACCAGGGCATTACGTCGGCGTTCCAATGGGACCAGGGCTTTCCAGCTTGGGAGGCGCCTCCATTCATCAATCCAGGCTTCAACGCGGGTTTCAGCGTCCCGTGGTTTGGCGCGGCTGAAACGGGAAAACTTCCCACGACCGGTAGCTGGAATTTCGCGCTGTCGCGTGTGTTACCGAACAACTTCGTAATCGATGCCACCTATACCGGCAGCAAGGGCACCCACCTGGCTTCGGATCGGGTGAATATTATGCAAATCGATCCCAAGTATGCCTACCTGGGAACGTTATTGAACAAGCCCATCGACGATCCATCCGTGACCGCGCTCGGCTTCGGATCGCCCTTCCCGAACTTCAAGACACTGCTGGGAGGCAACGCGACTCTTGGTCAGGCCTTGCGCATTTACCCGCAATATCAAGGTGTCACCACGGGCGGCATGATGAATCATAGCGGGAACTCTACCTATCACGCCCTGATCATCAAAGGCACGAAGCGTTTTTCCGGCGGACTCAGCCTGCTTGCTTCCTATACCTGGTCGAAGCTGCTGACCGACGCCGATTCTTCTGAGCCATGGATTGCCGGAGTAGTCGGCTCTTCCACAGGCGCCGGTTCCGCACAAAATCAATACAATCGCGCAAATGAAAAATCATACGGCGTGCTCGATTTGCCGCAGATGTTCAAGCTCACCGGAAGCTACGATCTCCCGTTTGGCAAGGGCAAGAAGTATCTGACGTCGGGAATCGCCGACCGGGTGCTGGGCAACTGGAACCTGAGCTCCTTCATGTTCTACCAGAGCGGCTATCCGATGGGTATTGTCGACAACCGCTATGTCAACAATCTGAGGGGCGGCAATCCGAGGCCGAACGTCACCTCGAATAACTGGCGGGCTCCAACGGTGGGGGAACGATTCGACCCGTCTGTCGATAATTTCTACAATCTGTCGGTTTTCCAGGGACGGACCAATCCCGCGTTGGATCCGTTTGGAAACGCGCCCCGCTTAAATGGGGCTACACGTTCCTTCCGGACTTACCGTACGAACATCGCTGTCACGAAAGGTATCCCAGTATGGGAGCGGGTGAAGGCTGACCTCCGGTTCGAGGTGTTCGATCTATTCAACCAGAAGACGTGGGCGAACCCGGTGTCCGATCTGTCCAACACACAGTTCGGGATCATCACCAATGCCAACGGAAATCGAAGCGCGCAACTGGGACTGAAGATCGTCTTTTAGTATCAAAACAAATCGCCGTGAGGGAGTGATAGTCCCTCGCGGCGATTTGTTGATAACCTGTAACTCTTGAAGGGGCCGACCAGAGTATGGATTGCCTGTGGAGCACTGACGGCCACGGCGCTCGGTTTGTATCTGGTGCGGTCAAAGCACGAACAGTCATCCAACCTCTACGTTGATTCCCGCCGCTGTCAGTCTTGCCATTCCGCAATTCATCGCTCTTATCAGCAAGTAGGAATGGCCCGCGGGTTCGCCCCAACAAACCCGGCTTCCGTGGTTGAAGGTGAATTCGTTCATGCCGCTTCAGGCAGACATTACCAGGTGGTCCGCCGCGAAGGCTTGGTCTTCCAACGCCGATTTGAACTAAACGCGAAGGGCG
>Ga0105249_10004642_pt1 | contig 11869 bp, 5 predicted proteins | sample KBSS44metaG_FD_81522 | JGI IMG/M metagenome (GOLD analysis project Ga0105249, IMG submission 81522) | Switchgrass rhizosphere microbial communities from Kellogg Biological Station, Michigan, USA - KBS S4-4 metaG | ecosystem: Host-associated > Plants > Roots > Rhizosphere > Soil | place... | reverse complement strand
TTTGAATCCTAATATCGATTCGAGACCCGCTCGATACATCCACCCAGCTGACCCCGTATACCACGTCCATCCTCCACGGCCCGTGTGAGGCGGAACAGCATAGACATCACCCACTGCAACGTAAGGCTCGACTTTATATTTGTGCAGGCCGGCACGCGTCGAAGAATGATTGATCGGATTGAGCAACGAAAAAAGTTCACCTGCTCGTTCGCCGTCTCCCAGCATCGAGAACGCGATCAGGGTCCAAAGCGCAGCGTGCGTGTACTGGCCTCCGTTCTCACGCACTCCCGGAACATAACCTTTAATGTAGCCGGGATCGAGGCGACCTTTGTCGAACGGCGGGGTAAAGAGAATCACCAGGCCATCACCGCGGCGAATCAAATACTCCTCAACTGCGGCCATTGCCCGTGTCATACGGTACTGGTCTGAAGCCCCTGAAATTACCGCCCACGACTGAGCGATTGAATCAATGCGGCACTCTTCGTTTTGTGCTGAGCCGAGCGGCGAACCATCGTCGAAATACGCGCGGCGATACCAATCGCCATCCCATCCCTTTTCCTCTAATGCCTTTTGCAAACGCTCCATATGTCTTCGATAGCGTTCGCTGCGCTCTTTGTCATTACGAGATTCAACGATCGGGATGAAGCCAGCCAACGTTGTATACAAGAACCAGCCCAACCAAACACTCTCACCTTTACCGCCTTGCCCTACTCGATTCATTCCATCGTTCCAATCACCACTCCCCATTAATGGCAAACCGTGCTGACCTACCGCAAGGCTATGCTCAATCGCGCGTACACAGTGATCGTAAATATTCCCGGTTTCACCCGAGACGCTCGGTTCCATATATCGATCATGTTCATCGGCGCCAAGCAACGGTTGCTCAAGATATGGGACCACTTCATCGAAAACTGAACTGTCGCCTGTGACTCGCTCGTAAAAACTCGCGACAAAAGGTAGCCATAACAAGTCGTCTGATATATGTGTGCGAACGCCCCTACCACTCGGAGGGTGCCACCAATGTTGCACGTCGCCCTCTTTGAATTGATGGTGACTCGTCAAGACAATTTGCTCGCGAGCGACATCAGGCCGGCTGTAGACGAGAGACATCACATCCTGCAACTGATCCCGAAATCCGTAAGCCCCACCTGATTGATAGAACGCCGTTCGGGCCCACACGCGACACGAAAGAGCCTGATAAAGCAACCAGCGATTGAGCATGGTGTCGAACGCTCCGTCTGGAGTCTTCACTTCAATCGTGCTGAGTACCTGATCCCAATGAGACAGGACCTTTTCGAAAGCAGCGTTGACAGCTCCGGGTTGACGGAACTTGGTGGCCAGTTCATTCGCTGACTCTTTCGAGTTTGCCTCGCCTAGTAAGAAGGTGACCTCCCGAGTCTCATGTGGCGCCAATTCGATGACGACCTGCAGCGCGGCACAGGGATCAAGTCCCGCTCCATCGCGATTCGACAAGTTAGCACGCCTCATCGCGGCGGGTTTTTCGAGAGATCCGTTGCGTCCAATGAACTCCTTCCGATCACACGTTCCACTGCTCAAGGGTTCGCTTGTACATGCAAAGGCGACCCGCTCAGCGAATTCGTTGTTGAAGGGATTACGAGCGAAGATCATTGAGTTTGCCTGATCTATTTCCGTGATGATGTATGGCGCTGAGGTATGTCGCATTACTCCCAACACCAGTTCGTTGTAAGAAGTGATCGAGACTTTCCGTTTTCTGGCGGTCCTGTTTCTCAAACGCAGCAATGAGACTTTGACTTCTGCTTCGAGAGGTGCGAATACCAGCAACTCCTGGGAGATTCCATGACTCCCGTGCTCAAAAACACTGTAGCCTTGTCCGTGGCGGATCAGATATGGCTCCTTCTCACGAATCGGCAGCGCAGTCGTTGACCAAAGACTTCCCGACTCCTCGTCGCGAATGTAAATAGCTTCTCCGGACGGATCGCTAATCGGATCATTTGACCACGGCGTCAAACGGTTTTCACGACTGTTGATAGACCACGAGTATCCTCCTCCTGTTTCGGTGACTTGAAAGCCAAACCCTGCCTGGTTACCGATCACATTCGCCCAGGGAAGTGGAGTCCACTGCTCCGACCCAAGGACGATTACATATTCTCTTCCACCCTGATGAAATCCCCCCAGACCATTGAAGAAAGCGAGATCAGAAGGACCAACGACGTGTTCCGGATAGGTTTGGGCCGCTGCTTTTGCGACAAACCTCGGAGGTAACGGTGCGTCGATTTGCGACCGCTCAAGTTGATCTTGCAACGACCCCCGTTCAGTCACGATTACAGCACGCGCAACCGCGTGGAGCAGGATCCGATCGGCTTCGGCCATCTGATCAGACTGTCTGAGGTAGATGCCACCAGGCTTGTCCTGCAAACTCTGCAAACCTCCGGTACGGATCATCGTCTCAAGTTCGCGATGTAGCTGTTGTTGATAAGAGCTTGGGCTGTCGTTCAGGATTACCAGATCGACTTTCAAGCCTTTGAAGTGAAGATATTCATGACCGCGCACAACCTTGCGGACTGTTTGAAGATCGCCACTCTTTTCAATCCTCACCACGACAATTGGCAGGTCGCCACTGATTCCGTGTGCCCAGAGACTTGATTGTGATTTGGTATTGAGTGCCAGCACATGTGGCCGTGGACGCAAAGAAGGATCGGGGTAGATTATGCGTGCTGCTAAACGCTGAAACAGGTGTGCCTCTTCTGCATCGGTCTGCAAGTGAGCCATTTCCACCTGTGCTTTTGTCCATGCCAGTTGTAATTCTCGTTCGAAGATATTTGGGTCGTGATACTTGTCCGCGAGCGCGAGGGCCTGTTCACGCGAATGAGCCACGCCTGTTGTGAACGAACAGGTAACAGTAGAGCCAGGATCAATACGCAACCGGCGTCTTAAACTGAAAACGGGGTCTAGTACCGCGCCAGTGGTGTTTGACAGTGGACGATCTTCCATTACCGCGATTGGATTGGCCGGCGTCCGACCTCGTCCGAGAAAACGTCCACGGTCAGTTTCATACTGAACGGCACCCACGCTTTCACCTTCGGCGACTACGACATGAATCCCCCAGAGTTGCTCCTCATCGGCGGAGCCTTGCCGTCGTCTTGCAAGGATCGCGTTCTCAGCTGAAACAAATTCGGTTTCGATAAAGAGATTACTGAATGCGGGATGCGCAGCATCCGCTTGTGGTGAAGCAAGTACTATCTCTGAGTAACTGGTAAGCTCGATCTCACGCACTCGTGTCGAGTTGTTTGTCAGGGAGACACGTCGAATCTCAGCGTTGTCCTCCGCGGAAACTACGACCTCCATTCGTGTAGTGATGCCCGAATCAACACGACGAAAGTCTGCCTTGTCTTCAGAGAAGGCGACACGATAAGCAGTTGCGCGTTTCCTTATCGGTTGATGTCCAGCCGACCAGACGTCGCCGCTCCGGACATCGCGAAGGTAGATGAACGCTCCCCAGTTGTCGCATGTGACATCTTCGCGCCAACGGGTCACCGACCTTTCGCCGCACTGCGAATAACCTGCGCCGGCTGTTGTGATCATGACACTGTAAGTTCCGTTGGAGAGCAGCTGAGTGCGAGGAGTGTCAAGCGTTGGACTGTCGTATACACGCGCAATCATCCCGAAGGCGGTTTGCGCTACACGTCCCGTCAACACTTCTTCGGACCGTGGGTGCGCAGTCGGAACACCAATAGGAATGCGCTCTTGTAATAACAACTCCGTAGCTTGAACGGCCGGATCTGAATGAAAGCGAACTTCCATTCGCTTTGCCTGCAGGACATTTAAGAGCGTGACAAAACTCATTCCCTGGTGATGCGTCATGAAGGTTTTGATGACGGCGCGCTTCTGGCCTTCCGGCAAGCGCTCGGGGGTATAGTCGATAGACTCGTAGAAACCGAATGGTCCGAGCGCGCCCTGCCTGACCAGGGCCCGAAGGTTTTTCAACGCCGCGCCGACATCAATCTCAGCGGCTAACAAAGTTGCATATGGTGCGACGACGACGTCCTCGATAAGCCCGCGTTTCAAGCCGAGGCCTGGCACTCCAAACGGACCATACTGATAGTTGAGTTGTAAGTCGCGAACGTTGTAAGCGGATTCGGAGATCCCCCAGGGCACGCCGCGCTCCTCTCCGTATTCTATTTGCCGCCGCACGACGGCGCGATAAGTCTCATCAAGCAGAGTGCCTTCGTAGTTCCGCATGACCAAAAGTGGCATGAGGTACTCGAACATTGTTCCGGTCCACGAGATCAGTGCACGGCCGCCGCTGACGGTTGTTAACGGCCGGCCCATGCGAAACCAATGTTCCTGGGGAACGTCACCCTTCGCGATGGCGACGAAACTGGCTAAGCGTGCTTCGGAGGCGAGTAAGTCGTAGTACGAGTCGTCAACTCTATTCGATGTAACGTTGTAACCGATGGGGAAAAGTTTTCTTTCGTCATCAAACAGGAACTTGAAATCCATTTCCTCTACGATTTGGTCGCAAGTTCGTGCTAAACGGCTCAGACGCGGAAGGAGATCGCCGGCGGCGCTTGAAGATTGTTCGAGAGCGCGCGTGAGTCTGGTGATCAGATCCGACAACGGGCCCGCTGTATGCGATTGTTGCATGACGGCAAGTTGAACCAATGCGTTGTCACACAAAGTGGGGATTTCAGCCAGCTTCGGCACTTGAAGAAGTGCGTGGATGATCGAAGCCAAGCCTTGATCTGAGCTGTCGGTTTCTTTTGCAGCACTTAGTAGTGGCAGCAACCGTCCCCAGGCGCAAAGAGTATCTGCATCGCGGCGCCAGCATGTTGTTTGATGTTGCAGTGCACCAACCCACCAACGAAGTTCCTTGAAGCTCACTTCACCATGCTCGTGAGACAAAGCGTTTATGATGTCGTCGATCTCAGAAGCTCGTCGATGCAGGGAGTCAATTAACAGGAACCACGCGGGAAGATCTTCTTGAATGTTGTTCGCCAGGAGTTTCCGACACGCCGAGATCTCATCCTGAAGTTGACGAACCGTGACAACATCTGTTCGTTGTCGAATCGACCCGAGTCGCGAGGCTTCGGTTGCGATAGCATCAACAGTGTCAGCAAATCCGGCGATCACGCGGTCATCAAATAACGGAAGATCGGGCAGTTCGATGTTTGCTTGCTTGACTGCGATCAAGTGCCCGGCAAGGTTTCCGCTGTCTACTGTCGAGATGTATTGCGGAAGCAATGGTTCAAGTGTGAGCGTGTCGTACCAGTTAAAGAAATGACCGTGCAGTCGGGCTAGTTTTCCCAGACTTCCAAACGTCAATTCCTGGCGCTCAACCAGTTCAAGAGAACTCACGTAACCCAGGTCTTTGGCGGAGCAGGTCGCGAGCAAGAGCAATCCAATGTTGGTCGGCGACGTGCGGTGCGCAATCACTGCTACAGGATCTTCCTGATAATTGTCCGGTGGTAACCAGTTTTCTTCAGGCGTTACGAAAGTCTCGAAGAACCTCCAGATAGCTCGAGCGATTGCGCGTGAGAATTCAACATCCGGTCCAGTCAGCAGCCTTGTTTGACGAACAATTGGCTTGCTAATCAAGTAGGCAATTACCGGAGAGAGAATCCAAACGAATGCCGGAACAGCAATTACAGGCAATGCAGCTGGTCTGTACACCGCCGCGAGTGCGAGTGCGATCAGAGTCAGCACCTCGGCGGAGAGCATGAATTGGAAGAACGAAGGGAGGTTCTGTTTTAAAGATCGTTCGATGTCGGCTGCTGAAACCCACTCGAGAAGATTGCGGTGAGAGATAAATTGTCGATAAAGGGAACGCACAATCGCATCGCACATCAGATAAGCTTGATGAGGAAGCAGCGCAAATGACAGTGCGACTTGTGCGGTATTGATTCGCACATCACCCCACAGGCTCCAAAAATGACTCGTCCAGGGAATACCTCGTGGGTGAACTAACAATCCGGTCGCGACGTGCAAATAGATCGGAAAGGCAATCGTAAATAGAACAAATAGACTCCATCCGAGTGGAGAACCTGGAAAAATGAGCCACGAAGCCAACAACCAAATGAACAAAGCCGGACCAACGAGACTCCGCCTCAGGTTGTCGAAGATTTTCCAACGCGCAATCAGCGGCAAACGATTGGAAACTTTTGCTCCTTCTCCTTCGGGAACTCTTGGAAAAAGCCAGCGAACGATCTGCCAGTCGCCCCTCGTCCAGCGATGTTGACGTTTGGCGTAGGCCTGATAAGACGATGGGTAGTCGTCGAGTAGTTCTATCTCAGTTGTCAGAGCAGCGCGCGCAAATAGCGACTCAAATAAGTCGTGACTAAGCAGCGTGTTCTCCGGAACGCGCTGTTCAAGCGTGGCTTGAAAAGCATCCACGTCGTAGAGCCCTTTGCCGGTAAAGCTGCCTTCGCCGAATAGATCCTGATAGACATCTGATACAGCGGTGGTGTACGGATCGATGCCGGTGTTGCCGGAAAAAACTCTGGCAAATCTTGAATGCGATGCACTTTCCAGAGAGATGCTTACGCGCGGCTGAAGAATTCCGTAGCCATATGTGACACGGTTGATGTTCGGATTGATCTTTGGTCGATTCAGTGGATGAATCGCAGCTCCGATCAACTTCCGCGCAGCATCACGAGGCAACTGAGTGTCAGAATCCAGAGTAATGACATAACGAAATGAATTCAGGAATGCATTATCAGCCGAACGAACGATGAACGTTGTGTTGTTTGAGCCGCGAAGAAGACGGTTAAATTCCTCGAGCTTGCCACGCTTGCGTTACCACCCCATCCATTTACCTTCACGCTCATTCCAAATTCGTTTGCGATGAAACAGGTGAAAGCGATTACCGCCGTGACGACCATTCAGATCTTCAATTCCGCTTTGTGCTCTCGCAAGTAATGCGGAATCACTCGTCGTCTCTTCTGTTTTGGCATCAGCAAAATCTCCGAGCAGACCGAAATAGATTAAGTGATCGCGATTCGCAAGGTAGTGAACCTCAAGTCGTTCCAGGAGATGTTCGACTTGTTGCTCGTTCGTGAAAATCGTTGGAACTACTACGAAGGTTTGAGCGTCTTTGGGAATCCCTCCAGCCGTATTCATTCTTGCCAGCAGTCGCGGCGGAAAGAAATGGGTGACATCCCAGTTTAATACCGTTAGTGCAATTTCACTGGCTGGGAGGATCGCAAGAAGTGCGCTGAGCAGGAGGAACCGCCAATCGTCTGTGTACTGGTACATGATCACCAGAATCAAAACGATGACAAGCATTGTCAGAATAGCGAGCGTTGCTGGATAACCGACGGGAGCGTTACGCAGAAAGAACCTGAGTATTCGCTCCGTCGTTCGGGGTCGATATTCAAAAAGGTTTTCAAGCTGTTGGAGACCGTCGTCCTCCAGATAATAGCCAACATGGTTTTCTGGCTGGGCCGATGCTTTAGACGCGAGCTTGACGACGGCCTGTGCGATCTCGATTTCGCTGACACGGGTCCGTTTACTGATTCGCTCGATCACATGCCGATAACGGTCGCGTGACGCAAACTCCATTTGAGAATAAGCGCGCGCCGGGTCTTTGCCGAGTAACGGATCAATGAGACTGACTTTTTCAAAGAACTCCTGCCAGTCGAGCGTCGAAAGCAGACGCATGCTGGTGATGATGTTTCCTACAGTCACCTGAGCTGCTGCCTGACGTTGATGCTCGGCATGAATGATTTGTTCGATGTTTGTGCCTGGACCTGCCAGCTCTTTTTCAAGCCAATCCATCACAGGCATTACTGAAGGATGTTGTTCCCGCAGGCGCTGGACGAGTTGTACAACCAATGTTTGCGGGATGTGCTCGCGTTTGCCGAGTTTCTCCTGAACCAGCGTCATAATGCCTGCTGGTTGACGTGAGACAAGTTCAAGCAATTTATCTGCGAGCTTGTCTGCTTCATCACGTTCTGCACGCGCACCAATGACAGCAACCGCGAGGCGTCGCAGATTTTCGACAAGTGCCAGACGGAGTGTGATAGCCACCGCCCACAACTCACCAATGGTCAGTGGAGCGACGGTTTGGTACGACGAAATAAAGCGACGGAGTGTGTTTGTGTCGAGACGTGAATCAGTGTGTGCAATTAAGGCAAGTGCTACAGCATAAATTCGGGGGTAATCTTCTAAGGGGCCTCCAACCAGTTTGGGAAGTTCCTGGTAGTAACCTTTGGGAAGATCCTGGCGAATTTCTCGAAGTTGCTCCTCAACGATGTGGTGGTTGTCCACTAACCACTCGCCCGCCGGTGAGATTGCTCTCCCTTCACTTATCGAATCGACAAGTGTGCGATAGGCAGCTTCGAGTTTTCGACCGTTTTCTTCAAGACGAGGAAGGAGTTGAGGACGGCCTTTGCGCAGAATGATCTTGTGTTCGCGCGCGAGCGTTTGCGCGTACTGCTCGAGCCGTTCGACGCTAAAGATCTCAGCACGAAGCGGTAGCTCTTCAGGTTCACCCTGCGGCGAATGAAAGGTAAAGAGTTGTTTTAAGAAACTTGCCATGAGGCCAAACCGCCGCTCGCGATCAGTTTCGAGGACCGAGAACGCTGAAACGAATTAACACGCAGGGGGATTTGAGGGCTAGCTCAGAATAGCATGGAAAGGGCTGTTGGTTTGAATGGGGCGTTTTTGTGTTTTGTATTTTGGAGCTTTGTTCTTTGTGAGTAGTCAGTAGTCGGTGATATAGGTCCAATAGGTCGTATAGGTCCTATACTGACTACTGACCTGATATACTCTCGCGCCGATGCGCGTACTCGGAATAGATCCCGGCAGTCAAACTACGGGCTGGGGAGTTGTCGAAGGAGATGGGCGGAAATACTCGCTAATTGACTTTGGTTCTATTCGGGCATCTTCGAGTCTGAAGTTTTCAGCGCGACTGCTCAAGATGTGCAATGGACTCGAGGATGTTATTGCGGAACATCGGCCTGAAGCGTGCGCTCTAGAAGACTCGTTCCTTGCAACGAACGTCAAGGTCAGTATGAAGCTTGGTCAGGTACGCGGCGTAGTCTTATTGGTAGCTGAACGAGCTGCACTGGAGATTCACGAATACTCACCGAGATTGATCAAGCAGACGGTTGTTGGATATGGCAATGCGGAAAAGCATCAGGTTCAGGAAATGGTGCGGCTATTGTTGTCGTTGAAAACCATTCCAGCTCCGCATGATGCTGCGGATGCACTGGCGGTGGCGATTTGCCACTTTCATCATTCGACGTTTGCTCAGAAGATCGCGAAGGCGGTGTCCGATATGCTTTAGCTTGTCGTGAGATTCCAAACACGAACGATGATTTAAATGCGAACCTCATATTAATCAGAGCTCGTGTTTGGAATCTCACGACAAGCTAAAGCATATCGGACATTTCTCAACCTCACTCAAAGGAGAATCATCATGAGTCCTCACCGGATAATCTTCGTGGCATCAATTTTCTGTCTATTAGTTTTCAGCAGTCAATCCAGAGCCAAACCCAAACAGAAAGTCCCTCCAGGTGGAAGGCTTGCAATCGTGGTTGACGAACGGCTGTCGGCTCTAAGATCCAAGCCAGACTTGAGAGCGACACTAATTCGGCGGCTGGCCCGTGGACGCCCTCTGGCCATCAAACGTATCAAAAGCAGTCCGGATGGAATTGTCTTCTTTCTCGTCAACGCCAGTCGTCGGACTCAAGGCTGGATTCAGCGTGAAGCGGTCGTGGTGCCTTCGCACAAAGGTGACGACGCACGACTGTTGTTGCTGATCAAGGCGTCGACCGATTTTGATCGCATTGTTCGCTCTCGAATCCTTCTCGACTATTTTCCACGGTCGCCACTCCGTCCGCAGGTGTTACTGATTCTCGGCGACACCGCCGAACAACTGTCGAGCAAACTCACACAAGAGGCTGAGCGTCGCACGACGAACCATTCTTCTGTGCCGTCGTTTAGTTTCTTTCTGAACTACTCAGGATTAGATCGTTACAATCGTCAAGGTGTTGGTTTCGTATTCGATCAGACACTACGAATGCTGCACTACGACGGTGCAGCGTGGCGCGAGATTGTTCGGAGATATCCACGGTCGTATGAGGCAGAGGAGGCCCGAAGACGTCTGACACACTCGTCACCTTGATCTTGTGCACAGACAACATAGCGCGGCAGTCCGCACTCGAACTCAACAACCGCAACCGTTCATGAGACAAACTTGGAAGCAGTCAGTACCACCTCGCGGTAGCGGGTGGGTGCAAAGCCGGGTTGAACGTGTGAGTCTCAGGCTTCGTACCCACCCGCTACCGCGAGGTGGTACTGACTGCTTCCAAGTTCGGGGTAGCAGCGAATCGGACTTAGTGGTTTAATTTGGAGCAAATGAAACTCAGAACCTCAAACAGAAAGGCTATTCCTCACATGGGCTTCATACGTGTCGAAGTCAGACTAAGGGACTTTAGCTCTGGCGATAGTTATCTGTCCGAATTTCTCGTAGATACCGGTGCTACAGATTCGATGGTACCCGCTGCCGAACTAAAGAAAATCGGTGTCACGGCAGTTGGCAAAATGTCGTATGAACTAGCCAACGGCAAGATCGAAGAATACCCATTTGGTCTCGTTGAGATTTCGTTTATGAACGAAACCACGACGGGTCGCGTGATTTTCGGACCCGACAACATCGAGCCAATACTCGGTCTTACCGCATTGGAATCGGCCGGGATAACCGTCGACCCAGCGAACCAGCAGCTCAAACGGTTACCGGCAATTCCGCTGAAATAAATACAATTCCGGTGTTAATAACCTTCTGAACCCGCCGTCTACCACGGTGGAGAAGAAGGAGAACACCTTGCAAGCAGCTCTTAAACCCTTGCGATTAGTGACAGACCAACCAGCCGGTGAGCTCGAACAGCTCTTTAGAGCACACCATGCACGTGTTTTTCGCACGGCGCACCGTGTAACCGGTAGCGTCGCTGATGCTGAAGATGTGCTGCAGACAGTTTTTCTGAGGTTAATTAAAGGTCAGGAAGAGTATGATCTGTCACAGAACCCCGAAGCCTACCTTTCCCGCGCAGCCATTAATGCCTCCCTCGATCTTCTGCGAAGTCGCACTCGATCGAAGTCTGTCGCCCTCGATGATGTCGATTCAGATTCCGTGGTAAGCAGGTTTAAGAGTCCTGAATCGGAGCACGCAGATCGCGAATTACAGACTTTAGTTCGAGCGGCAGTCGCGCGACTGGGAAAGACAGCAGGCGAGATGTTTGTGTTGCGGTACTACGAGGGTTTCGACAACAAGGAAATTGCCGCCATTCTCAAAACTTCCCCGTTGGTGGTCGGCGTAGTTCTTCATCGGGCACGCACAAAACTGAGAAATGAGATTGGGCACTATCTGGAGAAACATCATGAAAAGGAATAGCGAAGAAATTCTCGACAAAGTCACCGCCGAGATCCGCAATGAACGGATTGACGCGGAATTGGAGTCAGCAGCGGCAGATCGTGTTTGGGCGCGTATCTCCGCTACGGCCGGTGACGCGAAGCTTCAGGGTTCTGCAGTTCAGGGGGTTGATCGAATCGAAGGTTGTTCAGACTTCCAATCGTTGATACCTGCCTACATCGCCGGCGAACTGTCTGAAGCTCGCTCACTGTTGTTAGTTGACCATACCCACGAGTGCATACCTTGCCGGAAAGCAATGAATGCTGCGCGCTCGGGTCGAACGGCTGTTCACAAGTCGCCCGCTCAGTCTCGCCGATATTCATTGCAGCCAGTGGTAATGCGATGGGGTATCGCGGCAGCTGTCGTGATCGGCTTTGGTTTGTTGGCACTGCCAATGATTCAAAGGTATTGGCCATTCGGTAATTTCGAAGCCACGGTGCAGGCGGCTGAAGGTCAGGTCTATCAAGTTGCTGATAG
>Ga0105249_10004636_pt1 | contig 11878 bp, 7 predicted proteins | sample KBSS44metaG_FD_81522 | JGI IMG/M metagenome (GOLD analysis project Ga0105249, IMG submission 81522) | Switchgrass rhizosphere microbial communities from Kellogg Biological Station, Michigan, USA - KBS S4-4 metaG | ecosystem: Host-associated > Plants > Roots > Rhizosphere > Soil | place... | reverse complement strand
TGCGAGGATCGCACCTGTCGCACCAGCTCTTAGCGCGTCTAAAAAGATCGTCCCATTGCCCGTCATCACCGCAAACTCTTCCGGACAAAGCTCAACAGTCTGCCTGAAACCTTCAACGTCAGCCGAACTGTCTTTCACGCCGATGATGTTCTGATGATCACTCAATCTCGCTATCGTGGCGGTTTCAATTTTGATACCCGTGAGCACCGGCATGCTGTAGAGGATTACGGGCACAGGCGAAGCGTCGGCGATTTCGCTGTAATGCTTTATCAGTGTTTCCTGAGTGATTGCGGATCGATAGAAGTTCGGAGTGATTACGAGCACCGCATCTGCGCCGCCTTCTGCTGCTCTCGTTATTTCGTTGACCGTCCCGATGGTGCTCTGCTGTCCGGCGCCAACGATGAATGCCTGGTCGCTTGCCACTTCTAAACGCGCGGCTTGAATCAGCTCGACGTATTCTCGCTCATCCAGATGAACGCGCTCGCCAGTCGAGCCGAGAATCACGTAGCCTCCGACGCCTGCGGCCGTCCACTTTTGGATATTCTTCTGCAGCCCTCGAGCGTCTGGTCTTTGTGCGTTATCAAACGGGGTTGTGATCGGAAGCAGAAGTGTGTGCAGTTGATTGGAAAAGTTAGTCTTAGTCTTCACGAGTTAAATATAGTCGGTTAATGGTTTATCGACCAGAACAACTCGACTCTAACGCAGAATGTCTCGAACCTCCATTGAAAAAAAGAAACTACCGCGACCTTCTCCTGGGCCTGATTTTACGTTCCACGCATATCCACCGGTGAAGCTAATCGCGTTCACCAATTCGAGACGTAACCCCAATCCCGGGCCATAGCGCATACCGCCCGCGGACGTGTTGTGAGATTTTAGCCGGGCTGCATCAAAAACAAAGACTGGACTCACCGAGTATATATTCACATCGTTCAAGAGAGTTTCTATAGTGCGGCGGACGAACACCATATCGTCTTTAGCTTTCTTCTTCGCTGCCGCCTCATCGATCTGACCGAATTCGCTTTCCATCGAAGTTCGAATCTGGTCAACTCGACTTCCCGCTGCTGATATGGCGGGATCCCCGTTAAGCACACCACTCCCATTCAGCGTGTTTACGCAGGCTTTGACTACTTCATTCAACAGATCTTCATCCGAGGAAAGAAGCGCTGCGACATAACCATACTGTCGCTCTCCCTTTGCTTTGGCCCCGTTGCGTGCTCTCGACTCGGCGTCGGTAATCGCGTCCTCGCATGCCTCGAACTCGGTTTCATGTTGGGCTGTATGTGAGCCACGTGCGGCGGCGACGGCCGTCGACAGGGTAGCAAGCGCAGCTTGGACTGTCGGGTTGGTGTCGGGTTTAGTAATAAACTCAGCGACCTTTGCAAAGTGTTCGTCTTTTGTTAGGAAGTGAAGTTCCGTGAAAGATTCGGCGTTGACGAGCTGAGCATTCAGGAGCTTATTAAATTCGTCGTCATTGGCGAGTTCTGGCGGCACCAAAGGCCGTTGCCACAGTGAAAAAGCAGCCGTGAGGTTGTAACTGAAGAATCGATCTCCACCATCTCCCGCGGCAGTTCGAAAGAACCGTTTTCCGGGTATGGCCCGGATCACGGGATTCGCTCGAATCTGCCAGGAGTCTGACGAAATGAAGGTGTCTTCGTGGTTACCGCCGAAGAACCTTTCCGCCAGCGGTATCTTGTTACGGACATTGATCAGGCCTAAGTTAAACCGTGACTCGAGATCCAACACGCTATGATTACTAAACGTGTACCAGAATTCATGACGGACATCAGCAATGTGTTTTGCCCAGTCGATCCTGGCTACGCGGTCTGCGGCCCCAATCTGGAGACCGTATGATCCCGAGAATGAGTTGTGCCGAAAGCGCGACGCTACGCCGACGAACAACTTGATCGTCCCGAACGGACTGTTTGCGACTGTGTCGGATGAAAGTGTTGGATCAACGAGATCGCTCTGGCGCTGGCCACCCTCAACCAAGCCACCGAATCGAAAAAGAAAACTACCGTTACTAAGTGGACGTGAGGTGCCCGCAATTTGTGCGAGCAAGTTGCCTCCTTTAAGCTTTCCGGCACCGGTAGGCGTTGAGAAGTTGTTGAAGTCGACGCTCCAATCCAAGTGGGCCAACCAGCCGAGATCGTCCTTGGAGCCTTTGATGTTCGCCGAGATGAGGTGCATTTGTGAGGAACCGAGCCCTTCGAAGCTGCCGTAATTCACGAAACCTGACGGTCGCTTTTGTCTAATCTCTAGCCGACCACCTCCGAATAACTTTTGCGTGGCGTCGTAGCCAGCGATGGGAATGAGGCGCACAGGTTTTGTCTCAGGTACATCTACATTTTCGGCGCCTGCGGCTTCTTCCGGTTTTCGTGGTTCTTCGGCGCGCTCCTCAGGCGCGCCGCTGAGGACGGGCATGATTTGACTCGAGTAAATGCGATAGACCACATCGACGGATTTATTCGAACAATTCTGGAGACTCACGAATTCCACCCGGATTCTGACACGCGGCTCGCTCGCATCTGGCAGAAAGTTCTCCTCTTCAATGATCTTCAGGGCACCGTCTCGTACATCGCGATACAAAAACGGCTTGTTTACGATCAGAGCCGCAATGCGCGTGGCCGCGCGTCGTTCCCGCGCCCGCACCCAAGGCAGAAAATTAAATGGGTCAACAACGCGAAAGCCCCTGACGGAGAATCCAGCCTGCTCCAGATCAAGCCCATTACAACTCCCGTCCGATACTTGCTGTGCCGGTTGGGCAACGCAAACAGATGGTACATACCAGCTGACGAAAAGCAGCAGGATGAAGACTACGCGAACTAACAGATTGGGTCGTTTCATCTCAGGACCATTTCACTGGTTGCGCCTCACTATATTCACGCAGCGGCTTTGTGCGGGCACAATAAACCCTCCGCAACCTACAAACTGACAATTAGAGACGATAGACGAACACAAAGTTTGCGTTCGCCAATCGATGTCTATTTCTTTTTCAGTGTGTTTTGCGTAGTTCGATCGGCTTTCGACTGCGGCAACTCACCTGCCTCGGCAGCCTTTTGATCATCTGCTGCTGGTCCTAAGGCGTGTGCTTGCTGACCGGCGGTCATACCTGTGAGGGCCACCTTTTCCGCTTTTGGATGTAGTTCCTTATCGACCTCTATTTCAACCTTCACAATGGCATCGCCGAAAGGATCGGTCTTCTTTTCTCTTTCAAACATCTCGAAGTCGATCTTCCAGGTGACTTTGTTCCCGACAGTATTTTTTTCCAAGCCAAACATAACCTTGCGCAGCCTGTCGTTGGTTATCAATTCAAACTTTACTTTGATACCAATCACGGTTGAAGAGGTAGCCATGTTTTTATCCTCCTACGACGAGTTAGTCCTAGAGAAAGGTAACTATGAGAGACATTGTGGCACCAGGGTCATTCATCATCACTTCGCCTGCGAGCGGATACACAAATGCGGGATACACCTGCGTTGAAGGCTTGGGAGGAACGGCGGCCTTATACTCCCCCGTCGCATTGGTGTCAACAATGTAGTTTGCCCCTTTTTGAGCAACGGGCGAAATGTTTCGCTGGTCGCCTCACTTTATTGTGTAATCGTGAGCAAAGAAGTTTCACATGGAGTGCTGAAGAAAAGCTTGTTGACTTTACGGTGTCCATTAAAATATTGTGCGCGCGTTTTAACGGACCTTGCCACCAGTCGGAGTAACATTCCTCGTCTTTGACTGCTAAGTTTCCGAAAACTTCACTATCAAAATCTTCGGAGGATCCCATGGTTTCTACAGATCATTCTGACGACGCTCGATCTACAGCTAATCCGACTAATGAGGCCGCCACTGCTACCAGCGCAATTGGTCCAACGCGGCCTGCAGTCGAGTACACACGCGAAGTTCGGTTTGCGGTTGTGATGTATGGCGGCGTTTCTTTGGCGATCTATATAAATGGAATCGCACAAGAACTTCTTCGTTGGGCCCGCTCTACAGCCCAAGACTCCACCGGCAAAGTAGCTTTAATTCCCAGCAACGGTTCAACGCAACAAAGTGCCGCCGAAAAAACGTCGACGTTGAGCGATACCGAACGTGTTTATCGAAAGCTTAGTTATGTTCTGGCAGACCAGGATCGGACTCTTACTTCGCAGGAAAGGTTGGATCGGGCCAACCAGAAGCTAGCCGCTAACGAACCCATCCGCACTCGATTCATCGTCGACATTTTGTCCGGCACCTCCGCCGGTGGGATCAATGGCATCTTTCTTGGAAAGGCTTTGGCGAACGGCCAGGACATTAGTGGCCTGGAAAACCTCTGGATCGAAGAAGGCGACATGAGGACTCTGCTCAACGACAAGCAGTCTGTTAAGGGTCGGCCTCTTAAATTACAGGATCCCCCAGCTTCTTTGCTTAACAGCCAACGTATGTACCTCGAACTGTTGAAAGCGTTCGACAGTATGGAGAGGACCGGTTCGCCTGCGCCGACGCCTTTTGTTGATGAGTTGGATTTGTTCGTCACCACGACCGATTTGTCCGGCGTTACCTTGCCAATTCGGCTCTCCGACAGCGTGGTTTACGAACGACGCCACCGCAATGTGCTCCGCTTTGTATATTCAGATAAAGACGCGAGCGCCGAAGCTAAAGACCGAAACGACTTTCAGGAGAAATTCAACCCGTTCCTTGCCTACGCCGCCCGCTGCACTTCGGCATTTCCAGCTGCGTTTGAGCCAATGTGTCTGTGTGACACCGACACGATCCTGAACCGTTATCTCCCGTATGCGAACAACGAGAATTGCCGGTCTGACAGCAAGGATTGGCAGCGCTTCTACAAAGATTATTTGAACCCGGTCGGCGTCGCCACGATCAAGTTTCCCAAGCGGGCTTTTGCCGACGGCGGTTATCTCGACAACAAACCATTCACATACGCGGTTGAAACCGTAGCCCGCCGTCAAGCCGACCTGCTGATAACGCGCAAGCTGATTTACATCGAACCGTCGCCGGAACATCCTGAGGAGCAGCCTGATGCTGAAGGTAAACCGGACGCAATCGAAAACGTCGGCGCTGCCCTACTAACACTGCCGCGATATGAAACGATTCGCGAAGATTTACAACGTGTGCGTGACCATAATCGACTCGTCGAGCGAGTGAATAGCATCCTGAAGAGTGTCGATGCGGACAAAAAGCTCGGCAAGCCGCGTAAAACGGAAACTTTTACCGACGATGAATGGAGCAAGCTGGATCTTGCGGACGTCGTAACAAAAAAAGGGATTGGTTACGTTGCTTACCACAGGTTGGATATTTCATCAGTCTCGGATGAATTGGCCAAGCTGGTAACACGCGTGGCCGGATTCGACGATGAGTCGGATCATTTCATGATTATCCGAAGTCTGGTGGGTGAATGGAGGGCCAATACCTACATTGAACATGGTAAGGGCAAGCCCTCACTGAATCAGTTCTTGTATGAGTTCAATCTTAGCTATCCGATGAGGCGGATAAATTTTCTGCGGACAAAAATTTCGGATCTAGCGGCGTCAACTGAGTATCGGGACAACCCCGTAGTCCAAGCTCAGCTATTAGACATTAAGAAGAAGCTCAACGAGGAATATAAAAATCTGCGGCACACTGCCAGACTCCTGCGATCTCGTCAGGTTCCAGCGAAAACGGGCGCTGCCGAGTCTGTGCCAAGCCCGGCCTACCAGGCTATTCAGAACTTTAAAAACGCGCTTGCCATCGAGACTATGACAGCACTGTCCGAGGAAGCGAAAAAAAGGATTAATGATCCAGCCGAATCCGTAGTGGAATATTTTCTCGGTGTGCGCCCACCGGGTGAAACATTAACCAGTGGCAACAATATCAAAGATGAGTGCGATGCTCGGGCCAGGAAGTTGCTCAAGGACACTTCACTCACTAACTTGTTCGTCCCCATCGCGAATGCCTTGAAGGATCAGATCGGTCCGGCAAAGAAGACGGCAGATCAAAACTGTCGCGCCGCCTTGGGTCTGAGTGATGAGGGTTCCGAGTGTAAAACGGAGCCGCCTGACGCTCAAACGGATCCTCGCGAATACCTGGCCTATTACTATCAGAATTATGACGAATACGACCGCATTATTTTCCCCATCATTTACGGTACCGAAATCGGCGAGGCGGCGAGAGTGGACATCATTCGCATCAGCCCGGAGGATGCGACGGCGCTGATCAATGAACGCGAAACGGGTTGCTACAAACTTGCGGGCAGTACCCTCGGACACTTCGGCGCTTTTCTGGATCCGCTCTGGCGCCGAAACGACATTATGTGGGGTCGGCTAGATGGCGCCGAACGTATCATCACGGCCCTGTTGCCCGATGACCCCAACCTTGCTCGTCTGCTCGTCGGCGAGGCACAGAGCGCGATTGTTCACGAAGCAATCGCTAAAGCCGGCGCGAACGAAGCCAAAGACCTGCTTTGCGAAGCGGGGATGCGCACCCGATCAGGTAATGCGGAGGCAAAGCTGATATCTGGGTTTATTAACAACTTGAAAACTTACGACTCCGCGGGTCGACTCAACACACTGGTCGATGAGAAGGTCCTGAGACAACATTATCTCGACACGTTCCCGACGCGCAGCAAACTCAATCCGGAATCGACGTTGAAAACTACGTCGCGAGCAACGACAGTTCTGGGCAAAATGCTGAACGCACTCTCTAATAAGCGCAACGTCGACTCGAGCTTGGTTGCATGGATCGCAAGAGTGGGCCAGCTGCTCTCAGGACTGGTTGAAGTGGCCGTGCCTCGTAGCATGCCAAGCCTGGTGTTCCGCTACTGGCTCAAGTTGCTTTACCTGTTTGAAGTGCTTCTGATTGTCTTTTCCACTTTGCTTGCAGCCGACCCGAAAATTTCGCAATTTGGCTGGAACCTACTGGGACTTACAGTGGCGGCCAATGTTGCCGTTTGGTTACTCAGTGATTTTATGAGTCGGAGGCATGTGATCCTGCGAACTCTTCTTGCTGTGTTGGGATTCTCAGTGTTTCTGATTTTTCTCATAGGCGTGCTCAAGGTGCTTGGACTGATTGGTATCACCATCGGTGGTGCGCCGCCGCTGGCCTGGGTGAATCTAAACCTCCAGCAACTATCCGGTTGGTTCGAAAGCAAATTGCCAAGCGCAGTTTGGATAGTTATTAAGGGATTTACTCTGTTACTTATAGCGCTCTTGGGAATCCTGGTTTTTTGGAGACTGGGCAAACGACCGCCAAAACCAAATACGGCACAGTGAGTTGATTGCGAACTTCAACGCGCTCGAAGCGTGTCTTTCCAAGTTCAAGTAATTAGTGCCAGCCTTGACTCGGGTTTGATCTATCGAGATGATCCAAGTACCCAAACTTGTTCAATCGAGAGGTCAAAATGTCTCGTCATGCGTTCACACAACTTGATGTCTTTACCGATCAACCGTTCTGCGGTAATCCGCTAGCTGTCTTTCCCGAAGCGGAAGGTATCAACGACGAAGATATGATGAAGATCGCAAGAGAGATGAATCTCTCCGAGACGGTCTTCGTCCTTCCATCAAATCCTAAAGCGACTGAAGATGGACCTGATGTTCTGCGCCGGCTCCGAATCTATACGCCATCTCGCGAGATACCATTCGCAGGCCATCCGGTTGTTGGCACATGGAACATGCTCGCGCGTGAAGGAATCGTGCCGGTTCCTGATGGTGGCACCGGCTGGACGCGCATTCATCACGAAGTCGGAATTGGAATACTTCCCGTTGATATCGAATTCAAAGACGGAGTCGTCGAACAGGTGGTGATGACCCAGGGAAAGTTCCAGGTTCTCGACGAGATTGACGACTCGCAAGAACAAGCGGAACTCGCTCGGGCCCTCGGACGCGCGCGCGAAGACCTCGACGAACATTTGCCTATACAGGTGATTTCAACCGGTCTGACGTGTTTGGCCGTGCCGATACGCTCGCTCGCCGATCTTCGAGACTGTAGGGTGAACAGTTCCCTGCTCGGAGAGATCTACACGCGACGCGGCGCAGTTGGTTGTCTTGCCTTTTCGCGAGAAACCCTGGAGGTTGGTCCATCGCGGGTGCACGCGCGTTTCTTTGCTCCCGCGGATAACATTGCGGAAGATCCGGCGACGGGAAGCGCCTGCGGAGCACTCGGAGGTTATCTCATCCATCACGGCGCATTAGATCTCGAACCACAAGACAACAAGTACAGGTTTGTGATTGAACAAGGTGACTTCATCCATCGCCCGAGCCGGATCAGGTTGGAGGTTACAGGTGGACCAGGAGATGTAAGGCTCGTAAGAGTAGGTGGCCAGTCAGTGGTGGTAGCCCACGGAGAAGTTGAGTTTTAGGTTTTAGGTCTTTGGCCTTCGATCTTTGGTCTACGTCTTTGGTTTATTGTTGAGGAGAGTGGTCGAAGGATCCAAAGACTGTAGGCCAAAGACCAAAGGCCAAAGATCAAGAGCAAGATTTCACGATTCACTAATCCTACATGGACACCTCATTCGATCTCATCATCATCGGTGCTGGCCCGGCGGGTCTTTCAGCCGCTGAAGTCGCTGAGCGCGAAGAACTGTCGTATCTCGTTATCGAAAAAGGGACGATCGCCGACACGATCCGCAAGTATCCAGTCGGGCGGACGATGTTCTCGACTCCGAATGAAGTCGAAATGCAGCCCGGAACTTTGAAGCCACTTAAAGAGAAGCCGAGCCGCGAAGAGCTGCTGTCGCACTACATTCATTTTGTTCTCGATAACAATCTAAGAGTCAACACAGACGAAAAGGTTGAAGATGTCAGCGGCGACATCGCGAAGGGCTTCACCGTTCGAACGAATAGAGCCGAGTACAATGCCGCTCGCGTTTTGTTTGCTATCGGCGCGATGGAGTTTCCGCGCCGGCTCAACGTCGAGGGTGAAGATCTCGAAAAGGTCCATCACTTGTTTGTCGAACCGTATCCTTACGTGCGAAAGAACGCGCTCGTCGTCGGCGGTGGTAACAGTGCAGCAGAGGCAGCGCTCTTTCTTTCGGAAGAAGGCGCGCGCACAACCATGGCGATTTGGCGTGACGATTGGGAGAACCGCGATCCTAAAGCCGGGGCGATGAAGCACTGGGTGCGGACACCGCTTGAAGCTGAAATCGCCGCCGGACGCCTGCGCGTGATTCTGTACAAACAGATCGACGAGATTCATGAGAAGGAAGTGACGCTCACTACGGAGAGTGGCGAATCGATGACGATCCCTAACGACGTAGTCTTTGTCCTGGTAGGTAGCGATGCGGATTTAAGTGTGCTTAAGAAACTCGGGGTTAAAACTGAGCGGGGGAAACTCACGGAAGTGCCGGTTTACAATCCTGAAACTTTTGAAACAAATGTACGTGGGATATACGTCGCCGGCCACTTTACACATGCACGACACATTAAACCGGCGATCGATGTTCCACGTCGCATCGTGCCTCTAATTGCCAAAGAACTAAGAGACTCGATGACGTCGCTCTCAACTGAATAAGTGGTCAGAGATTACACAGCTGCGGTAGAGCCGCTCTAAGCGTGGTGTCACTCTAAACAATTCAAGGTGCCAAAGATGAGCGGGCGCGCTTCACTGAAACAACTCGAGCCGCGGTAATTGCAGGTCGGGAAGGGTGGTTTACCCCCGCTCGAGTTCGGTGGCGCCAACTTCAAGTGGACTCGGAACTGTACCGATGAAGGTTGAGAGTTATGGATCTTGAGCGGGGGTAAACCGCCCTTCCCGACCTGCAATTACCGCGGCTTGAGTTGTTTCAGTGAAGCTTACCCGCTCGTGCTTGGCACGTTTGCATTGTTCTCGGAAGTTGCATCTTTTACAAACCTACACACTCAGTGTTTGGAACTAATGGCTTTTGCGGTGTCGAACTTTCGTACTTCCATCACTCGATCCGAAAGAGACAAGCTAATGCGTAAGCCCACGATCGTCACGCTCGTGCTGTTGATTATAATTTCGGCAAGCAATGCGTCTGCCCAGAAAAAGCCTGACGCTCCTGTCTCTCAACTCTGCACTCGCAACAGTGCGCTAGACATCATCCAGCAACAAAGCGCCGGAGCTAAGACATTTGATAATCCAGTGCAACGCATTGCCGTGATGCTAAGAGCAGCGGATCTGATGTGGCCTTACCAACCTGCAAAGGCACGCGCGATTTTTACCGAAGCATTCGACGCCGCCACGCTCGACTTCAAAGAAAAAGGCGATCAGACGGTGCGCGACGGTCGTATGCCAGTCAATCTTCCCGATCAGCGCTACCGGGTAATCGGGGCAATTGCGAAACGTGATCCGCAGTGGGCACGCAAGCTAACTGACCAGGTAATCGAAGAAACCAAATCGGAAACGGCAACAGACTCTGCCAAAGATTCCTCGAATCCTCTGCAAAAGGCGGAGAAGTTGTTTGGGGTGGCGCTAACGCTGATCCACACTGACGTAAACTCCGCCGTCGTATTCGCGCGGATGACTTTCCGTCAAACAGCCACGCTCTATCTTCCCCTGTTCACTTACCGGCTCGCCGACACCAACAAGACATTAGCCGACACTTTCTATACCGAAGCACTCGCAGCGTACAGCAACTCACCTATGGACCAGTTCCTTTACTTATCTTCGTATCCGTTCGCGAATGACCGCGAGGCAGGTGAGATGCCGGGGTGGACCGTCTACAAAGTGCCGGCCTCAGTAACACCTAATCCGATTTTGCAACGTGCTTTCATGCAGGTGTTATTACGCCAGGCGCAAGCGCTGAGCACTAAGACAACCGAAGCCCAGCCCGGCGCACGCTATTCCGAAGCAGCACAGATCTGGATGGCGCTCAGTCGATTGGAGAACAAAGTACAAACCTTCGTTCCGGATCTATTCCCCGCACTACAGGAAGCCAAGGGCAGCATGTTTGTGTTGATGTCGCAGAAGGACCAGGAACGAACAGCGTCAAACCTGGTAGAACCTCCGAAGCTGACGTTCGCTGAAAAGATCGAAGCCGCAGAAAAACAGACGGACCCTGGCCGTCGCGAGAGCGGCATTGCGCTCGCGATTCTGGGTGCCTCAAAAGACGAACCATTGGACTTTGTCGTCGCAGCGGCAGATAAGCTCGACGATTTGGGGTTGCGTGCGCAGGTGCTGAATCGTCTTTATTTCAATTACTCTCAAGAAGCACTTAAGAATAAGCAGTTCGATGAAGCAAGACGACTGGCGAGTAAGGTCGAACAGTTGGATCATCGCGCTTATTTGTATTCGACAATAGTTTCAGAGTCGATCAAGGCTGCTAAGAACGATATAGAGATCCGCGAGATTCTTGAAGAGGTGCTGACGGTAACAGCGAAGGCTCCGAATACCGAAGTAAAGGCGCGCGCGCTGCTGGCGGTCGCATATCTGTTTGCGAAGGTAGACGCAATCAGAGGCGTCGGAATACTCGGTGATGCAATCAAGACGATAAATCAAATCGAAAACCCGGATTTTTCTCGCGACCAACTCAACACCAAAATCGAAGGGAAACAATTCGGCTCTTATTCGGTGCTGAATACGCCCGGCTTTAATCCTGAGAATGCGTTTCGCGAGATGAGCTCGTTTGATTTCGACGGGCTGCTTTACCAGGCGGGACAGTTTACGAACAAATCACTGCGCAGCATGACGACGCTCGCTCTGGTTGAGCCTTGCTTGAAGCTCGCTCCACCAAAACCAAAGACAATCAAGACGTCACAGTAGTGTCGACGCAGTGGGATGAAGTCAGTACCGTAACGCGGTAGCGTCGGGTCGCTGCTCATTGACACTCAAGATCGCGCGTAATCAACAGCGACCCGACGCTACCGCGTTACGGTACTGACTCCATCCCACTGCGTCGACACTACTGTGACGTCTTGATTGTTTTTGGTTTTGGTGGAGCCAGCTTCAGACAAGGCTC
>Ga0105249_10004623_pt1 | contig 11891 bp, 8 predicted proteins | sample KBSS44metaG_FD_81522 | JGI IMG/M metagenome (GOLD analysis project Ga0105249, IMG submission 81522) | Switchgrass rhizosphere microbial communities from Kellogg Biological Station, Michigan, USA - KBS S4-4 metaG | ecosystem: Host-associated > Plants > Roots > Rhizosphere > Soil | place... | reverse complement strand
ACCACTCTCTCGATCGAGTGGCCGTCGCGCGTGACGAGGCGGAGCTTGCGCGTGCCGTCGCGCGAGGTCTGGACCTCGCCGAGCTCGCGCGAGCCGATCTCGGCGGCGGCGGCGAACGCCGCGCGGGCGTCCTTGCCGAGGTCGGTCATCTCGTCGAAGCTGCGCGCGCCCCTGCCGTGCACCCAGCGCCAGGCCTGCTCGCCGCGGAACCGCGGCCAGCCCTGCGCCACGGCGAACGCCTCGGCGTCGGCGAGCGTCATCGCGCGGAGATCAGGCCGGGTCACGCCGCTTGCTACCACGCCGGGCGGCCCCGGCCTACCGGATCGTGATCGTGACCTTGGTGTCGAAGCCGTCGATGAACTTCAGGGTCTTGAGCGCCGGCTCCACGACCCCGCGGACGCAGGTATCGGCGGCGGCCTCGGGTCCGGCGAGGCTCGACGAGGCGGCGCCGAGCTTGGTGTACCAGGATCCGGACTCGTCCTCGTACTCGCTCGCGGTGTACCCGACCTTGATCGGCAGGGTCACCGAGAGCGTGTCCTTCTTGGAGGCGGCGTTGTAGGCGTCCCAGCACGCGACGAGCGGCGCCTTCAGCTCGGGATCCACGAGCTTCGCCGAGACCAGCGCGTACGACTTCGACGCGGTGGCCGGGCTCGCCGAGGCCGACACGGTCAGCTTGTCGGACGATGGCTTCTGCGGCGCCTTGGTCAGGTAGGTGTCGGCGAGCTTGCCTCCGCCGAGCGTCAGCGGATCGAGCCCGGACTCGCCGAGCAGCGCCAGGCTCCCCATCGCCTGTATGCGCAGCGAGCTGCCGGTGGGGACCGCGAGCACGCAGCGATGCAGCACGCGCGCGCCGAGCTCGGCGTTCTCGCGCTTGGCGCGCCCCGCGGCGAGCGTCGCGCCGTACGCGCAGTCGATGTCGGGTGGCACCTCGAGCTTCTCGGCGGCGTACTGGCCGAGCGCCTGCGCGTACGCCGCGATCGCCGGCTCGATCTCGCCCTTGGCGCGCGCCGCGGCGCCCGCGGCGGCGTAGTAGTCGCCCACCGCCGAGCGCGCCGTGCGCCGGCACTGCTGATCGAAGCAGCGCAGGTTGTCGGCGCAGTGCAGGGTCGCGCCGCAGCTCTCGTACTCGCGCGACTTCTGCTCGGGCTTCACCGCGCCGGCCGCCGGATCCGACGCGGTCGCCTTCGAGTCGCAGCCCGCGGCGAGGATCGCGGCCGAGATGACGAGACAGACGCCGAGCAATGCCCTCATGTGGGCGCAGCATAGCATCACCCTCGGTTGCTGCGCTTCTCAGCCCCTGCCCAGCCGCGCATACTGAAGGCATCGGCCATGGACTACGATCTGACCAGGCGAGTCCTCGCGGCTCTGGAGGAGGCCGGCGCCCGCTACGTGGTGTTCGGCGCCGTCGCGCTGAACCTGCACGGCCTGCCGCGCGCCACCGAGGATCTGGACATCTTCATCGCGCCCGACCGGGACAACGTCGAGCGCGTGAAGGCCGCGTTGCGGGCGGTGTTTGCAGACCCATGCGTCGACGAGATCACGGCAGAGGACCTGCTCGGAGAGTACCCTGCGGTGCAGTACGTGCCTCCCACGGGGACGTTCCACATCGACATCCTCACGCGGCTCGGCGAGCTGTTCGAGTTCGCCGACCTCGCGTCCCAGCGGGTGGACCTGGAGGGCGTCTCGGTCCCGGTGGTCACGCCCGAGACGCTGTACCGCATGAAGAAGGGCACCGTCCGGCCCAAGGACTGGGGCGACGCCGAGCGGATCGCGCGGCGCTTCGGCCTGAAGGAGAAGTGATGCCGATCCGGAAGTTCCGCCACGTCGGAGAGATGGAGGACACGCTGTGGTACGAGCGCGGCGATCCCAACCTGTTCGCTGCGATCGCGCGCGTCTGGGACTTCGCCGAGCGGACGTGCCAGCCTCGCTTCCCGCCGGGCGTGTACAAGCACCGCTCGTTCGCCGACGCCGATGCGCAGCGCGAGCGCTGGGAGGCGGCCAACTTCGAGGCGTTCCAGGAGCGCCGCAGGTCGGTTGCCAGAGAGGTGGAACGTGATGGCGACTGAGTCTCGTGCCGAGAGCTTCGAGTCGTTCTTCCGCCGAGCAACGGACAATCTGGATCCGCTCCCCTACCAGAGGTGTCTCGCGCTCGAGGAGCCCCTCCCGTCCCTCTTGGACGTGTCCACAGGTCTCGGAAAGACTGCGGCCGCGACTCTGGCGTGGATCTGGCGTCGACGATTTGCTGGTCGATCGATTCGTGCAGAGACGCCTCGTCGCCTGATCTATTGCCTGCCAATGCGCGTTCTGGTGGAGCAAACGCATCGAATTGCGATCGACTGGTTGTATCGGCTCGATCTCTTCACCGACGAGGCGAAGGAGCAGCACCCGGAGTGGTCGAGGCCGATCGGTGATCTCGGGCAACATCCTATCGCCGTCCACCTGCTGCTCGGCGGCGAAGAGAAGACTGACTGGGCCTTGTGGCCAGAGCGGGACGCCGTCCTGATCGGAACACAGGACATGCTGCTCTCCCGCGCCATGAATCGCGGCTACGCAGCCGGCCGCGCCCGATGGCCGCAGGAGTTCGGGCTACTCAACTCCGACTGTCTGTGGGTGTTTGATGAAATCCAGCTCATGGACACCAGCCTCGCGACCAGTTTGCAGTTGGATGCCTGGCGGCGGAGCCTGCCACTCCGCCCAAGCCGCGACGCGCTGCCCAAAGAGAACGCTCAGCATCTCGCGAGAGGGTGCCGCTCGTTATGGATGAGCGCCACGATGGCGAAGCATTGGCTGGAACGCGCAGTGGATTGGTCAGAGCATGTCGATGGCGCCTGGCAAAGCCGGCGGCAACTGTCGACTACTGAGCGCGCTGATTGTACCCTCCGCAGCGGGCAGATCTTCGAGATCTGCAAACAACTCTCCCAGGCACCGCTCTCCATGCTGGTGAAACCAAAGACCAAGGACAATCGCGCGGACAAGGCAGATGCGGACCGGAACCAGTTCGTCTATCTGAACCAACTCGCAGAACACATCATCAATCCAGGCCATCACGCCGAATCGGGGTTGACGCTGATCATCGTCAACACGGTAGACCGAGCGACGAAGCTCTATGAGTTGCTGCACGATCAGTTGAAACGCGAGGGTATTCCAATCAGATTGATTCATTCCCGCTTTCGGCCGCACGAGCGCGAACAGTGGGCGGACTTCCTGAACCAGAAGAACGCCGGGCGTCGCATTCTGATCTCGACGCAAGTGATCGAAGCTGGCGTGGACCTCTCAGCCAAGGTGCTCTACACGGAGCTCGCTCCGTGGGCCGCGCTGGTGCAGCGATTTGGCCGCTGTGCCCGTTATCCTGGCGAGACCGGGCACGTGATCTGGCTCGATTTCGATCTGGGCACCGACAAGTCACCCGTCGAGCACTGGGCGCGGCCTTACACTCGCGACGAATTGGTCGCGGCTCGGAAAAGGCTGAGGACGCTCCCTGATGTGGGTCTGAAGTCACTGAATGAGATCAAGCAACAACTCGACACTGATGGCGAACAGGCGAGCCGCCTCTTCCCCTATGAACCCCGTTTTGTCCCGCGCGCCAAGGATCTGTTCGATCTGTTCGACACGACACCCGATCTGACCGGCGCCGATGTCGATGTCTCGCGCTTTATCCGCGACGGGGACGAGCTCGATGTTCTGATCTTTTGGCGTGAAGTACCGGCCGATCTGGAGCCGACCAAGAAACATCGCCCGCAGCGACGCGAGCTATGCCCGGTAGCATTCCATCGGTTCCAGGATTTTGCCCGAGATGCACTGAAGCAACGACACCGCATTTGGCGGCGGCGCTATTCGAACGGGCGCGATCCAACGAGCATGTGGGAGCTACTGGAGCTTGACAGCGTCGATCAAGCCATCTATCCCGGCCAGATCTTCCTACTGGACAAGTCTTGCGGTGGCTACTCCACCGAACGCGGGTGGACGGGCGATCCCAAAAATGCTGTCGAGCCCGTACCTGAAGAGGACACCGGCAACAAGGTGGAATCCTCAGCCGACACTGAGGACTCGGAGGACCTGAGCGAGCTCAGCCGCTGGTTTTCCATCGAGGAGCACTGCCGTGATGTGGGCGGAAAGATGGCAGCACTACTCGAGGACTCCGAGGTGTCCGTGTCGGAGAAGAAGGTCCTCTTGATCGCTGCGAGGCTCCATGACTGGGGCAAAGTCCATGAAGCCTTTCAGGCGAAGCTGAAGCCGGATCTCCTGAGTGCCGCCACGTCGAGCGACTTGAAGGGTCAACCTGCGGCCAAGGCCCCGGACGGAAAAGACCGCCAGACGGGGAAGCGCGATGAAACCAAGAACGCTTGGCGACGTGATAAGATTAAGATGTGCTCCCAAGCCAGCGACATTCCTGAATCCGAGAAGGACAAGCGCCGTCCCGGACATCGTCACGAGCTCGCCAGCGCGCTGGCCATCTTGGAGACGCTCTGCTCGGCTCAGCCGGCGCACGAAGCCTTCTCCTGGCCTGAAGGACTTGACAAGTTGTCCTTCGGAGAGGCTCTGAAGAATCCTGGGCCTCGAATCCCTTCAGGGCATCCCCTCGCGCAGGAGCTTGCGGCGCTGTCCGCCGACGAGCTCGACCTGCTCGTATATCTGGTGGCGTCGCACCACGGCAAGGTACGCATGTCGCTGCGGAGCTCTCCCGACGATGGGCGCGATGACGTACCCGATCGCTGTCCGGCTGATAGACGGCAGGCGCGCGGCGTGTGCGATGGAGACGTCCTGGCATCGTGCCGCCTCCCCGCACCAGACCTCGCGGCTGCCATCGATGCTCCGGAAGTGATCCTGTCGCTCGACCCGATGGAGCTGGGCTTGTCCCAGCGCTACGGCGCTTCGTGGCGGGAACGAGCACAGTTGCTATTGGAACGGCTTGGCCCATTTCGCCTGGGATACCTGGAAGCACTGCTGCGCGCCGCCGATTGCCGCGCCAGCAAGGAAGAGGACGAGTGCGGAAGGGGGAGCCCGTGACCGGTTACGTTCTCGCGCTCCGTGGCTGCACCCCCGAGCCGCTCGGCAACTACCTCAAAGGGCTAGGTGTCTTCCGCCTCTTCGCCGAGCAGGCGGACCCCCAAGCGCGAGCGTGGTGGAAGGATGGCAGCCTCGCCGTTCATACGCGATGGTCTAAGGAAGAACTCATCAGTTTCTTCCTACATGGAATCGGCGCAGATAGAATGCTGATCTATTGTCCAACGCCAATCTTTGCCCCATGGGGAGGTCGCCCCGGTTTCTACGCAGATGGAAACGAGAGGGCGAAGAGTAGACTTGAGTCGTTGCGACAGTTGAACCCACCAGGCAGATTTGCGCTGGCGCAACAGGTCGTAAAGATCACGGACGACGTGCTCAAAAACCATGGCTGGGCAAATGTCTCCAAGAAGCAGCGAGCAAATCTAAAGTCATCAATCATCGCAGCCATGCGAAACGCGTGGAGCGAATCCGGGATCGAGTGGTTCGATGCCTGCCTGGCTCTCGAAGAGGATGCTCGATTCGGTTTCCTATACGGAACCGGCGGAAATGAGGGCAGTGCCGATATCACGAACAACTTCTGGGGGTTCATCGAGGAGACTATCGGCTTTTCCACGTCCGGCCAGGACTCGAGCGAGTCTCTAGTGGCGTCACTGTTTGGTAGCCCGCGCGTTGGCGGCACGCCAACAACAGCAGGTCAGCATTTCCCCCTAGCCGGGGGTTCTGCCAACTGCGGTCAGGGTTTCTTCGGTTCGTCCTCCGCCAATCCTTGGGACGTCGTGCTAATGATGGAGGGCGCCGTGCTCTTCGCTGGTGCCACGACGAAGCGGCTATCACAGCTGGGTAACGGCAAGGCGGCATTCCCATTCATGCTCGATCATCTGGCGACGGATGAAGCGTCAACCTCGCCCAAAGACGAAGCCAAGCAAGATGCGCAGGTCATTCGGTGTCGTGCCGAATTCTGGATGCCGCTCTGGTCCTCCCCGACCTCTCTTCCCGAGATTCGGGCCCTGCTTTCTGAAGGCCGATTGCAGCGCCCGTCAGGAGAACACACGGAGCACACGTTGCACGCTATGGAGGCGATTCACTCTCTCGGAGTATCCCGCGGAATCGAGACCTTTCACCGTGTTGCCCTGTTCGAACGACGCGGCAAGGGCTACTACCTCGCCTCATCGCTGGGCTTCCATTCTGTAGCTCGCTCCTATGGTGTGTTCGGCGCCGAGTTAGCTCCACTCGATGAGTTCCGCGATCAGGTGTACCGCGGGCTTCGCGAAGGCCCGGGTATTCCGGAGCGCGTCATGAGGGCACGACAACGATTCCACATCACCCTGACGGCGCTGTTCGAACGTGATGAGCACGAGACTTCCCAGAATACCAACGAATGGCTAGACGTCATCGTGGGCACTGCCTGCGTCGAACGCGAGGTCGCGTTGCTGAAGGACCGTGGAAGACTGCTCACTCCCTGTCCACCCCTCACATCGAACGGGGCACGAGCGGACGATGGGACCGCAGAGTGCCACATCGCCCGTGCCATTGCAGCGATTATGGCCTGGGGAGAGCTACCATCCAGTGCTCGATCCAGCGCTCGATCGGATCCCGCGGTCGAGTCGCTACGGGCTAACTTGCTCCCACTGCAGCGACGAGGGAGAGCGTGGGCCTGGGATGACACGAGCCACAGTGCGGTCTGGTCGCGGGGAACCACGCTGGCCGCCAACCTGACGGCCGTTCTGCGTCGCCGCTTGATCGACGCAAAACGCGGTTCCGGTGACGGTCTGCCTTTCTGGAGCTCCTATAGCGCCGGTTATGGCGATCTGCTCGCCTACTGGAATGGTGAACTCGATGAGGATCGCTTGACGGATCTGATTCATGGGTTCTCGCTAGTGGACGCCGGACGTTGGACTGAGTCCAACATCGACGCTCGCCAGCAACGTGATGAGCCGACGCCAGACCTACAGAGCGGCGCGGTCTGGTTCGACGCGGAAGGCGAGGCGCATACAATGCTCAGTTCCATTGAATGGGACCGACGGCCGCTGCTTTCGAAGGAGGACCTCCGAGCCGCGTTCGAGCTGCCTCGCGTCTATCACCTGCTGAAGCTCTGCTTCACCGGTGGCCGCTTGCCGCGCCGCCCTGTCGAGGGACGAACCGTCCCGCGAACCGGCGACGAGCCGTTCCCGCCGGTGTGCCTGGACGTGCTCGCGCCGTTGCAGGCCGGTCGACTTCCCTATGCCGCGCAGCTCGCCGCGTGCCGCCTGCGTACAAAGGGCTATCCGACCGCGCTCCGTGACGGTGACTTGCAAACTTTGGACATGGACATCGACCAATGCCGGCGGCTTGCCGCCATGTTGCTCATCCCTGTTCGCCAGCCTGGCCTCTGTGCGGCGCTCGCGATCAGACCCCAAGCAGCCCTCTAAAAGGAGACCCGCCATATGCCTCTCGCTCTCGCCCCGCTCGATTCAGCGTCCCGGCTGCTAGTGCAGGCAATCTTACATGTCGCGCCCGGTTCGGGCGGGCGCTTCCAGCCAACCGGTTTCCCGGACCTCGGACCAGCGCTGTACAAGGGCGTTCGCATCGCGCAGAACAACGACACTCAGGAGCCCTCCAGGACGGAGCTGGTGGATATGCTGCTGATCGAGTCCGTGCAGTCGATGGCGAACCGGCTGGAGGAAGTTTGCCTGCAAGGTGAAGACTACAACGAGGATTGCCAGGGCATCCCTTACGTGCGCGTACTTGACGGTCACCGAAATAACGCGTTTCTCACGTCGTCTGTCCGCGAGCCACATCGCCTTGCTTCACCGTACGTGCTCGGAGCAAAGCTAGGCGACGCAGTATACCGGGATGAGATTAGGAAGGCGCTGAAGGCCAACAAGCAGCGCCCCGTCCACATCTGGAAAATGGTCCCGAGCATCTTCGAGCTCGATCCGGGCTGCGTACTGCACGGCGTCTTCCTCGAAGAGATCGATGGGCGTATTCGCCTGCCTCGCCTCGTCTCCGCGTGCATCGAGGCAGCATCACCCAATCAGGCAAACTCAGGTGGCGTTTACCGAGGTGAGGTGACAGCAAAGGACAACATCCCATATCCAAAGCAAGAGTTCACGTCGTCGACCATCACCGCTTCGTTCATCTTTCACCTTGCGACGTTGAAGGGATACAATCTTGATACTAACAAAACCCGTTTCCTGCAGACGTGGGCGTTGTATAAGATCGACAGGTTCCTTCATCAGCATCTTCGGCTCCGGACTGCCTGTGAGTTCGACCTTGCCGAGTTGAAGGTCACGCTTGACGGCCAGCCGGCAAATCTCGGCGGTGGCGATGGCAAATGGCCGTCCTCCCAAGACGTGAAGGCTGAGTTCATCAGCGCACGAGATGCTTGCTTTGGGCGAAAACTGTTAGATAACGACTGGGCACAACGCCATGTAACGGTTATTACCTATGCCGTGGATGTCAATGGCAAGAAAGCTTTGCCAGAAGGGCTCACCGCTCAGGACTTCGATTTGGATGGGTTCGCTGATCGTGCGAAGGTGGAGCTGATCACAGAAGGCAAGGGAGCTAAGAAAAGGACCTTCGCTGCATTAGTCATCACCGGCGAATGGCCACAAGAAGATCAGAACGCGCTTCTGAAAAGGAACCCAGAGAAGAAAGAAAACGATGATGGTGATGAAGTCAATAACCCTGCTCACGAAGTCGTCAAAGAGGCGCTGAGGAAGTGGAGCGACTCCTGGAAGAAGCTTCAGAAGCAAATGGCCGGGACTGAAGATGACGGACCCCAAGAATGAGCCTCGCCATCTCCATCCGCTTCCTGACCGGGCGAGCGCACCTGCACCCCTGGTCGACGCACCATAGCGAAGGCCGAGTCGAGTGGCCGCCTTCGCACTGGCGGTTGCTGCGCGCGCTTGTCGCCGTTGCGGGGCGCGGACTGACTTCGTTGCCGTATCCAGATTTCATTGCCGATCCCGGCCCAAAGCCCAAATCGACGAAGAAGAATCCGAATCCAGTCTGGCCTCGCGCCGACTATTCCTCGCTGCCGGACGGGTGGCACGGTGAAGAAAGAGCCGACGAAATTCCACTTTCACGGTTGTCTCAGCTCCTGCACCTCCTATCCCCGCCACCAACGATCTGGCTTCCCAAGACCAGCGGTGGACACACGCGGCAATATTTCCCGATCCATGAGGGCGGGATGGTCAAGAACACCGGCTCGACGGTGTTCGATACCTTCGCCGTGATTCGTAAGGACCAACCCCTGCTGTTTCATTGGCCTAGCCTCCAACTCGACCAGCAGCCGCACGCGGATCTGAAGCTGCTGCTTGACCGCATGACCTATTTCGGTCGCGCTGAATCCTGGTGCCGAGCGGAGGCTCACACCTGCGCGCTCGAAGGGATCAAGATGGACGGGATGAATAGCATCGTCTCCGGCCAGACCCATTGGGACTGCGTGTGCCTGGAGGACAGGAATCACAAGCAGCCATCTGGTAAAGAGTACCGCGACTACCTTCTCGAGCGCCGACTCGCCGCCGCCCAAGAGATCCAGGACGAGGTGATCGATCTGCTGCCGCGAACCAAGCAGTCCGACGGCAAGACCCGCAAGGATAACGAGTCCTTCCGTTCGATTTTGCGCAGTGAATCATCCGACAGATCACTGCTGAGATGCCTCCTCCGCGAATCGGGCCAGGACATCAAGGACGGCCTGGAGAGGCCGATCGGGACGCGTTGGGTTCACTACGCCGTGCCGCGTGCCGTCTACGAGATCCCACGTCCGAGACCTCAACCTCGTCCTCGAGCGTCGGCAACGGTCGATCTGGTCCGCTACGCACTGAACACGGCCACTACTCATCGGCCCGTGCTGCCGCCACTGACCGACACGCTCCTAGTCGCGGACAAGTTCCGTAGCGCCGCGATGGCCGTTTGCGGTGAACCTGGTCGAGCGCTCAGTGGCCATGAAGACGACGGCTCTCCGTGCAAAGACCATCAACACGCTTTCTGGTGGCCGTTCGACGAAGACGACGATGGCTTCATCGATCACATCATGATCTGGGCGCCCCGCGGGTTCGAGCAGCGTGAAGTGGATGCCTTGCGACGGCTCACCCGGCTACGCCAGCGTGGCGGCAGGCCCGACCTACTAGTGTCGCCCACGTACGTCGGGCAGGCCTCCGAGTACCCAGCGTGGAGGGAGGCAGAGAAGAATCGCGTCACGACGTTTGTGTCAGCAACACCCTATTTCTGCCCGCTCCATCTGTCTCACGGCGTGGCGGGCAGCGGCCGTCTGCGGCCCATCAAAAGGGTCATTCGCGAGGGACTGCATCGGCAGGGAATCAGCGAAGCGATCGAAGAAATCTCGGAGATCGTGTTCGACTATGCCCCCGAAGAGCTCGTGTTGGTCCAAGATGCCCTTGCGGCGGGCGCTATGCAAGAACCGGTTCCGCCGCGCCAAGGTTGGGGACCCGCCGATGGTGGCATGCCTGGTCCTCCCTTGGCGCGACCGCATGACTTCGCCGTCGCTCAGTTTCGGGGGGCTTGCCTCAAGGATCCAGACGAGGGGTTTCCGTTCGGGCTATCGCTCGGACTGAGGGTCGAAAACGGAAGCCGCTTCGTGCGCGCGGTGAGCTTTGGTCGTCGGCGCCGCCAAGGGTATGCCAAGGGGCACGGACGCATGCTGCGGATTCGCTTTGAACAGCCGCGCCCCGCCAGACCCTTTGCTGTTGGCGACCAATGTCATTTTGGTCTCGGGCTGTTTGTTCCTGTCCTCGAAAAGGACCCGTCTCCGTGGCCTTGAGCCTCATCCAGATCGTCGCCAAGAGCGAGTCCACAACACTGGAACTCGAGCACGCGACGGGGGAGCCGTGCGAGGCGGAGGGGGCGATGACGGAGTCAGCGAAGGAGGTCGAGTTCCACATGACCGAGCTCGTGCGCCCGGACACCGAGCTCCTGCTCTACCAGGCCGAGGATGCGCGCGCGCGCCGCGCGCGCTTCGGGAGCACCCGCCCCGCGTGCGCGACGAAGGAGGCCCAGTGACGGACTCTGCGCCGGCGGGGCAGATCGTCATCTACCGGAGCGAGGACGGTCGGGCCAAGCTCGACGTCCGGCTGGAGGACCAGACGGTCTGGCTCAGCCAGAAGCAACTGACCGAGCTATTCGGTAAGGCCAAGGGAACCATCAGCGACCACATCAAGCACATCTTCGAGGACGGCGAGCTGACCGAAGGATCAGTTGTTCGGTTTTTCCGAACAACTGCTTTCGACGGGAAGCAGTATGACGTAGCGCACTACAACCTGGACATGGTGCTGGCGCTCGGGTTCCGGGTCCGCAGCTCCGTCGGCGTCCGGTTTCGGCAGTGGGCGACGGAGAAGCTCAAGGAGTACCTGGTCAAGGGCTTCGTGCTCGACGACGAGCGCCTCAAGCGCACCGATCGTAAGGCCGACTACTTCGACGAGCTACTCGCGCGTATCCGCGAGATCCGCGCGAGCGAGCAGCGGGTGTACCAGCGCATCCGCGAGATCTTCGCACTCGCGTCGGACTACGACGAGGCCGATCAAGAGATGTTGCGATTCTTCGCGTTCATGCAGAACAAGATGCACTACGCGGCGACAGGGCTCACCGCCGCCGAGATCGTTCGGCGCCGCGCCGATGCCGAGAAGCCGAACATGGGCCTCACCAGCTGGAGCGGAGGGCGAGTACTCAAGCGCGATGTAGGCACGGCCAAGAACTACCTGGATGCCAACGAGATCGACACACTCAATCGCATCGTCGTGATGTTCCTCGACCAGGCCGAGTTTCGCGCCCAGCGCCGCAAGGACATCAAGATGGTGGACTGGGAGACGGCACTCGACAAGTTCCTGCTCGACACCGAGCTGCCCGTGCTCGCGAGCGCCGGCACCGTGTCGCACGAGCAGGCCCTT
>Ga0105249_10004620_pt1 | contig 11893 bp, 9 predicted proteins | sample KBSS44metaG_FD_81522 | JGI IMG/M metagenome (GOLD analysis project Ga0105249, IMG submission 81522) | Switchgrass rhizosphere microbial communities from Kellogg Biological Station, Michigan, USA - KBS S4-4 metaG | ecosystem: Host-associated > Plants > Roots > Rhizosphere > Soil | place... | reverse complement strand
GCCCCGGTGAGTCGGGAGGGGTCCGGGGAACCCCAAGGGGGTGCCCCGGTGAGTCGGGAGGGGTCCGGGGAACCCCAAGGGGGTGCCCCGGACGATCGGGGGGTGGCCCGCCCGGCGGCGATCAGCGTCGGCACCAACCCCCAGTTCGGGACCGACCGGCGGGTCGAGGCCCACGTGCTCGACTTCGACGACGACCTGTACGGCCACCGGGTCTCGGTCAGCTTCGCCCACCACCTCCGCGGCCAGGCCACCTTCGCCGACCTCGACGAGCTGATCGCCCAGATCAAGGCCGACGTCGACCAGACTCACCGGCTGCTCTCGTCCCCCCCGGGTGGTACAGTCCGGACCGGCGGGTCCTCACGCCCGACCCCCTGACCGGGTCTCCACGCGATCCGGCCCTGCGGGGGCGAAGGGGATGGCTGTCCTCGGGACTGTCTGGCGCTGGTCGAACTCCATCGCCTGGCGGAGTGGCATGGGAGCGTGGGACCCGGCCGCTCTGCCGCGAATGGAGCGTCATGACCGCGCACAAGCACCTGAAGGAACGCGTCCGCGCCCGCATGGCCAGGACGGGGGAGAGCTACACCACCGCCCGGCGCCACGTCCTCAACGCCCTCCCGGCCTCCGAGTACCTCCTGCTGGGCGGCGCCCACCCCGACACCCACGCGATCACCGGGGTGCTGGCCAACCGCGGCCTGCTCGACCCCGACACCGGCCGGCCCCTGTCCGAGGCCATGGTCCTCGGCGTCGGCGGCGGGCTCGGGGCCGGCTACATCCTCTGGGAGTTCAAGGCCCACGACCAGCGCTCGCTGGTCCTCGGGTTCCGCAACTCCTGGCAGTACCCGGACCGCTGGGCGCTGAAGGTCTGCGCCCGCCTGGGCGTCCCGGCGGGCATGCACGAGACCAGCTCGCCCCGCCGGGCCGACCAGGAGCTACGGGCCGCCGTCGGGCAGGGCGTCCCGGTGATCGCCTGGGCCGACCAGCAGCTCCTCGGCTACCGTCACCTGCCGGCCTGGCTGGAGGGCTTCGGCGGCCCCCCGGTGACGGTCTACGGCATCGACGAGCGGGCGGGGGTGGCCCTGGTCGACGACCGCAACCGGGCCCCGCTGACCGTCCCCCTCGACGCCCTGGCCGCGGCCAGGGCCCGGGTCGGGTCCTACAAGCACCGGCAGCTGGTCCTCGACGCCCCGGCCGCCGAGCTGGACACCGACGGGCTCCGCAAGGCGGTCCGCGAGGGCCTGGCCGAGCAGGTCGAGCACCTCGGCCGGCGCTCGGACTCCTTTGCGCTGCCCGCCTTCCGCAAGTGGGCCCGGCTGCTCACCGGCTCCGGCAACGCCAAGGCCTGGCCGACGGTGTTCGCCGACCGGGCCGGCCTGTTCGACGCCTGCCTCTCGGTGTACGAGAACCTCGAGCCGGTCGGCTGGGGCGGCGGCAACCTGCGCGGGCTGTACGCCGAGTTCCTCGACGAGGCGGCCGGGCTGCTCGGCACCCCGGCCCTTGGCACGGTGGCGGCCGCCTACCGGGAGGCGGCCGCCCGCTGGCACGAGGTGGCCGGGGTCGCCGTGCCCGCCGGCCGCGAGCCGTTCGCCGAGGCCCGCCGCCTCACCGGCCAGCTCCAGGACCAGGTCGAGCGCGGTGACGCCGCCCAGGCGGAGGCGGCCGCCACCGCCGCCGCCCTGTGGGCCCTTCGCGACCGGTGGCGGCCACAGTTCCCGGGCGACGACGCCGACGTCGACGCCCTGCTGAGCACCATGGCCGCCGCGGTGACGGCCGCCTGCGTCGCCGAGGAGGCCGCCCTGGCCTCGCTGGCCGGCGCGCTGGCCTCCTGAGCAGCGGGTTCCGGCGCCCAGCGGCCGGCCCGTGCTACCCTTGCGCGGGTGGCTGGGCCGTTCGGCCTGGCGACCGTCCGGGACGCGGGACCCCTGGCCGCGCCGATTCACGCAAGCCGAGGCCCCCGGGCAGAATCCGCATCGTCATGGGAGAGGTAGCAGCATGCTGGTCAAGGACGACAAGACCAAGATCATCACTGAGTACGCGACCAAGGAAGGCGACACCGGCTCGCCCGAGGTCCAGGTGGCCCTGCTGACCACGCGTATCAACCAGCTCACCGAGCATCTCAAGGTCCACAAGCACGACCACCACTCGCGCCGCGGCCTGCTGCAGATGGTCGGCCGCCGCCGCCGGCTGCTCCGTTACCTCCAGAACAACGATGTCGCCCGCTACCGGGCGCTCATCGAGCGCCTCGGCCTGCGCCGCTGACCGGGGTGGACGTAACGGCGCGCGAGGGAGAGTGATGCTCCTGGCGCGCTGAGCAACGCCCTGCCGACCGGGAAGCCGGACGAGCGCCGTGTCAGTTGTCAGTGGTGAGCCCTGGAACGCCAGGCAACGACCTGAGCCATCCAGGCCTTTCGACTGAGAACTGGCACCTCGTCCCCCGGCTCCCCGCCCGAGCAGGCAGCTTCGGCCGCAACCGCGGCCGGGCACGGGTTCGCCCCGGCGCATCGCCGGGGCGGCAGAGGAAGAGGGAGAGACCTCATCTATGGCAGTTCATCGTGTGCAAGGTGCCGTCGGCGGCCGTGATCTCTACATGGAGACCGGCAAGCTGGCCAAGCTGGCTGGCGGCGCCGTTATCATCGGGCTGGGCGAGACCCAGCTGCTGGTCACCGCTACGGCGGGCAAGCATCCCAAAGAGCAGCTCGACTTCATGCCCCTCACGGTCGACGTCGAGGAGCGCATGTACGCCGCCGGCAAGATCCCCGGCGGCTTCTTCCGTCGTGAGGGCAGGCCGTCCGAGACGGCCATCCTGACCGCCAGGCTGGTCGACCGGCCGCTGCGCCCCTCCTTCCCCAAGGGGATGCGCAACGAGATCCACGTGGTCGCCACCATCCTGTCGACCGACATGCAGAACCTCTCGGACGTCCTGGCCATCAACGGCGCCTCGGCGGCCGTGCAGCTGGCCGGCATCCCCTTCTCGGGCCCGGTCGGGGCGGTCCGGCTCGGCCGCAAGGCCGGCGACTGGATCGTCAACCCGACCTACGACGAGCTCGAGGAGTGCACCTTCGACATGGTCGTGGCCGGCCGCCAGAACGAGGCCGGCGGGGTCGACATCCTCATGGTCGAGGCCGAGGCGACCGAGCAGGCCATCCGGCTGATGGAGGAGAGCGGCGCCCCCAAGCCGACCGAGGAGGCCCTCGGGCTGGCCCTCGAGCTGGCCAAGACCCACATCGCCACCGCCTGCCAGCTCCAGGTCGAGCTGGTCCGCCAGGCCGGCGCCCAGCCCAGGGAGTACCCGCTGTTCGCCGAGTACGGCGAGGACGTGGCCGGGGCCGTCCGGGGCGCGGTCGAGGCCCGGGTGCGCGAGGCCATCACCATCGCCGACAAGGCCGAGCGCGAGGCCCGGCTCGACGAGCTCAAGGCCGATGCCGTCCAGACGGCGACCGAGCAGCTCGGCGAGGCCCTGGCCGGTCGCGAGAAGGAGGTCTCGGCCACCTTCCGCAGCCTGACCAAGGAGCTGGTCCGCCAGCGGGTCGTCAAGGACGCCAAGCGGATCGACGGCCGCGGGCCGCGCGACATCCGGCCGCTGGAGGCCGAGGTCGGCATCCTGCCCCGGGCCCACGGGTCGGGGCTGTTCCAGCGGGGCGAGACCCAGGTGCTGAACATCACCACCCTGGGCATGGTCCGCATGGAGCAGATCATCGACACCCTCGACCCCCAGGACCGCAAGCGCTACATGCACCACTACAACTTCCCGCCCTTCTCCACCGGCGAGGTCGGCTTCATGCGCGGCCCCAAGCGGCGTGAGATCGGCCACGGGGCGCTGGCCGAGCGGGCCCTGCTGCCGGTGATCCCGGACAAGGAGGAGTTCCCGTACGCGCTGCGGCTCGTCTCCGAGGTGCTGAGCTCCAACGGCTCCACCTCGATGGCCTCGGTGTGCGCCTCCACCCTGTCGCTGATGGACGCCGGCGTGCCCATCAAGGCCCCGGTCGGCGGCATCGCCATGGGCCTGATCGCCGAGGGTGGCGAGTTCGTCACCCTGACCGACATCCTTGGTGCCGAGGACGCCTTCGGCGACATGGACTTCAAGGTCGCGGGCACGCGCGAGTTCGTCACCGCCCTGCAGCTGGACACCAAGCTCACCGGCATCCCCAGCGAGGTCCTGATCGGCGCCCTGACCCAGGCCCGCGACGCCCGCATGGTCATCCTGGACGTGATCCAGGCGGCCATCGAGCAGCCGCGCACCGAGCTCAACCGGCTCGCCCCGCGGGTCCACGTCGAGCAGATCCCGGTGGCCAAGATCGGCGAGCTGATCGGGCCCAAGGGCAAGCGGATCAACGAGATCCAGTCCACCTCGGGCGCCGAGATCTCGATCGAGGACGACGGCCGGGTCTACATCGGGGCCACCGACGGCGACCAGCTCGACACCGCCCTCAAGATGATCCGCGAGCAGATGAACCCGGTCATGCCCCAGGTCGGCGAGCGCTACCTGGGCACGGTGGTCAAGACGACCACCTTCGGGGCCTTCATCTCGCTCACCCCGGGCAAGGACGGCCTGCTGCACATCTCGCGCCTCGGCAAGAAGGGGCAGCGGGTTCGCGCGGTCGAGGACGTCGTCAACGTCGGCGACAAGATCCTCGTCGAGGTGATGGAGATCGACCGCCAGAACCGCATCTCCCTGAAGCTGGCCGAGGAGGACGAGGCGACGACCACCGACGCCCCGGCTCCGGCCGCCGCCGGCGACGACGACGGCGAGGGGAGCTGACCTGGTGGCTGACGCTGAGGCCGGGTTCGAGCGCACCGAGCTGCCGGGCGGCCTCCGGGTCCTGACCGAGCGCATGCCCGCCGTGCGCTCGGTCACCCTCGGCATCTGGGCCGGCGTGGGGTCGCGTGACGAGACCCCACGCCTGGCCGGTGCCTCCCACTATCTGGAGCACCTGCTGTTCAAGGGCACCCGCCGGCGCTCGGCCCGCGACATCGCCGAGGCGATGGACGCGGTCGGGGGCGAGACCAACGCCTTCACCTCCAAGGAGTACACCTGCTTCTACGCCAGGACGCTCGACCGCGACCTGCCCCTGGCGGTCGACGTCCTGGTCGACATGCTGCGCAACTCCAAGATGGCCTCGGTCGACGTCGACGCCGAGCGGACGGTCATCCTGGAAGAGATCGGCATGCACAACGACGCCCCCGACGACATCATCCACGACCTGTTCGCCGAGGCCCTGTTCGGCGGCCACCCGCTGGGCCGGCCGGTGCTGGGCACGGTCGACTCGATCACCAGCATGCAGCGCGACACCATCGCCCGCTACTGGCGGCGCCACTACGTGCCCGGCAACCTGGTGGTGGCGGCGGCCGGCAGCCTGGAGCACGACCAGGTGGTCGAGCTGTTCGCCGAGGCGTTCGGCAAGACCTCCGAGGGCGCGCCCATCGGCCCTCGGGAGGGCCGGCGCGAGCCGCGGGTCCACGGCGGGGTCGCGGTCCGGCGCAAGCCGACCGAGCAGGCCCATGTGGTGCTGGGCAGCCGCGGGCTGTCCCGCGCCGACCCGCGCCGCTTCGCCCTCGGGGTGCTCAACGTCGCCTTCGGCGGCGGGGTCAGCTCGCGGCTGTTCCAGGAGGTTCGGGAGAAGCGCGGCCTGGTCTACTCGATCTACTCCTACGCCGCCCAGTACACCGAGACGGGCTCGTTCTCGGTGTACGCCGGGGCCGCCCCCAAGCGCATCCACGACGTGCTGGCCATCGTCCGCGACGAGCTGGAGCGGGTCGTCGCCGACGGCCTCACCGAGGCCGAGCTGGAGCGGGGCAAGGGCCATCTGGAGGGGTCGCTGGTGCTGGGCATGGAGGACACCTCCGGCCGCATGACCCGCCTCGGCAAGTCCGAGCTCACCTTCGGCGAGATCCTCTCGGTCGACGAGGTCATCCGCCGGGTCGACGCCGTCAGCGACGCCGACGTCCGCGCCGTGGCCAAGGAGGTCCTCGGCACAGGGCCCCGGGCCCTGGCGCTGATCGGCCCCTTCGACGACGACGGGTTCTCACAGTACGTGTCGTGACCCTGTCGGTCTGCGTCTTCTGCTCCTCGGCCGGCGGCCTGCCCGAGGCCTACCGTTCCGCCGCCCGCGACCTCGGCGCCGAGCTGGCCGGGCGCGGCCACCGGCTGGTCTACGGCGGCGGCAACGTCGGCCTGATGGGCGAGGTCGCCCGCGCCGTCCACGAGCACGGCGGGACCGTGATCGGGGTCATCCCCCAGGGGCTGGTCGACCGCGAGCTGGCCTACGACCCGGCCGACGAGCTGCTGGTCACCGGCACCATGCGGGAACGCAAGGCCGAGATGGACGCCCGGGCCGACGCCTTCGTGGCCCTGCCGGGCGGGTTCGGCACCCTGGAGGAGCTGCTGGAGGTGCTCACCCTGCGCCAGCTGCGCCTCCACGACCGGCCGATCGTGCTGGTCAACGTGGCCGGCTACTGGGACCCGTTCCTGGCCATGGTCTCCGAGATGGTCGACCAGGGCTTCGCCCCCCTCGGCGACGGCGCCCTGTTCCAGGTGGCCAAGACGGCCGCCGAGGCGGTCGACCTGGCCGAGGCCGGCCCGGCCCCCATCCCCGGCCCCTTCGACGGCCGGGGCGCCCCGGTGGCCGAGGCGGCCGTCGAGGACTGGACCGCCGAGCCCTAGGAGCGGGATCGGCGGCTGGCGCCACCAGGGCCCCGGTCGCGTGGGCCAGCCCGGCCAGGCCGTGGGCGACCACCGCCGGTCACGCTGGGCCCCATGCCCTTACCTTCAGGTCGAGGTTGAATCTCTGGCGTCGTCGGCGATCCCGGGCTCGGGGTCGCTGTCGGTGACGACGGCGTGGCAGCGGCCGAACTCGTGCAGGCCGACCGCCTCGGCGACCCGGGCCGAGCTGTGGTTGGTGGCGTCGTGGTTGTAGAGCACGGCCCGGCCCTCGGCCAGGACCGCGCGAGCGGCGGCGGCCGTGACCGCCTTGGCCAGGCCGCGGCCGCGGGCCGCCTCGGCGGTGCCGACCGAGATCTCCCGCAGCCGGTCGTCGTAGCGCTTGAGCACCGCCGTCGACAGCACCTGGCCGTCGTCGTCAAGGACCACCCAGGCCTCGCCGCTGAAGTGGCCGATGACCCACTCGGGCAGCCGTGGGTCGGTGGTGTCGAGCACGGTGACCTCGGCCGACGGGGCCGCGATGGCCACCCCGGTGCGGGCGACCCAGGAGAAGTGCTGGCCGCCGACGATGCCGGCCAGCTCGTCAAGGGCGGTCCCCAGCGACGCTGTGCCGTCCAGGCGCTCCCGCAGCAGCCCGCTCCAGGCCGGAGCGACCGCGACCACGGCCCCGCCCTTGCGGTCCAGGGCGCGGACCGGCATGCCCGGCTGGGCCGCCTCGGCCACGGCGACCTGCCCGGGGGCGAGGCGCTCCACGGGCAGCCGGTAGCGGTCGCCGAGCACGGCGAGCACGACAGCCTCGTTGTCGACCAGGTCCAGCATGCCAACAGCGTAACCAAAACCGGCGGTCCACAAGCAGGTCGCGGCGACCGGCTATCCTGCTGCCGGTCGGCAGATGACGGCGAGGAGGCGGCGGGTGCGGGTCGGTGTGCTCGGGGCAACGGGTCGGATGGGCCAGGCGACCTGCAAGGCGGTGCTGGACGCGCCCGGCCTGGAGCTGGCCGCCGTGGTCGCCCGCTCGACCGGGGTCGGCCGGCCCCTGCGCGACCTGGTGCCCGACGCGCCCGAGGACCTGCTGGTCGGCGAGCGCCTCACCGACCTGGTCGCCGCCGAGGCCGAGGTGGTGGTCGACTTCTCCCGGCCCGAGGCGACTGCCGCAGCGGTCGAGGAGCTCCTGCCCGAGGGCGTCCACCTGGTCTCGGGCACCACCGGCCTTCCGGCCGAGCTGCTGGACGACCTGGCCGCCCTGGCCGGCAAGACCGACCACGGCAACGTCGTCTGGGCGCCCAACTTCGCCCTCGGGGCCGTGCTGGCCATGCACTTCGCGGCCGTGGCCGGGCGCTTCTACCCGGCCGCCGAGATCATCGAGCTGCACCACCAGGGCAAGGCCGACGCCCCCTCGGGCACCGCCCTGCGAACGGCCAGGGCGATCGCGGCCGCCCGGGAGCCGCGGAGCCCGGGCGCCCCTCCCGGCGGCGAGTCGGTGGCCGGGGCCAGGGGCGGCGAGGTCGACGGGGTCCGGGTCCACTCGGTCCGCCTGCCCGGGCTGGTCGCTCACCAGGAGGTCATCTTCGGCGGTCAGGGCGAGGTGCTGACCCTGCGCCACGACTCACTCGACCGGTCCTCGTTCATGCCCGGGGTGCTGCTGGCCGTCCGGGCCGTCGCCGCCCGCCCCGGGCTCACCGTCGGCCTCGAGCCGCTGCTGGGGCTGGCATGACCCCCCAGCCGGCCTACTGGTCCGAGGAGTTCACGCCCGACGAGCGGGCCCGCCTGGCCCCGTACGTGACCAACCTCGACCGGCCGGTGTTCGCCCTGCGCAACCTGCCCGAGACCGTGAAAGGGGCCCTGTTCGCCCGCTACTCCCGCTCCGGCAAGACCCTGCGCCGGCTGTTCCTTGACGAGTTCGCAGACGACGTCCAGTCGCCGGGGGCGGGGGGGTCCGGCCGGGGTCCGGGGAACCCCGAGGGAGTGCCCCGGTCGGAGGAGGCGCCATCGGCCTCCCCGGTCGGCCAGGCCAGGGCGACCGCGCTGTACCTGCGGGTCTTCGACGACTACGGCGACGACAGCGTGGCCCAGCTGGGCGGGGCCCATGTCGCCTGCGAGCAGGCGTCCAACCTGCTCACCAAGCTGCTCGAGTGGGGCCGCCTCGCCGCCTATCTGGAGCAGTCGACGCGCTATGTCTCCTACGCCGACCGGCCAGGGGGCCGCTGGCGCTACCACCTGGACCCGGACGTCGACGCCAGCGACCTCGGCCCGGAGTACCGGCGGGTGATGGACGGGCTGTTCGCCACCTACGCCGAGCTGCTCCCCGCCCTCACCGAGCAGCTGGGCAGGGTCGTGCCCCACGAGCCCGGGTCGAGCGAGGCCGCCTGGCGCCGGGCCGTCAAGGCCCGCGCCCTTGACGGGCTGCGCGGCCTGCTGCCGGCCGCCACCACCTCCAACCTGGGTATCTTCGCCACCGGCCAGGCGTACGAGGCGCTCCTGCTGCGGCTGCGGGCCTCGGCCCTGCCCGAGGCCCGCAGCTACGCCGACCTGCTGTTGGAGGAGCTGCGCAAGGTGATCCCGGCGTTCCTGCACCGGGTCGACCGCGAGGACCGGGGGGTGGCCTGGTCCCGCTACCTGGCCGAGACGGCCGCCGAGACGGCCAAGGTGGTCGAGGCCGTGCTCGGCGACGCGTCCCCGGCCCCCCAGCCCGGCCCCTCGGTCCGGCTCACCGAGTTCGACCCGGCCGGCGAGGACAAGGTGCTGACCGCCATCGCCTACCCGAACCTGGGGATCGGCGAGGCCGAGGTGGCCACCCGGATGGCCCGGCTCGGGGCCGAGGAGCGGGCCCGGCTGCTGGCCGCCTACGTCGGCGAGCGGCGCAACCGCCGCCACCGGCCGGGGCGGGCCTTCGAGCGCAGCGTCTACACCTTCGACGTGGTCGCCGACTACGGCGCCTTCCGGGACCTGCAGCGGCACCGGATGTGCACCATCGTGTGGCAGCCGCTGACCCCGGGCCTCGGCTACGACCTTCCCGGCGACGTCGCCGAGGCCGGGCTGGCCGAGCCCTTCGAGGCCGCCATGGCCGCCTCGGCCGGCCTGTACGCGGCCCTGACCCCGCGGTTCCCGGCCCAGGCGGCCTACGCCGTCGGCCTGGCCCACCGGGTCCGGTTCGCCATGACCATGAACGCCCGCGAGCTGATGCACCTGGCCGAGCTGCGCTCCACCCCCCAGGGCCATCCCGCCTACCGGCTGGTCGCCCAGCGGATGCACCGGCTGGTGGCCACCGAGGCCGGGCACCGGGGCCTGGCCGAGGCCATGCGGTTCGTCGTCCACGACGAGCCCGGCGAGGAGGCGGGGCTCGGCCGCCTGGCCGCCGAGCGGCGCCTCCAAGCGCGGCTGGACCCTCCGGCGAATTCCTCCTGAATCGGCGCGCCGGAACGATTGCCAGGGGTTTGCCCGCGTCGTAGCATGCCTTGGTCCCTGCGCATTTTTTCCTTTTATGCAGACCGACCCTGATTCGTCGTCCCAGTCGAGCGCGGAAAGCGCTGTCGGCTTGACGTTCGTCGCCGTCGTCCTGGTCAGCCTGTTCGTGGGCGGCTCCCTGGGCGTGGTCGCGACCCGGGGAGCGGGGCCGGCGGCCGGCGCCGGCCAGGAGGCCGAGGCGATCGCCGTCGCCTCGGCGTCGACCGCGGCCATGCGGGTCCGGGACCGGATCGTCAACCGCTTCAGCGAGCTGATGATGCTGCGCGAGATCGCCCTGCGCGAGCGCGACCCAGGGCTGCTCGAGTCGGTGTACGCGCCCGGGGCCGCCGGCCTGGCCAGGGACCGGGCCGAGATCGCGCGGCTGCGCGACACCGGTCGCCGCCTCGACGGGCTGCGGATGCCGGTCAAGGTGTTCAGCGCCCACCGGCCCGGCAACGGCAGCTGGGTGGTGGTCGCCCGGGTCGGGCGCTCCTCGGCCCGGCTGGTGACCGGGTCGGGCCGGCAGGTCAGGGCGACCCGGGCCTCGGCCGTCGTCTACCGCTGCACGCTGGTCAGGCAGCAGGGCAGCTGGCGCATCCTGCGCTTCGCCCCCGCTCCCTAGAGCCGGTACAGCCGGGTGGCGTTGGTGGCCAGGATGCGCCGGGCCGTGTCCCGGGCGGCCGCGTCGTCGAGGCCGCCGGCGTCGACCTCGGCCCGCAGGACTCGGGCCAGGGCCCGCCGCCAGACGACCGCGCCCCACCAGTGGGACTCGGGGTAGGCGCGTCCGCCCGACCCGGCCAGCAGCTTGCCCGGAGGGCACAGGCCGAGCGCCTCCGACACCATCCGGGTCGCGATCGGCTCGGCCAGGAAGATCCCGGGCGACAGGTCCATGTGGACCTGCGGGTAGGTGCCGGCCAGGTGGGCGGCGCCGCCGACATAGGGGTAGCAGCCGACCAGCACCACCGGGCAGTCCTCGGTGCGGGGGTCGCGAAGCATCGGCCAGAGCAGGCCCGGGTCGGCGTGGGGAAGGTACACGTCCTCGTCGCCGATGCCGGTGGAGAACTGGAGCGGCACCTGGCGGGTCGCGGCCAGCTCGGCGGCCCGCCGGACCAGGAACGGCAGCAGCACCGGGTCCTCGAACCGGGCCGCCGAGGCGGCCTTGTCCAGGTTGGTGAAGGCCCGGCGGCGGTCAGCCTGGCCGGACTCGGTGAACAGCCACAGCCCGCCCCGGGCGGCGGCGATCGACTTGAGGGCGACCACGCCCCGCTCCATGGCCGTGCCCACCCGCTCCTCGAACCCGCCCACGAACCGGGCCAGCGACCGGGCGGTTGGCGCCCCCTGGGCGAGCAGCTCCTCGGCCAGGGACTCCAGCCGGACGATCTCGTGCACCGGCCGGTCGGCGGCCCGATCCAGCTCGGCCACGCTCAGCACCTGGTCGCCGCCGCCCCCGGCGTCCACCAGCAGGACCGCGGTGCCGGCGTGGTCGAGCAGCAGCCGCAGGTAGCCGCCGGCGTCGGCGGCGGCGAGCTCGTCCCGCCTGGCGACAACCTCCCGCTCCAGCTCCTCGCCGGCCCGGGGACCCGGGGGGCTCAGGCCCAGCCCCCCGGTGGACTGGTCGCCGGGCTCCCCGGGAACGTCGAGCAGGGCGGCCAGGGCGGTCAGGAAGTGGCGGTCGCCGAGCAGCCCGGGCACGTCCCTGGCCAGGCTGGCGGGCCGCGAGGCCCCGGTGAAGCTGGCCCGCCAGGCCGGCCACTGGCCGCCCCCGGCCCGAGCCCAGGTGGCGAGCAGGCTGGC
>Ga0105249_10004616_pt1 | contig 11897 bp, 12 predicted proteins | sample KBSS44metaG_FD_81522 | JGI IMG/M metagenome (GOLD analysis project Ga0105249, IMG submission 81522) | Switchgrass rhizosphere microbial communities from Kellogg Biological Station, Michigan, USA - KBS S4-4 metaG | ecosystem: Host-associated > Plants > Roots > Rhizosphere > Soil | place... | reverse complement strand
GATCGGGCGGCCGATCACCGACAGCTCGCGCCCGAGGGCGGGCGGCACATCGCCGTGGACGAGGAGACGGCCCCGGGGCTCGCTCACGCCGCCGCTCCCTCCCGCAGCTCCCGCGCCGCCGCCATGGCCGCGCGCACGGTGTTCGCGTTGGTCCCGCAGCGGCAGAGGTTGCCCGCCACGGCGTCGCGCACGTCGTCCTCGGTCGGCGACGGCATGGCGTCGAGCAGCGCCTTGAGCGACATCAGGATGCCGGGGATGCAGATGCCGCACTGAACCGCGTCGTGCTCGATGAACGCCGACTGGAGGGGATGGAGGCCGCCGGGGCCGGTCAGGCCCTCCACCGTCGTCACCGCGCGCCCCGCAGCCTCCACCGCCAGCACCGTGCACGCGAAGACCGCGCGCCCGTCCAGCACCACCGTGCAGCTCCCGCACTCGGCCCGGTTGCAGCCGACCTTGGTGCCGGTGAGCCCGAGGTCGAGGCGGAGGGCCTCGGCGAGCGTGCGCCGCGCCTCCAGCTCGATTGCGCGCGGCTCGCCGTTGACGGTGAGGGCCACGCGCCGGATGCGCTCGGGGGCCATGGCGCGATCGCTGCTCATGATCGGTTCAGGTCTCCGGGGTTGCCGGGAAGGATCCGGTCGAGCGTGCTCGCCTGGGCGCGCTCGAGGTGGAGACGCATCAGCCGCTCGGCCTCGGCGCCGTCCCGGGCTCGGAGCGCGCCAAGGATCACGGCGTGCTCCTTCCATGTCTCGTCGAGCCGCGCCACCGTGGACGGCCACAGCGCGCGGACGCGGTGCACCTGATGCTGCATGTCGGTGAGCATGCCCGCCAGCCGCCGGTTGCGCGTGCACGCGTAGAGCACGGCGTGGAACTCGGCGCTGGCGCGAAGCGAGCGCTCCGCGGAGCGGCCCGTCCCCCGGCCGCGCTCGGCGGCCACCAGCCCCTCGAGCGCCGCCAGCTGGTCGGGCTCGATGCGCTCGGCAGCGATGCGGGCGCTCATGCACTCGAGCGGCAGCCGGATCTGGTAGATCTCGAGGATGTCGGCCACGCTCGGCTGGGAAACGAAGCTCCCGCGCTGCGGGACCACCTGGATCAGCCCCTCGGCCTCGAGCCGGCGGAACGCCTCGCGGACGGGCGTGCGCGAGAGGCCGTAGCTCGCCGCCACCTGGTTCTCCGTGATGCGCTCCATCGGGCGCAGGCTGCCCGTGATGATCGCGTCCTTCAGGTGCACGTAGACGCTCTCGGGGCGCGCGGGCCGCCCGCGCGCGACGCGGAGCCGGTCAGCGCGCACCGGGCACCTGGAAGTAGTACACGATGGCCTTGCTCCCCGTGATGTTGTAGGGCTGCCACGGCACGTCGCGCCGCTTGGCCCACAGTTCGTCCTGGGCGTGGACGAAGAGCCACATGGCCTCGTCGTGCGCCGTTCGGTAGAGCTCCTGGTACGTCTTCCGCCGCTTCTCGAGGTCCACCTCGCCGCGCCCCTGGAGCACCAGCTCCTGGATCTTCGGCATCGTCATGTGCGGCCGCATGAACACCCAGTTCAGCATCGGGTCGGGCTCGAACTGGGTGCCCCACGCCACCGAGGTCATGCCCTGGAAGGTGCCCTCCTGCGCGTCCTTCTGGATCTTCGCGCGCTCGGTGGGCGCGAGCTTCAGCCGGATGCCGACCTGCCGCAGCTGGCCGGCCACCGCCTCGGCGATCTCGGCGTCCTTCAGGAACACGCCGGACGAGATCGACCACGTCGCGTCCAGGCCCTGCGGATAGCCGGCCTCGGCCAGGAGCTGCTTGGCGCGGGTGGGGTCGTACGGGAACGGCTTCACCGAGGGATCGTAGCCGAGCCACGCGGACGTCAGCGGGCCGGCGAGCACCACGCCGCGGTTGCCGAGCACGTTCTTGACGATGGCGTCCTTGTTCACCGCGAGATTGGCCGCCTCGCGGACCTTCCTGTTGTCGAAGGGCGGGCGGCCGACGTCGAACGGGTAGATGATGATCCGCCCGCCCTTGACGGGCACGACCTGGGTCTCCCCCGCGTCCAGCATGTCGAGCTGCGGCGCCGGCGGCGTGGCGATGATGTCGACGCCGCCGCTCCGGAGCTCGGCGGCCCGGGTGCTCGCATCGCGGATAGCGCGGAAGACGAGGCGCTTCGGGCTGACGGCGCCGCGCCAGTACGCCGGGTTCGCCTCGAGGACGAGCTGCTGGTCGCGCTTCCACTCGACGAACTTGTAGGGGCCGGTGCCGATCGGCTGCTGCGCGAAGCCCTGGGCGCCGGCCTTTTCCCGCGCGTCCCGGGGCAGGATCTGCAGGCGCGTGACGTTGAAGAGCATCGCCGCCACCGGCTCCGTGGTGACGATGTCCACCGTGTTCGCGTCCTTCACCTCGGCGCGCACGATGCCGCGGGCGTACACGGAGCGGCGGTTCTTCTGGTCGGTGTACTGCTCGATCGAGTACTTCACGTCCTCGGCATCGAGCGCCTTGCCGTTGTGGAACTTGACGCCCTTCCGCAGGTGGAAGCGCCACGTCGTCGGGTTGACCGTTTCCCACTTCTCGGCGAGCAGGCCGACCGGCTTGAAGTCGTCGCCCTCGATGCCGACCAGCGTGTCGAAGAGGTGCTGCTGGTAGATCTCGGAGGTGAAGAGCATGCTGGTCGGCGGGTCGAGGCTCTCCGCCTCCTCGCCGATGGCGACGACCCACTGGGGCTTGGCCGCCGGGGCCTGCGCCTGGCCGCTGGCGGCCCAGGCCCCGGCGCCGGCCAGCGCGAGAGCGGTCAAGAGGAAGTGCCGTCGGCCGTGCCGCATCGCGCGCTCCTTTTCCATCGGGCTCACCCCGGGACGGTCGAGCGGGTGAAGTGCGGCATCACGCGTTCCGAGAAGAGGCGGAGCGATTTCATGGTCGCCGCGTGGTCGGCGCCGAACGCCGCGTACATGATGAAGTGGTCGACGCCGAGCGCCTCGTAGCGCTTCAGTTTCTCCACGCACGTCTCCGGCGAGCCCGCCACCAGGTTGGCGAGCAGCTGCTCGGGCGTGAACTCGTCGCCGACCGGCTCGGCGCTGGTGAAGCCGGCCTTCACGTCGGCCTGGTTCCTGAAGAGCCGGGTGAACATCCGGTGGTTGATCCGGATCGCGTTCATCGCGTCCAGCGCCTCGCCGTCGGTGGCGCCGACGAACGTCATGCGCGACACGGCGAAGCGCGGCGGCACGGGCGGCGCGACCTCGGCCGTCAGCGCGCGCACCTGCTCGTACAGGGCCTCGACGCGCGCGAACGGCTCGCGCCACGGCGTCGACAGCAGATTGTAGCCGTTCCGGATGGCCCAGGCGATCGTGTCGGGGGAGCGCGCGGCGACCCAGATCGGCGGGTAGGGCGACTGCAGCGGGCGCGGCACCGACGTGGCCGGGCCGAACGAGCAGGTCTCGCCCTGGTACGAGAAGTCCTCCTCGGTGAGCAGGCCGCGCACGATGGCCATGCCGTCGCGCAGCCGTGCCGCGGCGATCGTCTCGTCGATCCCGAAGCGGTCGAACTCGTACTCGAAGGCGCCGCGCCCGACGCCGATCTCGAGCCGGCCGCCGGTGAGCACGTCGGCCATGCCGATCTCGCCGGCCAGGCGCAGCGGGTTGTAGTAGGGGATCACGAGGATCGCCGTCCCCAGGCGGATGCGCCGGGTCCGGCTCGCGGCCTGCACCGCCATCATGAGCGGCGACGGGCAGGAGATGTAGTGGATCAGGTGGTGCTCGGGAAACCACGCCACCCGGAACCCGGCTTCGTCGGCCAGCTCCACCATCTCGAGCGCCTGCTCGTAGACCTCCGCGGTAGAGCCCGACTCGTCGAAGCGATGACACGCCGCGAACAGCCCGAAGTCCAATGCGACCTCCCGATCGATGCGGTTGACTGACGGCCGGAACTTGTATACCAGTAAAGTGCGATCGCGGCAACCGCCGTCCGCGGCGCCTGCGCGAGTACAGGCCGAGCTGCGCTCGACGAGTCGGCGCCGTACCTGGAGAAGAAGTGCAGGGCCGATGCCGAGTGGGGCTCGACAGGCCGATGCCGAGAGAGGAAGGCGTCTCGGCGCCGTTCGACGACCTCGATCGCATCAAGCAGATCGATCGGCTCGGCCGTCAGATCGTTGGCGTCGTCCGAGCTGAGACATTCGCGAAGCCGGAAACGCACAGTGTGAGGGCGTGCGTTGACTTCGGATGTTGCGTGGCCGCAATGTAGGGGTCCGGTGAAAGTGCGGCGACGGCTCGAGACAATGGAGTGCGATTGAGAGGACGGTCCAGACCGCCGGGGCAAGCGATGACGACGATGACGGGTTCGACGACTGTCACATCCTCGGCACCCCCCACGTTCGCCGGTCGGGCAGACGACGATCGGAGCGAGGAGCTCACATGACCAACCACCGGCCCGCGACGCCACCACGATTCTCGATGACCCGCCGTGCCTTTGTCCGCAGCGCGGCGATGACCGCCGCCGCGGGCAGTCTCGCCTCTCCGCTCGCGACACGGGCGGCACGCGGCGCCGATCCCAAGCGCGGCGGAACGTTCAAGGTCCTGCAGAGCGAGCCGGCGGTGGGATTCAACCCCGTGCTCGAGGGCAACAACTGGCCGGAAGTCATGCGCATGGTCTACAACGGCCTCACCGACTACGGCCCGAGCGGCGAGCTGGTGCCCGGCGTGGCTCGCAGCTGGACGGTGTCGCCGGAGGCCGACACGGTCACCTTCCAGCTCCAGCCCGGCATCATGTTCCACGACGGGAGGGAGCTGACCGCAGACGACGTGAAGTTCACCTTCGAGTCGATCCTCGATCCCAAGATGGGATCGCCGCTCGTGGGGTACGTCCCGAATCTCAAGACCGTCGAGACGCCGAACAAGTACACCGCGGTCTTCCGGTTCAACGGACCGAATGTCCTCATGATGGCGGGCCTCTCCCAGCTCGGAATCTTGCCGAAGCATCTCTGGGCCGGCACCGATCCCCAGAAGAACCCGAACCTGACGAAGCCCGTCGGCACCGGCCCCTTCATTCTCAAGGAGTGGCAGCGGTCGGATTTTCTCTCGTTCGATGCCAACCCGAGCTATTTCCGCAAGGGCCGCCCGTACGTCGACCGGGTGATCTTCAAGGTGGTGGCCGACGCCGCCACCGGTATCGAGTCCTTCAAGAACGGCGAGCTGGACGCAGTGTTCTCGCAAGGCATCCCGGGGGGGCTGCCCTATGCGCAGGTCCGGCAGCTCGTCCAGGCCAAGCCCGCCAACATGGTGACCAGCGAGTTCCCGCAGAACTTCAACCAGAACGTCTTCATGAACTGCGCGCAGCCTCCGTTCGACAACGTCAAGGTGCGGCAGGCGATCGGCTTCGCGCTCAACAAGGAGCTGATCATCCGCGCGCTCCTGCAGGGCTTCGGCCGCGTGCAAGACTCGAGCGTGGGCGATCTCCCCGCGCTCAGGTGGGCGCACGATGCCTCGATCAAGTCCGAGTACAACGTGGCCAAGGCCAACCGGCTGCTCGACGAGGCCGGATTCCCGAAGAAGGGCGCGAGCCGATTCGCGGTCACCATTCTCGCCACCGAGGGGTTCCGCGTGAAGCTCTCGGAAGCCTTGAAGGCGATGCTCGCGCAGGTCGGCATCGACGCGAGCATCAAGGCCTATACCTGGAGCACCTACATCGCCCGCATCCGCCAGGAGCGAGACACCGCCGCCTGCCTCTGGAGCGTCTTTGTCTCGCGGCAGGTCGACCCCTCGATCATCCTGGACTACCTGAGCGCCCGCAACCTCAAGCCGGGGGGCTCCAACTTCGCGCAGTGGGACAACGCGCAGGCCACGGAGCTGATCGAGTCGGCCCGCGCCACCGCGAACCAGGAGAAGCGCAAGGCGCTGTACCAGCAGGTCCAGCGAATCGTCTACGACCAGGCGCCGATGATTCCACTCTACAACGCAGTGGGAGTGGATCTCTCGTACCGCGCGGTGGAGGGATTGCGCAGCGCGGAGTCGCTGACCGGCACCATGCAGTCAGTCGAGACGGTCTGGTTGAATCGGTGATCGCGCCGGGACCCGTTCTCTTGGATCTCACGCCGATTCCCGGAGGTAACTGGTGAAATTCAGCATCGCCCTCCACATGGAGCGACAGTCCCCTGACCAATCGATGGTGGAGATCTCGGAGCATCTGCTCGAGCTCCTGACCCTGGCCGAGGAGGCGGGCTTCGAGATCGCCTGGGCGGTCGAGCACCATGCCCACGAGTACTACATCGGCCCCAACCCGCTCATGCAGCTGGTCCACTGGGCCGGCCATACCCGGCGCATTCGGCTGGGGACGGCGGTCGTGGTGGTTCCCTACTGGCACCCCATCCGTCTGGCCGGCGAGGCCGGCATGGCCGATCTGCTCACCGGTGGCCGGCTCGAGCTCGGGCTGGCCCGCGGGGCCTTCCAGTACGAGTTCGACCGGATGCTCGGGGGCCTGCCGCAGGAGCGCGGCGGTGAGCACCTGCGTGAGGCCCTGGATGCGGTGCTCGGGCTGTGGGCCGGCGACTACGAGCATCATGGCCAGCACTGGAGCTTCCCGAAGGCCACCGCCACGCCGAAGCCCATCCAGCGTCCGCGCCCACCGATCTGGGTTGCCGCCCGAGACCCGGACACCTTCGACTGGGCGGTCGGGCACGGGCTGAATCTGATGACCACGGCCCATCGGCTGCCGGTCGACGAGGTCGAAAACTTGCTGGGAAAGATGAAGGCGGCGATGGCCCACCATCCTGGCAAGCCGCGTCCCCGCTTCTCGACCTCAAGGATGACTTGCGTGTACGAGGACCCGGGGGACTGGCGCGTCCCGGTCGACGCCATGCGGGAAGGGGTCCGGATCTTCATGGGACTATTCCAGAACAAGAGCCCGGTGATCAATGGATTTCCGGAGCCCATCGACCTGGCGCAGAGCGATGCGCGGGGTGACTACCGACCCGAGGCCATGCGCGCCAACATGATGTTCGGCACTCCGGACGAGGTCGTGGCGAAGCTGCGCCAGTACGAGGCGGCCGGGGTGGAGGTCTTCAACTACAACGCGAGCTTTGGCCTCCCTCACGACGTCGCGGTGCGGTCTCTCAAGCTCTTTGCCAGGGAGGTGATGCCCAAGTTCGCCGTACCGGCCAACGCAGCGGTGGGACGGGGAGGAGCGTCGTGGCAAAGCAAGTCCTGATCCGCTGTGGACGGCTCATCGATGGGACGGGCGGGCCGGTCCAGCAGAACGTGACCCTGCATCTGGCCAACGATCTGGTCGAGCGCATCGAGCCCGGGATCGTCGGCCCGCCGCCGCCCGAGGCCACGGTCATCGATGCGCGGGACCGGACGGTGCTACCCGGCCTCATGGACCTGCACGTCCACCTGGTCAACGGCGTGACCGACCCGCGCGAGCCGCACATCCTGTTCGGCATGCTCCAGAGCACGACCCAGATGCTGACGCTCTGGGCAACCCGCAACGTCCGGCTGCTCCTGGAGGCGGGGTTCACGACCATTCGCGATGTCTCCAGCTTCATGAACCCGGGCAACCCCGAGGTGCTGGCGCTGCGCGACGCCATCCAGCTCGGATTGGTGCCGGGCCCGCGCATCGTGGCCGGGGGCTGGGTCAGCCAGACGGCCGGACACCGCGACGTATTTCTGCCCAGGAACTGGGTTCGGGACCCCGCATACCTGGCCGACGGCCCCTGGGAGGTGCGCAAGGTGATCCGGCGGATGGTCCGTGACGGCGTGGACCTGATCAAGACCTCCACGTCCGGGGGAGCGGGTGGCCACGGCGAGGAGATCTGGTGGCGCAACTGGACGGACGAGGAGCTGGCCGTTCTGGTCGATGAATCGCACGCCTACGGCAAGCGGGTGGCCAGTCACGCCCATTCCGCCGAGAGCGTCAAGCGGGCGGTCCGGGCGGGAGTGGACACCATCGAACACGGGATCTACATGGACGACGAGGCCATCGAGCTCCTGGCTAAGCAGGGCGGGACGCTGGTGCCCACCCTGGCCGCACGGTCCGAGCGGGCCATCAGCCACCGTCGCAAGTCGGGCTCGCCCCCCCACGTCATGAGGAAGTTCGAGGCCGCTCAGGCCGCGGGCACCACCAGCTTCAAGAAGGCACACGAGGCGGGTGTGGTGATCGCCATGGGGACCGACACCGGCCGCGGCCTGCGCGAGTACTTCGGCAAGAACGCCTACGAGCTGACCCTGATGGTCGAGGCGGGGCTCACGCCCATGGAGAGTCTCGTGGCCGCGACCAGGAATGCCGCGCTGGCGCTCGGGCGCGGAGACGACCTGGGCACGCTCGAGCCGGGCAAGCAGGCCGATCTGCTCGTGGTGGACGGTAACCCGCTGGACGACATCACCGTGCTCGAGGATCAGGGGCGCATCAAGCTGGTCATGTGCGGGGGGCGGGTCGCGGTCGAGCGGAGCTGAGGGAGAGGCGAATGCTGATCGTGATCAATGAATTTCACGTCCAGCCCGGCGCCGAGCGAGAGTTCGAGACGCTGTTCGGTCAGGTCCTGGCCTTGATTCTCCGGGAGCCCGGCTGCCGGAGCTGCCGCCTGCACCGCGAGCGCGGGGCCGAGCGAACCTACGTCAGCTATCTCGAGTGGGAATCCGAGGCGGCATTGACGGCGCCCCACGACCCCGCCATCGGAGCCCTCATCGCGCGCTACCCGCTGGAGGAGTCTCCTCGGCGGCGGCGCTTCGATGTCGTCGCGCTGCCGGGGTCTTCCTAAGGCGAAGAGCGACGACGGCAGATGTCGTTCTGGGCCTACGTGGGATCGCGTCTCGTGCAGAGCGCCGTGCTGGTCCTCGTGGTCGTCAGCCTCTGCTTCGCCATCATCCAGATGGCCCCCGGAGATCCGGTGCTGTATCTCTACGGGGCCCAGTCCGTGAGCGCGGAGACGCTCGACGAGATCCGGCGGCAGTGGGGACTGGACCGGCCGGCGTGGGAGCAATACCTCGCGTACGTGCGGAACGTGGCCCGCGGTGATCTCGGCTACTCCATGCTGAATCGCGAGCCGGTCAGCTCCATGCTGAGGCGCATCGCGCCCAACACCCTCTTGCTCATGGTGCCGAGTATCCTCCTGGCCTCGCTGGTCGGCGTGCTGCTCGGCGTCTCCAGCGCCCGCCGCGTGAATTCGGTGTGGGACTACGCCATCGGCGCGCTCTCGATGATCGGGTACTCCACGCCACCCTTCTGGCTGGGCATCCTGCTGATCATCGTCTTTGCCAGCACCCTCCGCTGGCTGCCGACCCAGGGCATGACGACGCTCGGAACCTCGGCCCGAGGCGTCGCCCACGCGCTCGACGTCGGCCGGCACATGCTGCTGCCGATCTGCGTGCTCACCTGGTGGTACCTGGCCGCATTCGCCCGGCTCACGCGGGCCTCGATGCTGGAGGAGTCACGCAAGCCGTACCTCACGACCGCGCGCATGAAGGGCCTCTCGGAAGGGCGGGTCTTCTACCACCACGCGCTCCGCAACGCGTCGCGCCCCGTCCTCACCATGCTCGGTCTGTATCTCGGCACCATGTTCGCGGGGGCGGTGATGACCGAGGTCGTCTTCGCGTGGCCCGGCATGGGCCGGCTCACCTTCAACGCGATCCTGCAGCACGACTATCCCGTCGTCATCGCGGTCTTCATCGTGATCGGCACCTCGGTCGTGCTCACCAACCTCCTCATCGACCTGGCCTACGGCGTGCTCGATCCGCGGATCCGGTATGGCTGACCTCGACACCGTCGGGGGCAGCGCCCGGTTCTGGCGGGTCTTCCGGCGCCAGCGTCAGGCGGTCGTGGCGCTAGCGACGCTGGCGGCGATCGCGGCGGTGGTGCCCGTCACGGCCAGGTTCTTCGCGACCGATCCGCACGGGCTGTCCGCCGATGCCCTGGCGCCGCCGTCGACCCGCCATCCACTCGGCACCGACTACCTCGGCCGCGACGTGCTCGTGCGCCTGCTGCACGGCGTCAGCACGTCGCTCTCGGTGGGGGTCGCGGTGGCCGCGACCGCGACCACGATCGGGATCGTCTTCGGGCTCCTCGCGGGATTCTACGGAGGATGGGTCGAGCACGCGATCATGCGGCTCGCGGACGGTCTGCTGATCATCCCGACGTTCTTCCTGGTGCTCCTGGTGGCGTTCATCTTCGGCGGCGGGCTCGGGAGCGTCGTGGTGCTCCTCGGGGTCACGGCCTGGCCGCAGATCTCCCGCATCGTGCGCGCCGAGGTGCTCGCACTGCGCGAGGAAGCCTTCGTGGCGAGCGCGCGCGCCCTCGGCGCGCCCGACCGGCGCATCATCTTCCGCGAGCTGTTGCCGAACACGCTGCCGCCCGTCATCGCCATGGTGGCCCTGCTCGGCTCCTACGGCATCCTGACCGAGGCCTCGCTCAGCTTTCTCGGGGTGGGCGATCCGAACGTGGTCAGCCTCGGCCAGATGCTGACGAACGGCCTGGAGAGCGCGACCACCGCGTGGTGGGTGCCCACGTTCCCGGGCGCGGCCATCTTCACCCTCGTCGTGCTCCTGAACGCGCTGGGCGACGGGCTCAACATCGCGCTGAACCCGCGCCTGGGGCTGAAGGGCGTGATGGTGTAACGCAGCGCCACTCACACAAGGAGAACAGCGGACTCGTGAGGTTCTCGATTGCCGTCAACATGACACGCCGGCGCCCGGACGTGCCCATGGAGAGGCGGGGGTGAAACGTGCCGACGAGCTCGCCCAACTCGGCGCAACCATGACCGTAGGTGCGGCGATCGAACGATGGTTCACGCCGGAATTCCGGGAACGGAACCCGGAGATCCTCGAGCGGCAGATCCAGCGGGTGCTCGGCAACGACCCCGTGGGCGATGCCGCGGCATATCGGGTATTCGCGGAGTCCGACATCATCGACGATCTCCACGAGATCCGCCGTCCGACGCTGGTGATGACGGGTGAGCACGACACCGGGTCGACGCCGGCGATGGCGAGGGCCATTCACAAGCATATCGCGGGATCGCGTCTTGTGATCCTGCCGCGGTATCGCCACCGCCTTTTGATCGAGGCGACGGCGGAGGTCGTGAGCGAGGTTCGCGCGTTTCTGAGGAGCACGTGACGTCGACCCGCTGCGGTAGGGCCTCGCCAACGTATGGGGCGCAAGGGTAGGGCTTTCGCTCGGCCTGCGTAGCGCGTAGCGCATGAGGCGCTCGGCCGCTCGGGTGTCGCTGCGCGGAACGTGCGCGTGTCCCGTGCTGCGTGCCGGGCCGTCGGGTGAGGATAGCGAGAACGCGCCGCGGTTCAGCGCGGGAGGCCGCGTCGATCACGCGAGTGCGTCAGCTCCTGCACCGGCCGGACCTCGAGCACCGCGACGCGTGCCGGGGGAAATTTCGCGGCGACCGCGCAGGCCTCGTCCATGTCCTTGGCCTCGATGACGAAGAATCCGCCCAGCTGCTCCCTGGTCTCGACGAAGGGGCCGGCGGCGGTGGCAACCTTGTCAGCATTGACGCGGATGGTCCGGGCCGTGCGGGGCCGCTGCAGGGCGTCCGAGGCGATGTAGTGCCCGCTCCGTCGGATCTCCTCCGCATATTCGATCGCTGAGTCGACGAGGGCCTGCATCTCCTCCTCGGGCATCGCGTCCAGGACCTTCTCGTCGTGGTAGACGGTGAACATGAACTTCATGGTGTTCTCCTCTCCTCGGGTCTCGCGTTCATGTCGTTCTCGATCAGATTACCAGGGAGAGGTCCTTCAAAACCCTCGAGCTCGAGTGAATGGCTACGGATGCCGCGCGAGGCGGGCTCGCTCGAGGGTGGCGATGCGCCGATAGGGATCGGAGCCCAGCTCGGCCGTGAGGGCGTCCAGGGACGCGAGCGCGCTCTCGACCGCGCAGCGATCCGAGGCGGGGTCGGAAGCCAGGAGGCGAACCCACGCCAGCGCGACATCGAAGGCGCCGAG
>Ga0105249_10004615_pt1 | contig 11898 bp, 9 predicted proteins | sample KBSS44metaG_FD_81522 | JGI IMG/M metagenome (GOLD analysis project Ga0105249, IMG submission 81522) | Switchgrass rhizosphere microbial communities from Kellogg Biological Station, Michigan, USA - KBS S4-4 metaG | ecosystem: Host-associated > Plants > Roots > Rhizosphere > Soil | place... | reverse complement strand
TTGTTCTACATGCACCTGAAATACGACGCGAGGCTCTTCCGCGCGCTGTTCACCGGGCCGCTCATCATTGCCGTCGTGACGCTCATCAGCCTGATGTTTTTGTTCGGCCACCTCGCCGTTCGCCTTGGATCCTGACGAGCTGCTCAGGCTCCTCCTGTTGGACCAGTAGGACTTTCTCGCCATGTGGTTCGGTCTCGGGATCGTCGCGTACGCCCTCGTCCACCCCGTCGCTCAGGTGGGGTGGACCATGTGGACGATCCATTGGAGCACCGTCATCGGCCTCACCGCGTTAGGCGGTGCCTACGTGTGGGGCGCCCGACATCTCCGCGAACGCGCTCTCCACGCCGGCGCCGAGCCTCCCGTGTTGCGCCGGCGCCAGCAGGTCGCGTTCTTCTCTGGCCTGTTGGTGATTTTCCTGTCGCTGAACGGTCCGCTCCACGATCTGAGCGACACGTACCTGTTCAGCGCGCACATGGTGCAGCACCTCGTGCTTGCGCTCGCGGTACCGCCGCTGCTCCTCGTGGGCACACCCGGGTGGATGCTGCGTCCGTTTCTCGCGAACGCGAAGATCGGTGCCGTAGCGCGGACGATCACCAAGCCAATCCACTGCTTCATCATCTTCAACGTCGTCATCTCGCTCTGGCACCTCCCGCCGATGTACAACACGGCGATGGAGTACCACCCTATCCACATCGTACAGCACCTCACGCTGATGGTCGCGTCGGTGCTGATGTGGTGGCCGTTCTTGAGCCCCCTGCCCGAGCTGCCCCGGCTCTCCTATCCGGGACAGATGCTGTACTGCTTCCTGATGGTGATCCCCATGTCGATCGTGTCCATCTACATCGCCATGGCCGATCACGTGCTCTACCCGGCCTACTCGATCGCGCCCCGCGTCTGGGATATCACCCCTTTGAGCGACCAGCAGATCGGTGGCCTCATCATGTGGATCCCGGGCGGGCTGTTCTTCTACGTCGTCATGACGGTCGTGTTCTTCAAGTGGGCCGCGCGTGACACCGACACCACGGCCGGCGCCCAGGTCGATTGGCGCCCCCCTCGACCTACCCGGACGGTCTCGCAGGCGCGGCCATCGGTCACGGTTCGCCAGGATCGCTCGTCCTCGTTCTGACGGCCCGTTTGACCCGCGACCCGGAGCCGGGGGCGGAGAGCGTCTCGCGCGGTGCCCATCCCCGCGCGTACTCTTCATAATGCACGACCCAGAGGTGAGCTCATGAGCGCTGCGACGCTGACGCCAGAGCGGACCACCACGCCCGTTCAGACGTACGCACCGCCGCCAGTCCCTCGGCCCACTCGCGAGCGTCTGCTCTCGTTGGACGTGTTTCGCGGGATGACGATTGCCGGCATGTTGCTCGTGAACGACCCGGGCACGTGGAGCGCCATCTACCCGCCGCTGGAGCATGCGACATGGAACGGGTGGACGCCCACGGACCTCATCTTTCCGTTCTTCCTGTTCATCGCCGGCATCACGACACACCTCTCGCTCGAGGCACGCCGTGCTCGTGGCGACGACGAAGGCGCGCTGATCCGGCAGGTCGTTCGCCGAGGGATGCTGATTTTCCTCGTCGGGCTGCTCGTGAACGGGTTCCCGTACTTCACGTGGACGGCGATCGACGGGATCGCGAACCCGACGTTCGTCGAACGCGTCGTGGATCGCCTGCATCACTGGCGGATCATGGGCGTGCTGCAGCGCATCGGCCTCGCCTACACGTTCTCCGCCCTTTTGACGTTTCGGACGACGCTCAAGCAGCAGGTCGTGATCCTCGCGACCCTCCTGTTCGGCTACTGGTTCGCAATGACCTTGCTCCCCGTGCCGCCTAACGGGTTTCTCGGCGTCGACGTCCTGAACACTCCGCCCGAGACCCTCGCCGCGTACTTCGACCGGCTGCTGCTCGATTGGGGCAAGTACGGCAACCATCTCTGGATCAACAGCCTGACATGGGATCCCGAAGGCCCGTTTTCAACCATTCCGGCGATCGGTACCGCGATGCTGGGCGTCATCTGTGGCCGCTGGATAAGATCACCGCGGTCCTTGAGCGAACGCCTCACGGGGATGTTCGCGGTCGGTAGCATCGCGATGATGGCCGGTTTGATGTGGCACTGGTCGTTCCCGATCAACAAGAGCCTGTGGACGAGCTCATACGTCCTCTTCACGGCCGGGATGGCAGCGGTCGCCTTGGCTACCTGCATGTGGATCATCGATGAACACCGCGTGACGGGCTGGACCAAACCGTTTGTGATCTACGGCATGAATCCGTTGATCGCGTTCGCGGGCTCCGGGATCATGGCGCGGCTCATCTATTCGATCCTCAAGGTCGAGTCCGACGGCAAACCGATCGCGCTCGAGACCTGGATCTACCAGACGTTCTATGCGTCCTGGCTGGAGCCCCGCAACGCATCGTTGCTGTTTGCGATCACCTTCGTCCTCGTGTGGCTCGGCATCCTCTGGGTCCTCCATCGTCGGCGTATCTTCGTCAAGCTCTAGCGGTACAAGAGCGGTGGTGTGCCCCATTGACGCCGGCCTTCCCCGCGGCGACAGCCGGACGAGCCCAATTCACGCTGGACTGTACCCGGAACGCCTGTTGCCACGTCTCACATCGTGACCTGTACGCACATTTTCTCGCCCCGGCGCGCGCTGGGGCTTCTACTCCTGTTCGGCTCGACGGCCGCCGGTCTCGCCGTCCCCTTCCGAAGCTCCGCCGCCCAGAATGGCGGCGTGCGACCGCCTAACGGTGGCACGAGCGGAACGAAAACCTCCACCCGCACCAGGACAAAGTCGAGCGGCGTCAAAACTACCCGGACGTCGGCCAGCCGCCGGCCGCCGCCAGCGCTCCGCTACACCGCCCCGATCTCCGCTGAAGCCCTCACCGCCGATATCGGGACGTTCCTGAATGCGCGCGTCCGGAGCGGCAACTGGGGGGCAATGATCGTTTCACTGACGCGTGGCGATACCCTCTTTTCGGCCAACTCCGGTGACCTCATGGTGCCGGCGTCCACGATGAAGCTCTTCACGGCGGCATTGGCCTTCGACACGTTCGGCCCTGAGCATCAATTCAGCACCACGATCCTTCGGGATGGGCCCGTTGGTCCCGATGGCACGCTGTCTGGAAACCTCGTGCTCCGCGGTGGTGGTGATCCCGGCCTCTCGACTCGCTACTACAAAGCGCCGGCCGAAGGACCGATGGCCTCCCTCGCGCGCATGGTCGCCGGCAGCGGCATCAAGCGTGTGAACGGCGACCTGATCGCCGATGCGTCCGCGTTCGAGTCCAAGCGCGTCCCTGACGGCTGGCTCGCGCGGTACCTGGAGTCCGGTTACGCCGCGCGCGTGTCCGCGCTGTCGATGAACGAGAACCTGGCGACGGTCGTGATCACGCCGCAGGCCAGCGGTGGTGCGACCGTCACGCTCGATCCTCCATCGAGCACGGTACCCGTGATCAACAACATGCGGACCGTCGCCGGGAGTAAGGCCGCAAAGCTGTCCATTCGTCGACTCGCCGACGGACGCATCGACGTACGCGGATGGATCGGCTCCAGAGCCGGCTCTCGATCCTATCTCGTCGTGATCGACGATCCTGCACCGTGGGTCGCGGGAATGCTGCGATCCGCGCTGGCGGCACAAGGAGTAACGGTGACCGGTCAGGTGCGAGCTGGAGCCGCATCACCGAACGCCGTCACCGTCGCGTCCCTGGCGTCTCCAACGCTCGCACGCCTCGCCGCAGCAATGAATCGTGAGAGCATCAACCACTTCGCGGAGCTCTTGTTCCGCGACGTTGCGCAGGTCTCCAGTCCCGATCGGGTTGGGTCAGCGGAGTTCGGCAACACCATTCTGAAAAAGTTCATGGCGGACAAGGTCGGTGCGGCCTCGAACGATGTGATGGCCACCGACGGGAGTGGTCTCTCCACGCTCGATCGCGTGACGGCGCGCTCGCTCGTTCAATTGCTGTCGTACGCGCATCGTTCAACATGGTCCGCCGACTTCCACGCATCATTGCCCGTGGCGGGAGAGTCGGAGTTGCTTCGGCATCGCATGCGCTACACCCCTGCGCAGGGGAACCTGCACGCCAAAACGGGCACGACGAACGACGTGATCGGCCTCGCGGGGTACGTCACGGCGCGAGACGGCGAAGTGCTGGCATTCGCGTTTCTGTACAATGGCCGGGACCGCTGGAACGCGAAGGAGGCGATCGACGTGTCCGGTGCGACGCTCGCAGGCTTCGCGCGCCCGTAAGTACTCGGCGTTCCCTTCCACTTCTCCACGGGTGTCGCTAGATCACGACTCGGGCACAGAGCCCTCGTATTCCTCTCTGTATCTGATAGCGGTCTCGACGCGATGTGGAGGTGCGAATGGGAATCCTCGACACGATTGGACAACAGCTAAGCGGCGACACACTCAAGCAGATCAGTCAGCAGCTCGGCACCGATGAAGGCACGGCGGCGAAAGCCGTGTCTGTGGCGCTCCCACTGTTGATCGCCGGTCTCTCGCGCAACGCTTCTACTCCCGACGGAGGGGCCGCGCTGGACCAGGCGCTGACTCGCGATCACAGCGCGTCTCCAGTGCTGAATGCGCCACAGCAAGCGGTAGCCGACCCTAACGCGTTCAATGCCGGTGGCATACTCGGCCACATCTTTGGCCAGCGTCAGGCGCCCATCCAGCAAGGTGTCGCCAAGGCAAGTGGCATCGACCTGCATAGTGCGAGCAAAGTCCTCATGATCCTCGCGCCTATTGTCATGGCGAGTCTGGCACGTGCTCGGTCGGCGCAGGGCGCGAACGCGTCAGCGGGACAGGTGCTTCAGCAGGAACAACAGCACATCGAGCGGCAGGTCCCGGGTATCGGCGGGCTCGCGTCTATCCTGGATCGCAACCACGATGGAAGCATCGCGGACGATATCGCGAACATGGCCGGAGGCCAGCTTGGCGGTTTGGGAGGCGGCCTGGGAAATGTGCTCGGCGGTCTTCTCGGCGATCGGCGTTAGGCACGCATCAGCTGATCAAGAGAATCGAGAGGGACAGGATGCTTGAAAATTCTTGAAGCATCCTGCCCCCTCGATTTTTTTTCAAGCTAGGAGCTCGACTCCATCCGTCGCCCGTCGCCCGTCGCCCGTCGCCCGTCCCCCGTCGCCAGCCGCCAGCCGCCTTCAGTCGGGAATACCTGCTCCCTCGTCACGCGAGCCGATGCGAATACCGCGCTTGGCGAGCTCCTCGATGTAGAGCTTTGGCGGGACGCACTCGTCAGGCGTGTGCACGCCCGGAGGCGCAATTTGGCCCCTCACCTGCATCTGGCCCGTGATGGACAGTGAATATCCCGTCGTTCGCATCATCGCGCTGATGCCGTGTCGCTCATCGTAGCGATCGATGAGCTCCCACGAGAGCGTGCGCGGCGAACCGTTTTTCGTCCCCGCCACGATCACTCTCAGCGCGACCAGGTCACGTCCCTCCGGCTTCTTCAGCTTCGGGCCAATCGTTGCCACCACGACGTCTCGCGGAACCACCTTCGACCCCTTCACATCGATCGGATCCAGCGACAGCAGCCCGAGGTCCCGAATCGCCTCCATGATGTGCGCGTGCCCTGGATACCGGAGGGTCTTGTATTCCATTGACGGAATCTTCCCCTCGTAGCGGAATGGCATGGTGGAAAGGCCGCCCGCCGTGTGAAAAGCCTCCAGCTGTCCGACCGGGCCACCGAAATCGACGGTCTCACGCTCTGACAGTGCGCGCACCTGCTTCCGCTTGCTGTCGCGCAGCACCCACGACAACGTCGTGTAGTAGTCGAGCACTCCCTCGAGCGAATACACGATCTGGTAGTTGAGCGGCGGCGCCGGTTGCTGCGGCAGTCCGCCGACGAACATGCGCAGCGCACTCACCGTATCGAGCTGGCTGATACCGTACTGCGCCAGCACGTTCACCATCCCCGGCGCGAGCCCGCAATCCGGAACGATGGTGATGCCCTTCGCCACCGCCTGCGCGTTCAATCCTTTCTGCTGGAATACGATTTCGGTGTTTCCGCCAAGATCGCAGAAGTGCACCCCGGTTTCGACCGCCAGCTCGGCGAGCGGAAAGTTGAAGTAATAGGGGATCGCGCTCATGACGGCGTCGCTCTGGCGCATGAGCGCCAGGACAGACTCACGAGCGCGGACGTCTACGCGTGTCGGGAGCAATCGCGGTCCGGAGAACGGCGCGAGAAATGGCGGGAGGTGATCGACGGTCAGGTCCGCGAGCCGGACCTCGCGAACATCGGGATTCTGAAGTAAATCGAAAGCGCAGGCCGATCCTTGCAGACCTGCGCCGAGCACGAGCATCCGCATTCGGTTGTCTCCACGGCAGTCATAAGAAACGCAGCCGTGTAAGGTAACCGAGGTCAGCCTCGCCTGTCATCCCACAATCCCCGGGCGTGCACGATACTGGCAGCGGGTCTGCGACATGACCACGTCGTCCAGCGCAGAATGGCGAGCGCGCCTGATCGACTCCACGGAGGAGGTCCGCGCGCTACTTCGCCGCAGTCACCGTATTGCCGTCCTCGGAATCAAGCCCGAGTCGAGAGCCGACCAGCCCGCGTATTTCGTGCCCGCCTACACCATCGAAGCGGGATTCGAAGTCGTTCCGGTGCCGGTGTATTACCCCGACGTGACCACGATCCTCGGGCAACCAGTCTACCGGCGCCTGATCGATGTCCCCGGAGACATCGACATCGTGAACGTGTTTCGTCGCCCCGAACACGTGCCCCCACACGTCGACGACATTATCGCGAAGCGTCCACGAGCCGTGTGGATGCAGCTCGGGATAAGAAACGACGAAGCGGCGGAGCAGTTGGCCCGCGCAGGTATCGAGGTGGTTCAGGATCGATGTCTGAAGGTGGAACTGATGCGAATGGGCGTCTGACGACTCACCGTGCCGCCAGAGGCCGCCCTTTCGTTTCGATTCCCGATTCCCGATTCCTTATTCCCGATTCCCGATTCCCGACGCGGTCGGGTCGTGCTTGGCTGCGAGCAGCGCGGCTTGGGTGCGGTCCTCGACACCCAGTTTTTCGAAGATGGCACTGACGTATCCCTTCACGGTGCCGATGCTCAGGTTGAGCGCGGCGGCGATCCGCTTGTTGCTCTCACCGCGCGCAAGCAGCGCGAGCACATCCCGCTCGCGGGGTGTGAGCACGGTGAACGGTGACGGTGTTTCGGGTTCGGCGATGCCACGCATGAGATGCTGCTGCGCGCGAGGATGCAGCGTCGGCACTCCGTCGGCGGCGAGTCGAATCGCGGCGAGCAGCTCCGTCTTGAGTACGTCCTTCATGAGGTAGCCTGTAACGCCTGCACGCACCGCGTCGCGCACGCCCTCGCCGTCCGCGAAGCTCGTGAGAATGAGCACGCGCGACTCGATCCCGGCCTCCCGCAGTCGACGTGTCGCCTCGAGCCCGTCCACGCGCGGCATGCTCAGATCCATGAGCACCACGTCAGGCTTGACCGCTGTCGCCAACCGCACAGCTTCGTCGCCGTCGGACGCCTCACCGACGACCACGATCTCGCCGTCGCTTTCGGCGAGTATCATCTGCAATCCTTCGCGAACGACCTGATGGTCGTCTGCAATCAGAACGCGGACCGGCTTTCGCATAGTTCACCCGTGATGGGGCGCGCCGTGTATCGGCGCGCCACCTTCGAATCCAATGCCGTCGCCGCGAACGCGCAAGACTGCGCCTGCGATCCTCCCCGCTCAGCGCGCTTGAAATGCGGCCAGCACGCGTACGTCGGGGTCGAACGCGACGCCACGCGGAGCAGCGTCAAGCTGAACCGGAACGACGATCGTGGTGTTCGCCGCCGCCGGGACATCGATCGTCGCGCGGCGTTCCTTCCCCGCCGCATCAGTGATCGAAACTGTGAGGGGGAATCGGTACGCACCAAAACGTCCGCCCTGCGCGACCGTGGCGATCACTCGTCGCTGCGACGCCTCGTAGCGCCAGGATGTCGTGACCTCGGCGAACCCCGGTCGACGCAGCCACTGGTCGAAGAACCAGCCTAACGGCCGTCCGGACGATGCCTCGACGGCGCGCCGGAGATCGTCTGTCAGCGCCGTTGAGTGGCGATTTGCCAGATAGTACGAGCGGAGCCCGCGGAAGAACGCCGAGTCGCCGACGAGGGAGCGAAGCATGTGGAGGGTCCAGCCACCTTTCTGGTAACTGTTGGTGTTCAGCAGCGCCATGAGGTCAGTCTGCAAGGTGTCGATCACCGGACGCGACGCGACTTCGGGAGCCTTGAAAATCTCCTCCCGAATCCGACGCATTTCGTCGCGGAATGCGCTGTCGCCGGCGAATCGCTCGACCCACAACGCCTCGAAATAGGTTGCGAACCCTTCCGAAAGCCACACGTGCGACCACTCACGTTCAGTCACGGCATCCCCGAACCACTGGTGCGCTGTCTCGTGAGCGATCACGCCCGGTTGCATGGTGCGACGCCGAAACGGGGCATCGGCATAGAAGATCGCGCCCGCGTTTTCCATTCCGCCGTAGCGTGTCGAGCTCTCGAGGTGCGCGAGCTTCTCGTAGGGAAACGGAGCGATCAGCTCCGAGAAGAGCCGTACCATTTCCGCAGCGTGCGAGAACGGACCGGGCAGGAAGTCTCGCGACTCCGGGAAGACGTACACCGACTGGCGAACGCACGAGCTGAATTCGCCGACGCCACATCCATCACGCCCGAGATCGTAGTACACGAGCGGTGCCGCGGCGATGACCATGAGATATGGCGAGATCGGCCGGAACTCGCGCCAGCGCGTCAGCGTTCGTGGGATTGAACCCGGCGGCCCGGCGAGCGGAGTCTCTTCCATCAACTCGCCGTTCGCGACCACACGTCGCACGCTCGGCGCGCGTACGGTCCACGTGACCGTTGCCTTGTCCGACGGGTGGTCAATGCTCGGGATCCAGTTCCGGGCGCGGTTGGGCCAGTTGTCTCCGAACGCGGTCCACCGGCCGCTACTGTCGGTTCGAATAATGAGCCCGTCCTTCGGCTCGCCGGCATACCGCACCGTGACGGAGAAGGAGTCGCCCACCACATGGCCAATGGGAATCCGCACCAACGAATCCGTTCTGGCGAACGTGACTGGCTTCTCGTCTACGAGCACGCTGTCGACTTTCAGCGCGACGAGGTCGAGGGCGAGTGTATCCACAGGGCCCCATCGACGCACGGTGAGCACCGCGCGACCGGCGATCGATGTCCCACGCTCCGGGAGGTCGAGCGTGATCGCATAGTCCGTCACGTCGATGCCCGGCCGGTACGGCAGGGGTCCGCCTCCCTGACCGATCGCCGTCGACGTAGTCGTTAGGCACGACACGACTCCCGCGATGATGGACAGTGTGAAGCGGTTCCGTCGAATCGCGTTGCGCATTGTTATCGCTGAAGAATGTGGTACACCACGAGGGCATTTGGCGGCTCGTACGACGCCGTTTGGGGGTCCGGCGCAATGGCAACGATGAACTGACCGTTCGCCGTCGCGGTCAGCGCAATGCCGGGGCCGACAATGTGTGGCGCGCGGACCCGCGCCCCGTCGTGCCCATACACGCGGATCCAGCCGTCCTCGCTCTCGATGTCCACGTCGCCAGCGCGGAATGCGCGCCGTTGTCGCATGTCGACCGCCGTGGATACGTCGAGGTTCGGCCCCTGGATCCATTGATGGCGGGCGAGCGACGTGGTATCGGTGACACCACGAGCCTGACCCGTTATCGGGTCGACCAGGCGCCAGCGCGATGCGGGCGCGTCATCGGCAATGACCTTCGGCGGCGCTCCAATCGCCAGCCGTGAGCCGTCGCGTGTCCACGCCACGCGCCACCCCTCGGCGATAGGAAGGCCGCCGGCTGCCGTTGCGGACGTATCCGTGGTGGGGGTTGGGCTGACGACGAAGGGTCGCGCAACTCCGTAGGCGGTGACCATCCCGCTCGTCGAGAACGCGTTCTTCCGGACGATCGATTCCATGAGACCGACGCTGCCAGCCAGTCGGTGCCATTCGCTCGGCGGGATGGAATCGGTCTCGCCCACATTCGTCGTATAGGCACGGGCGTACGCGACGCGCCGCCAGTTCGGCGCCGGCGCCACATCCCACACACTGTCGCGTTGGACCGGAGGGTTTCCCTCGACGGCGAACACGAACCCGTTAGGCACCGGGTCGTTTTCGACGGCCCGCGGGTCCTCGACGACGAGCACCGCTCGGCGGTCATCGCTCAGGATCCACCGCACCTCAGCCGACATCCCGTGACTCCCGTGGTTTACCGGGGTCATGCCCACGGCGAAGGTCTCTCGGCTCGACCGCCGTCCGAGGAACACGGGATCGAGACCGGATTGCCGGAGCGAGTGTTCGACGAGCTTGGCCAGTTCAGCGTCGCCGGGCACGATCACGCGAACTGCCCACCCCGAATCACCGGTAGCTCGCCGCGCGGCCTCCGCGTCCCAGCCTTCGCGGGCCAGCGAGTCCGCGAACGCGGCCGCCCCATTGGAGTCCGGCGCGAGCGTCACGCGTATCAGCGCGCCGGTTCGCACCCCGGAGGCGCCGGTCGTAGCGGCCGAATCGGTACCGGCGCGGCCGCGTTCGCCGCGGACACAGGCTGCCGCGAGAATGGATGCGCCGACCACCCACGCAGCTCTCGCGAGCCGCGCGATGCGCCGACGTGCCCGGCGCCTAACGAGCTTCGGTGCGCGTGACGCGGTAGATCGCGCCGGCAGCGTCGTCGGATATGAGCAGCGATCCATCCGTATACACCACCAGATCGACAGGGCGGCCCCACCGGCGGCCGTTCGGCCCCTGCCATCCCGTAATGAAGTCCTCGTACGACACCGGCTTCCCATCGCGAATCCGGATCCGCACCACCTTCGCCCCGGTCGGCACCGATCGGTTCCACGAACCGTGGAACGCGACCACCGCATCGGCTCGCCAGTCGGCCGGGAACATGGTCGCCCGATCCAGGAACGTGATGCCTAACGGTGCCGAATGAGCCTGCATCTCCAACGCCGGCGGGATCGTTCGGGCGCATCGTGCCGGATCGTGGAAGTCCCGGTCCGGACTCGGGATCCGATTCCCGTAACAATACGGCCAGCCGTAGTCCCCACCGTCTTGCAGGATGTTGATTTCTTCGGGCGGCAGGTCCTCGTGCTCCGGCTCGATATTGTCACGTTCGTTCTGCGTGACCCAGATCTGTTTCGTGACCGGATTCACAGCGATACCCACCGCGTTGCGGAGTCCGGACGAAAATACGCGCCCGTTGCCGCCGTTTGCGTCGTACCGCATCACAGCGGCGCGATCGGGCGTCTTCTCCACGCACATGTTGCAGGTCGATCCGATCGTGACGTACATCGCGCTGTCGGGCCCGAACACAATGGACCGGCTCCAGTGTCCCCCGCCGGCACTGTACGAGTTGACACGCTCCGGTGGCCCCGACGCCGTGCCGTTCGCCCCGAGCCGGACGCGAACGACGCCGTCAGTGTTGGCGATGAAGAGGTATCCGCCGTGGAACGCGAGACCATGCGGGCGATTGAGGCCCGAGACGGCCACCGTCTGCGACTCGGCCTCGCCATTGTGATCTGCGTCGACCAACCGAACAACCTCACCGGCTTCCGGCCGGCTGGCGTACACCGCTCCATCGGGCGCGACCGCCATGAATCGCACACCACTAACCTTCGCGTACTCCGCGATCGTGAACCCCGGCGGGAGTGTGAGTCGGCTGCGCAGCGCGTCCTGAGCCTTGCTGCTTGATGGCGCACACGCCGCAGTGACGGCGACGACGACGGCAATCTCGCTCAGTCGCACAGGCAAGTCCTCGTGGTCGGATGGTCTCGAACAGCGTGGAGCGTACACGCGATGCTCCGGACCGACAACCCCAATTTGGACCGTTTGCGAGATTCCTGACTTCGTGGCGC
>Ga0105249_10004614_pt1 | contig 11898 bp, 12 predicted proteins | sample KBSS44metaG_FD_81522 | JGI IMG/M metagenome (GOLD analysis project Ga0105249, IMG submission 81522) | Switchgrass rhizosphere microbial communities from Kellogg Biological Station, Michigan, USA - KBS S4-4 metaG | ecosystem: Host-associated > Plants > Roots > Rhizosphere > Soil | place... | reverse complement strand
GGTCCCGCGAGCGGACCGCGGCCGACTTCGTCGACACCTGCAAGCATCAGGACCGGGGTGGGTTGATCGTCGAAGAGATCCATCAGCGATCGATCAACGACAGCACTGCCGCGGCAGCGCGCTGGTTTGCGCCGCAGCGCAGCGATCCATGCAGCATTCGAAATTCCGTTAGGTGATTGCCGGCGCGGCCTCGTTCGAGTTCGGTGATGAGCGCGTCGGCGAGTCGTTGCGGTTGCGCGTCGTGTTGCAGCAGTTCGGGGACGAGGCGTCGCCCCGCCAGAATGTTGGGCAACGCGACGAACGGTGTGCGTAGCAGAGCTTTCACGATTGCATAGCTTAACGCGCCGAGCCGGTACGTCACTACCATTGGTTTGCCGAACAGCATCGCTTCGAGCGAACCGGTGCCGGACTTGACCAACGCGACATCCGATGCAGCGAGCGCGAGACGCGCATTGGACGGCAGCACGCGCAATGAAAGACCAGGAAATTTCCGTGCGAGCGTCTCGATCGCATGCTGCGACCGGCCATCGACGCAGGGCACGAGAAACAACACCCCGGCCTTCGTCGACCCCAGCGTTTTCTCGACTGTTTCTGCCGTCTGCATGAACAGTGACGCGTGCGCGCGGAGTTCCGACATGCGGCTACCCGGCAGCAATGCGACGACGAGTCGATCCAGCGCGATGCCGAGTTCCGCGCGGGCGGCCGCCGTGTGATCCACCGGTTCGATTTCGTCAGCCAACGGATGCCCGACGAACTCCGCGCGCACGCCGTGTTGCGCATAAAGCGGCGGTTCGAACGGATACAGCGTCATGACGAGATCGGTCGCACGACCGATCCGCTTCACGCGGCCTCGTCGCCACGCATACACCGACGGGCTCACGTAGTGCGCGGTCGCGATGCCGCGGCGCTTCAACAAGCGCTCGAGCAGCAGATTGAAGACGTTGAAATCGACACCTATGAAAACGTCCGGGCGGTCGTTCAGGAACGATTCGCGCAACGCTCGAATCACGCGCAGCAGTCGCGGAAAGCGCTTCACCGGTTCGACGAAACCGTTCATCGAGAACGTCGAGATCGGCGCCAGCGATTCGAGCCCCGCGGCGAGCATCAACGGCCCACCGACACCGCGAAAGCGCGCATCAGGCGCACGCGCGCGAAGCGCGTGCATCAGCCCCGCGCCCAACAGATCTCCGGACGGCTCGCCGGCGAGGATACCGACGTTGAGAACACGCCGTTCAATCGCCGTTGCCCTCACGACGTGCACGGATGATGCCCCATCGCGACTCTGCAACGCTGCTCATGAACAGCTGCACTTCGGGATGCAGGTCGGCGAGCGGCGCGATCTCGTCCAGCGCTTCCTTCACCGTGAGACCCTGCCCGTAAACGATGCGATAGGCTTCGCGCAACGCGGTCACCGCAGGGTCGGCGATCCCGCGACGGCGCATGCCTTCGATGTTGAGACCCACTGCGCCGGCCGGATTGCCGCTGACCGTGACGAACGCAGGCACATCCTTCAACACCAGACTCATTCCGCCGACGTGCGCGTGCGCGCCGACGCGTCGGTACTGCGGAATGCCGGCATAGCCGCCGAAGTTCGCGCAATCGCCCACCACCACGTGGCCCGATACCGAGGCGTTGTTCGCCATGATCACGTGATTGCCGAGGGTGCAGTCGTGCCCGACGTGCACATAGGCCATCAGCAGATTGTGGTTGCCGATGACGGTGCGGCCCTGTCCCTGCACGGTGCCGCGATGGATCGTCACCCCTTCGCGGATGACGTTGTCGTCGCCGATCTGCAGCGTCGTGGGCTCTCCTTGATACGCGAGCGCAGGCGTGTCTTCGCCGACGGTTGCGAACTGGAAAATTCTGTTTCGCCGTCCGATCCGCGTCGGCCCTTTGAGGATGACATGCGATGCGATGCGACAACCGTCGCCGATCTCGACGTTGGCGCCGACGATCGTCCACGGGCCGATGGAGACATCCGCGCCGATCACCGCGGTCGGATCGACGATGGCGCGCGGATCGATCATCGCCGCACCGTCGAGTCAATGACCGTGCTGGAACGCGGCACTACACTTCCTTTTCGACGCAGATCACTTCCGCTTCACACGCGAGATCGCCTTCGACGAACGCGTTGCAGGCGAACTTCATTACGTTGCGCTTGTCCGCGATGATTTTCGACTCCATGTCCAACCGATCGCCCGGCACGACGAGCCGCTTGAAGCGCGCGTGATCGACGCCGCCGAGGTAATACATCGCATCCGTCGGCTTCCGGTCCTTCGTTTTGAACGCGAGAATGCCAGACAGCTGTGCCATCGCTTCGACGATGAGCACACCCGGCATGACGGGGCTACCCGGAAAGTGGCCGTTGAAGAACATCTCGTTCACGCTGATGTTCTTGAAGCCTTTGATGATCTCGCCTGGAACGACCGAAACGACTCGATCGACCAAGAGGAACGGATACCGGTGCGGCAGGTACTCCGCAATTTCCTTGATGTCCATCATCTACACGAATCCTCGCGGCACGCTGCGGTCGTTGGCAGTTGAGAACGGTGTGGCGACGTCGAACGGCTATCGACGCGATTTTTCGAGATGTGCGACTCGCTTTGCCAAGTCGTCGAGTTCAGCGAACCTGAGGGCATTGCGCTTCCATTTGAGTGTCGCACTATGTAACACGCCCCCCGAATAGACGCCAGACTTCGCGATCGAACGGCTGACGTGCGTCATTCCGCTGACCACCACGCGATCGGCAATGTGAATCGGGCCGTCGCCGCCGACGCCGACTCCGCCCGCGAGGATGCAGTGGCGTCCGATGCGGGTGCTCCCAACGATTCCAACACAGCCGCAGATCACAGTGTGATCGCCGATCTCACAGTTGTGTCCGATCTGAACCTGGTTGTCGATCTTCACGCCGTCGCCGATGACGGTGTCGTCGATCGCGCCGCGGTCGATTGTCGTTGCGGCCCCGATGCTGACGTCGTCGCCGAGCACGACGCCGCCCACCTGCGCAATCTCCTGTTGCCGGCCGCGCTCGTCCGAAACGAAGCCGAATCCGTCCGCACCGATCACGGCGCCGCTGTGAATGACGGCGCGCGCGCCGACGCGGACGCGCCGGTACAACGTGACCGATGCCATCAGCCGGGTGTCGGTGCCGATGGAGCAGCCATCGCCGATCACGCAGTTTGCGCCGATCGCGACGCGATCGCCGATCCGGCAGCGCGCACCAACGACGGCGTTGGGGCCGATCGAAACGTTTTCACCCATATGCGACGTCGGGTCGACGAACGCCGACGGATGAATGCATGCCTGCGCGGTTTCGACGTCGACAAAAAGCACCGATAGCCGCGCGAAACCGAGGTATGGATTGCGCGTTACGAGCGCGTGCGTCGGGCATTGCGCGAGGTCTTCCGACCTCAAGATGACAGCGGTCGCCTTCGTGTGCTGAAGGAACTGGCGGTACGCGCGACTGGAGAGATGTGTCAGTTGGCCCGGTGTCGCATTCGACAGACTGCCGAGCCCGCTGATGAGAACGCCCGCGTCGCCTTCGACGCGGGCATCGATCCGCTGTGCTAGTTCACCAAGTGTGTAGGTGACTCCAGCCATTACTTCTTCTGATTCAGCTTCTCCGTGACCTGCGCCGTGATGTCGTACTTCGCATCGACGTACAGGATGTTCTGACGGTGAATCACGAGGTCGTACGCATCTTTCGCGATGATGTCTTTCAGTACCGCGTCGAGCTTCGGCGCCATCTGCGACAGGATGTCCTGTTGGCGTTCGTTGACGGTCTTCTGGAATTTGTTCACGCGGAACTGATAGTCAATCTGCTTGTCTTCGATCTCCTTCTGCAGCTTGCGCTTCTCGGGATCGCTCATCACGTCGCCGTCTTTGTTGAACTTGTCCTGCAGCTGCGTGATTTCGGCACCGAGCGCCTTGATCGCGGACTGATCGGGCGCGGTATCGGCCTCGAGCTTCGCAATGAGCCCTTTCGCCTCGTTGCACTCGCCGATTGCGCGTTGCACGTTCACGACGGCGATTTTCAACTCCGCGAATGCACTGCCCGCGGTCAGCAGCAACACGGGGAGCAGCACCAATCGACAAATCTTCGACACCGGAAGTCTCCTTAACGAACTGGTCGGGACAAGGGATATACGAAAGCGGCGCATGTTACCTCAGAACGTTCGGCCTAGCTCAAACTGGAAGAACTCCGTTTCGTCGCTGTCGCTGTAGTTGAACGCCTTCGCGATACCGAACGTCATCGGACCCATTCCGGTGATCCACGTCAGGCTGAAACCGACCGAGTAGCGCAGCAGATTCAGGTCGATTTCGTCACAGACGGTGCTCACCTTCGGGCACTTGCTGTTGAACACGTTGCCGGAATCGAAGAACAGCACCGGGCGCATCGAACGGCCGTCCTTGACGAACGGCATCGGGAAGATGATCTCGGCACCCGCCAACACCAGCGTATTGCCGCCGAACGGCTGGCCTTTCTTCGTGTACGGATCGAACTGCGACGGCGTCGACAGCGGGCCGAGCGTGTTCTGTTTGAAGCCGCGCACCGATCCGAAACCACCGGCGAAGAAGTTCTCGTAGAACGGCAGGCCGTTGCTTTCGCTGTAGTTGTCGCCGTAGCCGAGCTCGCCGTGCAGCCGCAACGCATAGTTTTCGGCGATCGGGAAGTAAATCTGATCCTTGTAGTCGAGCTTGTAAAACGTCAGATCGCTGCCCGGCACCGACACTTCCAATGCGATCGTCTGCGACCGGCCGCGCGTCGGGAACAGTCCCCGGTTCAGCGTCGAACTGGTCCAGCTCAGGTTCGTCTTGAAGTTCAAGTAGGTGTCGCCTTCGTCCTGAATGAACTCGGTGATTTCCTGCGCCGCGTAGAAGCCGGCTTTCAGTGTCGTGTGTTCGGCGGTGAGGCCGAACCCGATGCGCTGCGTTTCGCCGATCGGAAAACCGAAGTTCACACCGGCGCCGTAGGCATCGGTCGAATACGTGGCGATGTTCTGCTGCTCGTAGTCGGTCTGTCGGAAGAACAGGTTGTAGCCGCGGCTGATCCCGTCGAGCGTGAAATACGGATTGAAATAGTTGAATGCGACCGCGCGCTGGAACTCACTCCAGCTGATGTTGAGCGACATGCTGTTGCCGGTGCCGAGCACGTTCGATTCCTGATATCCCGCGCCGATGATCACGCCGGAGCTCTGGGCGTACCCCAGCGTGGCGGAAATGCTCCCGGAGGGCTGTTCCTCGACTCCGAACTTGACGTCGACCTGATCGTCGGTGCCCGCCACTTCCGGCGTTTCGACGTTGACCTCCTTGAAGAAACCAAGTCGTTCGAGGCGCGTCTTCGACAGCTCGATCAACGCAGTGGACGCCCAACCGCCCTCCATCTGCCGCATTTCGCGGCGTAGCACTTCGTCCTGCGTCACCGAGTTGCCTTTGAACTCGATGCGGCGAACATAGGCGCGCTTACCGGCCTCGACCATGAAACGCACGTCGACCGTGCCGTTGTCGTGAACCTGCGGTACGCCGGATGCGCTCGCGAACGTGTATCCCGAATTGCCCAGCGCCTGCGTCAGGCGTTCTTCGCTGGCCGTCACCAGCGCGCCGGAAAATGTCTGCCCGCTCTGCACCAGCAACAGCGAACGCAACGCGTCCGGCGACACGTCGTGCAACTCACCGACCAGTTCCACCTTGTCGACCTTGTACACGCCGCCTTCCGTCACGTTCACGGTCAGATAGACGTGACGCTTGTCCGGCGTGATGCTCACCTGAGTCGAGTCCACGGCGAACGTGACGTAGCCGCGGTCCTTGTAGTACGACTCGAGCTTCTCGATGTCGCCCTTCAGTTTTTCTTTCGAGTACTTGTCGTCGTTCTTGATGAACGAAAGGAAGCTGGGCGTCTTCAACTCGAACACGTCGAGCAGGTCGGCCTCGCTGAACGCGTTGTTGCCGACCACGTTGATGTGCTGGATCGTCGACGTCTTGCCTTCTTTGATGACGATGTGGATTGCAACGCGGTTGCGCGGCAATTCCTCGACGTTGGTATCGATGCTCGCACCATAGCGGCCCTGCGCCACGTACTGACGTTCGAGTTCGAGGTCGACGCGCTCGAGTGTCGACTGCTTGAAAATCTCCCCTTCCTTCAGACCTTGCTTGGCGAGGCCATCCAGCAGCGCGTCGGTTTTGATCGATTTGTTGCCTTTCAGCTCGATCGAGTCGATCGCCGGGCGTTCGACCACTGTGACGATCAGCGCGTTACCGTCACGTTGCAGTCTGACGTCGCGAAAATAGCCGGATTGAAACAGCAGACGGATCAGCTGACGCACCGTCGCCTCGTCGATCTGATCGCCGACGTTTACCGGCAACAGGTTGAATACGGTACCTGCGGAGACGCGCTGCAGACCTTGGATGCGAATGTCCGTGACGGTGAAGGTATCCGCGAGCGCAAGGCTTGGCCACAACATCGCGATGGCGAGCCATCGCTTCATCGATCCCCCGAACATGGGTCCCCTCAGATCAGAATAGTCGTGTGATGTCGTTGTAGAACGCGAGTAGCATCATTCCGCCGACGATGGCGAGGCCGATTTGCATGCCCCACGCCTGCACTCGATCCGGCACCGGTTTGCGGATCACGATCTCGGCAAGACAGAACATGATGTGTCCGCCGTCGAGAATCGGAATCGGCAACAGGTTCAGCACGCCGAGGCTGATGCTGAGCAATGCCAACACACGAAGGAAACTCTCCCAACCACCCGAACGCGCCGAATCGCCCGCCACTTTCGCAATCGTTATCGGGCCGGACAGGTTTCGCGCCGAAACGAGGCCGGTCACCATTTTCTTCATCAGATCCAGCGTCATCATCGTCTTGGACGCCGTCTCGTGCAGGCTCATCGGAATCGCCGCGAACACGCCGTACTTCACCTCGCGCATCAACGGAGCGACACCGACGTAACCGTATGGGCTCCCGTCGGCACCGGTCCGTTCGCTCGGCGTGAGCAGAACGGTATCGCGCATGCCATCGCGCTCGAATTCGATCGTTAGGGATTTTCCGGGCGACGAGCGCAGCACGTCGACCCAATCGCCCCATTGCTTGATCGGTTTTCCGTCTACCGAGAGAACGCGATCCCACGTTTTCAGGCCGGCCGCCTTCGCGGGACCGTCGTCGAGAATGGTTCCGAGGATCGGCGTCAGCGTGGGCACCATGCCGAGCGAACGAAACAGTTCCGGTTCGTCCGCGCCGCGCTGCCAGTTCGAGATTGCCATTCGGCGCAGGTCGGTGCGATCCGCGCCGGGTTCGCGGCTCTCGATCGAGATCGAGCCGGAATCGCCAAGGCGCGACGCAAGCGCCATGCTGATCTCGGCCCACGACTGCGTCGCAGCGCCATCGACCGACACGATCTCGTCACCGCCGCGCAGACCGGCCGCGAACGCCGGTGTTTCGGGAGAAGGCTCGTCGATGATCGGAACCACGTCGGTGCTGCCGGCGACGAACAGCGCCCAGTAGATCGCGATGGCAAGCAGGAAGTTCGCGACCGGTCCGCCGAGCGCGAACGCGATCCGCCAGGTCGGCGACAAACGGTTGAAGGTCTTGGCCACTTCGTGCGGCGCGACGTCGCCTTCGCGTTCGTCGAGGATCTTGACGTAACCACCGATCGGAATTGCGGCGACCACGAACTCCGTACCGCGGCGATCGAAACGTGACAGCAGCGAAGGGCCGAAGCCGATCGAGAAGCGGACGACTTTCGCGCCGGACCAGCGGGCGACCAGAAAGTGGCCGAGTTCGTGCACGGTGACCAGCACGGCGAGCGTGACTATGAGTGCCAACACGTACTGCACGATTTGCATGCGTCAACGATTCCGGAGAGTTGTCCTGTTTGACAGGAACCGCGGCAGCAAGTTGCTTCGCGAATCGCACCCGGCCAGCCAGAACGGCGGCGAATGATACCAGCTTGGCATCAGGGCTGCCCCGTTACCGCCAGCGCCACGCACGGTAGCGCGGCGATCAATGCGTCGACGCGATCGAGCATGCCGCCGTGCCCCGGAAACAATCCGCCGGAATCTTTGACGCCGCGCGCGCGCTTCAGCGCGCTCTCGAACAGATCGCCGAATACCGACACGATCGCGACGATGAGCGAACCGACGATCCATTGCCGCGGCTCCGGCGCCACGCTCTGCAGCGCCGGGACGGACATACCCATCGCCGAGCCGAGCAACACCGCAAGCAGCGTGCCGCCGATCGCGCCTTCCCACGTCTTGCCGGGACTCACCAGCAACGCCAGCTTGCGCCGACCGAATTGCCGGCCGGCGAAGTAGGCGCCGATGTCCGCCGCCCAAACGACGATAAGTACCCACACGATCAACCAAGGTCCACCGGCGACCAGCAGCGCGACCAAGGCGAGCCACGCACCGACGAACGCGACGTAACCTGCGGGGACCAGCACCGGACCGATCAACACCTGCCCGCTGGCAGGGAACGTCAGCACCACCACCACCGCCAACACCCAGAACGCCACCACGCATTTCAACACCGCCGGCCACGACGAAGGTGCGTTCAACAGCAAGTAGCCCAACAGTGCGTAGCCGATCAGGTACGCCGCCTTCGCCGCGGTCGAACGGATGCCGGCGAGATTGGCCCACTCGAACACGCCGAGTCCGGCCAGCACGAGAAACACCGCGGCGAACGCGGTGAGTGGAAGAAAGAAGATGGCGGCGATGACGGTCGGCGCAGCGATCAGCGCGGTGATCACTCGCTGCTTCAGCATGCGTCCCGCCGATCGCGGTTCGCACCGGGGATCACGGACGGCGTCCGAATCTGCGCTGGCGCTGACGGAATGACTCGAATGCGTCGGCCAGACAGACTCCGTCGAATTCGGGCCAGTACGCGTCGGTGAAGTAGAGTTCGCTGTATGCGAGGTCCCACAGCAAAAAATTGCTGATGCGCTGGTCGCCGCCGGTGCGAATGCACAGATCCGGCGGCGGCAGATTGCCGAGCGACAGCAATCCACCAACGGTGTGTTCGTCGACCTTGTCCGGATCGATCTGTCCGCTCGCCACTGCCTTCGCGAGGCCGCGCATCGCTTGCGTGATGTCCCAACGGCCGCCGTAGTTCGCGGCGATGGTCAGGTGCAACTGATCGTTGTCGCGTGTGATCTGTTCGGCGCGCTTCATCAGCATCTGCAACTCGGCTGCAAAGCGGCTGCGATCGCCGATGATCCGCAATCGCACGCCACGCTCGCGCAGTTCTTCGACGTTGTCTTCCAGGAAGCGCCGCATCAGTTGCAGCAACAGGTCGACCTCGCGCTTCGGACGATCCAGATTTTCGGTCGACAGCGCGAAGATCGTCAGATAGCGCACACCCAGATCGGCACAGCGCTCGGCGATCGGACGGATGTTGCGGGCACCGGCTCGGTGGCCGGCGGCGCCGGGCAGATGACGCGTTTTGGCCCAGCGGTGGTTGCCGTCCATGATGATCGCCACATGGGTCGGCACGAGGTCTGAATCGATCTGGGCGGCACTGGCCTGAAGCTCGGACATATCGCCTGAAATCCGCTGTCAGTGTCGAGATCTTAGCGTTAAATCTTTAATAAATCGGCTTCTTTTTCCGACAAAGCGTGATCGATTTCTGATATCCGCTTGTCGGTCAGCCGTTGGATGTCCTCTTCCGCGCGGCGCGCATCGTCTTCGGAGATTTCCTTCTCCTTGAGGAAGTCGCGCACGTCGCTGATCGCGTCGCGACGGATGTTGCGAACGGCCACGCGCGCCTGTTCGGCTTCCTGTTTTGCCTGCCGCGCCAGATCGCGTCGGTTCTCCTCCGACAGCGGTGGCAACGGAATGCGGATCGAATCGGCATTCGACGCCGGCGTGATGCCGAGATCGCTCTTGAGAATCGCCTTCTCGATTTCCGACACCATTTTCTTGTCCCATGGCGTGATCTGCAGCGTGCGCGCGTCCTCGACGTTGATCGACGCGACCTGGTTGAGCGGCGTGTCGACGCCGTAGTACGGCACTTGGATCCCTTCGAGGATTGCCGGGTTCGCCCGACCGGTACGAATGCGACCGAAAGCATGCGTGAGCGCTTCGAGGGACTTGCCCATGCGCTGGTTCGTCTCGCGTTTGATGTCGTCGATCACAGTGTTGCCTCAATCCAGATTACGTTGTGTGCCGTGGCTCACGCGGCTTCGCCGTCGATCAACGTACCAACCCGCTCGCCTGCGACGATGCGCTGCAATGCACCGGCCGAGTTCATGTCGAATACGACGATCGGCATCTCGTGGTCGCGGCACAAGCAGATGGCCGTCATGTCCATGACCTTCAGATTGCGGGCTATGACTTCGTCGTAACTCAGGCGATCGAAACGCTGTGCGGACGCATCGAGGTGCGGATCGGAAGTGTATACCCCATCCACCTTGGTCGCCTTGAGAACGATATCGGCACCGATCTCGATGCCGCGCAGACACGCCGCCGAATCGGTCGTAAAGAACGGATTGCCGGTGCCGGCGGCGAAGATCACGACATGGCCGGCCTGGATCAGATCGACCGCGCGCGGTTGCGAATAGCCCTCGACCATGCCCGCCATAGGAATCGCCGACAGCACCGTTGCGCGCGCGCCGAGCGACTGCAGCACGTCGCGAAACGCAAGCGCGTTCATCACCGTCGCCAGCATGCCCATGTGATCGCCAGTGACGCGATTGAGTCCCGCGCGCGCGAGTGCGGCGCCTCGAAACAGGTTGCCGCCACCCAACACCACGCCGAACTCGGCACCCGTCGCTTGCGTGGCGACGACCTCGCGTCCGATTCGGCGAACGACTTCGGGGTCGATGCCGAAGTCGGCCTCGCCGGCCAGTGCTTCACCGCTGAGCTTGAGCAAATAGCGGGAGACGACCGGTCTGGTCATGAAGCGCTAGCCCTTACCCCTGACTTGCGCCGCCACTTCCGCAGCAAAGTCGGTTTCGACCTTGTCGATTCCTTCGCCGACTTCATACCGGACGAAGCCGCTACAACGGGCGTTCTTCTGCGACAGCAGCTGGCCGACACGCACGTTCGGATCTTTGACGAACGGTTGCTCGAGCAGACTGATCTCGGCGAGGAACTTGCGAACCCGACCTTCCACCATCTTCGCGATGATTTCGGCCGGTTTGCCGCTATCCTGCGCCTGCGCGGTGAAGATCTCGCGCTCTTTCTCGACGATTTCCGGCGCCACGTCGGCGCCGGAGACCACCATCGGTTTGCTCGCGGTCACGTGCATCGCGACATCGCGCCGCAGTTCGTCATCGCCGCCGATCACTGCGACCAGCGACGCCTTGCGGTTGTCGGCGTGCAGATAACTCGCGACCTGGCCACCGGGCGCTTCGAGCAACGCGATACGTCGCACCGATACGTTTTCGCCGATGCTCTGCACCAGCTTCTCCCGTTCTGCGTCCAGTCCGCCCGCGAGAAGCGCGCCGAGGTCACTGGTACGCTTCTCGAACGCGACGTCGCGGACGCGACGTACGAATGCGGCGAAGCTCTCGTCGCGCGCCGCGAAGTCGGTCTCGATGTTGACCTCGACCAGCACCGCGTAGCTTCCGTCGTCCGCGACACGAACGCCCAACAAACCTTCTGAGGCGGTGCGGTCCGCCTTTTTTGCCGCCTTCACTGCGCTGTTGCGGCGAAGACTCTCGATCGCGAGATTCATGTCGCCGTCCGACTCGGTCAGCGCCTTCTTGCAGTCCATCATGCCGAGTCCCGTCAATTCACGGAGCTCTTTGACCATCGCTGCCGACACTGCCATTTCAGACAGCCTCGTCGACGTCGTAGCCGGTGGCGACACCGGCTTCGTCCACTTCCACGAACTCATCGATGCGGAACTCGCCGCCCGCTAGCGCCTGGCCTTCGGCAAAGGGGCAGGCGACGCCAGTCCCG
>Ga0105249_10004613_pt1 | contig 11899 bp, 8 predicted proteins | sample KBSS44metaG_FD_81522 | JGI IMG/M metagenome (GOLD analysis project Ga0105249, IMG submission 81522) | Switchgrass rhizosphere microbial communities from Kellogg Biological Station, Michigan, USA - KBS S4-4 metaG | ecosystem: Host-associated > Plants > Roots > Rhizosphere > Soil | place... | reverse complement strand
GTCGAGAGCGACCCGACCCGCTGGTACGTGACGGAGCGCTCCGCGCCGCTCGACCGGATGGCCTCGCGGATGCCGGGTTCCAGGAGCGCCCCCTTCCGCCCGAGTTCCGCGTAGGGCGGCCGGCGGTCGATTTCCTTCAGCATCGCGATGCCCGCGGCCATCGCGAGCGGATTGCCGGAGAGCGTGCCCGCCTGGTAGACGCTGCCCGAAGGCGCCACCTTCTCCAAGAGGTCGCGGCGCCCGCCATACGCGCCCACGGGCAGCCCTCCCCCGATGATCTTTCCCAGGACCGTGAGATCCGGCCGGACTCCGTAGATCTCCTGCGCGCCCCCGGCGGCAAGCCGGAAGCCCGTGATCACCTCGTCGAAGACGAGGAGCGCGCCGTGCCGGGCGGTCAGCTCGCGCGCCGCCTCGAGGTATCCGGGCCGCGGGGGCACGACGCCCATGTTCGCGGCGACCGGCTCGAGGGTGAAAGCCGCGATCTCCCCCGGGAATCGCCGGAAGGCTTCCTCCAGCGCGGCCGTGTCGTTGTACGGCACGACGGTGGTGAGCGCAGCGACCTCGTCCGGCACGCCGGGGCTGCCCGCGATTCCGAGCGTCGCGACACCCGACCCGGCCGAGACCAGGAATCCGTCGGCGTGGCCGTGGTACCCCCCATCGGTCTTCACGATCCGGGCGCGGCCCGTCGCGCCCCGCGCCAGCCGGATCGCGCTCATGGCGGCCTCCGTCCCGGAGTTGACGAACCGCACCATCTCGATGGACGGCACCGCGTGGACGACCCGCTCTGCCAGCCGGACCTCGCGCTCGGTCGGAGCGCCGAACGAGGTTCCGCCACGCGCGGCGCGGGCGAGCGCGCGGATCACGAATGGCGGTGCGTGCCCGAAGAGCAGGGGGCCGTACGACTGCACGTAGTCGATGTAGGAAGTCCCGTCGGCGTCGCGGACGCGCGAGCCCCGTCCCGCCGCGACGAAGAACGGCTCGCCGCCGACGGACGCGAAAGAACGCACGGGCGAAGAGACTCCGCCCGGCATCAGGGCGCGCGCCCGCCGGAAGAGCGCGGAGGAACGGTTCTTCGGGAGCCGGGCCGTCAGAGCGATCCGTCCGCCAGCCAGCGCGCGGCGTCCGCGGCGTGGTACGTCAGGACGAAGTCGGCGCCGGCGCGGATGATGCCGGTCAGGATCTCCGACACGATGCGCTTCTCGTCGATCCAGCCGTTGGCCGCGGCCGCCTTGACCATCGCGTACTCTCCCGACACGTTGTAGGCGCCGAGCGGTGCGTCGAACCGCTCCCGCGCCTCGCGGATGACGTCGAGATAGGCGAGCGCCGGCTTGACCATGACGGCGTCCGCGCCCTCCTCCAGGTCGAGAGCGATCTCCCGCATGGCCTCGCGTCGGTTCGCGGGGTCCATCTGGTATCCGCGCCGGTCGCCGAACTTCGGCGCGGAGTCCGCGGCCTCCCGGAAAGGGCCGTAGAAGCCGGAAGCCGACTTCGCGGCGTACGACAGGATCGCGGTCTGCGGAAAGCCCTCCGCGTCGAGTGCGCGCCGGATGGCGCCCACGCGGCCGTCCATCATGTCCGACGGCGCGACGACGTCCGCTCCGGCGCGGGCCTGCGACACCGCCGCCTGCGCGAGGAGGGGCAGCGTCGCGTCGTTGTCGACCTCACCGTCCCGGATCACCCCGCAGTGGCCGTGCGACGTGTACTCGTCCAGGCAGAGGTCGGTCATCACCACGACGTCGGGCAGCTCGTTCTTGAGGACGCGCACCGTCTCCTGGACCGCGGCGGCGTCGTCCCAGGCCCCGCTGCCCACGTCGTCCTTCTTTTCCGGGAGCCCGAAGAGGATCACTGCCGTCACTCCGAGCTTCGCGAGCTCCCGGACGTGCGCCAGCGTGAGGTCGGGCGAGAGCCGTTCGACGCCGGGCAACGAGCGGATCTCCTCACGAAGGCCCGAGCCCTTCCGGACGAAGAGCGGCGCGACGAAGCGGTCCGGCGTGAGGCGCGTCTCTCGGACGAGCGCCCGAAGGCCCCTCGTGCGGCGAAGCCGGCGGAGTCGCGTCGTCGGGTAGCCGGTCACGGGCGGAATTATGCCCCGGCCGCCGCGCCGGCCAGGGCGGCCGCGCGCCGGGCCGCCGACTCGAATGTCGGAGGATCGACGACCTCGACGCGGGTCGCGCCCTGTAAGAGCAGCTCGTCCCGGGTCGAAGAACCGAGCGCGACCGCGACCGTTCGCCGCAGAATCGCGGCCGCTTCGCGGGAGGCGCCGTCGAACAGCCAGCGCGTGGCGGCCGGCGACGTCGGGCAGTAGCCGGCGATCCCGGTCTCCGTGATGAGGGCATCGAGCGCCGGGTCGTATCGCCGCGGGACCTTGCGGTACAGAGGAAGCCGCACGACGTCGGCGCCGCGCCGAGCGATCTCGTCCGCCAGCTCCTCGTTCGCGTCCTCTCCGCGGGGCAGCAGGACCCGGCTCCCCTCCAGGCGGGGCGGCAGCCTGTCGAGCACTCGGCGCGCCGAGCCTCCCCCGTCCTCGACCGCGCCGCCGACGGCCGCGCGCAGCAGCTCCGCGGTCGCGGGGCCGACCGCGATCCATCGGCCCGCGACGAGTGAGCGGAGGTCCGCGAGCAGGACGAGGCGCTCGACGGCCGTACGGGAAGTCACGATCGAGAAGTCGAAGCGGCCGTCGAGAAGAGCGGGATCCGGGTCGAGCGGGACGATCTCGTGGCTGGAGAGATCGACGATCTCGAGCTCCGGGGCGACCTCCGCCGGAAACGCTCTCCCGCCCGAACGCACCACCAGGAAGCGCGGCCTCACGGCTCGGCCGCGCTGCGGGAGAGAGCCATCAGGTCCGCCGCCCCCCGCTCCAGGAGACGCCGCGCGACCTCGAACCCGAGCGCTGCCGGCTCTTCCGCGGAACCCTCCGCCTCTTCGCGGAGCGTCCGCGATCCGTCCGGGGCGAACGCCGCGGCGGCGACCTGCAGCCGCCCTCCGTGCGTTCTCGCGAGGCCGGCGACGGGCGCGCGGCAGCCCGCCTCGAGGCGCTCGAGGACCGCCCGCTCGGCGAGGATCTCGCGATGCGACGTTGGATCGTCGAGGCTGCGGAGAACGTCCCGCACGGCGCGGTCCGATTCCCGCGTCACGATGGCGAGCGCTCCCTGGCCGATCGCCGGAAGCATCCACGACGCGGGGAGGATTTCCGTGATGTCGCCGTGTCTTCCGAGCCTTGCGAGGCCGGCGCGGGCGAGCACGATCGCGTCCCAGCGTCCCTCGCGGAGCCGGCGGACGCGCGTGTCGACGTTGCCGCGCGCCTCCGTCACCTCGAGGTCCGGCCGCGCGGCGAGGACCTGCGCCCGGCGGCGCGGGCTCGAAGTGCCGACGCGCGATCCCTGGGGAAGCCGGGCGAACGGGATCGCCTCGCGCGAGACCAGCACGTCGCTGGGATCCTCGCGCGGAGGGACCGCGGCGAGGACGAGCCCGGCCGACAGGCGCGAGGGCAGGTCCTTGAGGCTGTGCACGGCGACGTCGATCCGTCCATCCAGTAGCGCTTCGTCGACCTCGCGCGTGAAGGAATCCTTTCCAGTCATCGGAGCGCCGAGCGTCGAGAGGCGGTCGCCGGTCGTCCGGAACGAAGCGATCTCCACCTCCGCGCGCTCGGCGAGCGCTCTCGCCACGAGGTCCAGCTGCGCGAGGGAGAGCTGGCTTCCACGACCTCCCAGCCGGATCTTCACGCCGCCCGTCCGGCCGGCCTATTCGTCGCGGTCCAGGTCGAAGAGGTGCCGGATCGCCTCGACCCTCTCGAGCTTCCGCGCGGCGTCCGTCTCGCTCTTCAGCCGCCGCATCGGCTCGTGGAGGAGACGCGCCACGATCGAGTCGAAGAGCGGCCGAAGCCGTTCCCGCTCGGCTGCGGGTACGCGCCCGAGCTCGCCGTCGCGGATCTCCTCGAGGCGCTGCCGGAGCGCGGTGACGGTCGGCACGACCGAGAGGTTCCCGAACCAGATCAGAAACCTCTGCAGCTCCTCTTCCAGGATTTCCTCGACCCGGGGAACCTCGCGGACGCGGCGTCGCCGGTTCTCCTCCGCGACCTCCTCGAGACCGTCCAGGTCGTACGCGAACACGTTGTAGATCGACCGCACGTCCGGGTCGATGTCCGGGGGCATCGCGAGATCCAGGAAGAACATCGGCCGGCCCCGCCGCTGCCGCATGGCCGCCTCGACGTCGTCGCGGAGGACGACCGGCTGCGGACTCGCCGTGGTTCCGATCACCACGTCCGCCGTCGGGAGCTCGCGGGCAACGGACTCCCAGGGGACGGTCTCACCACTGACGCGCTCGGCCAGGGCCGCGGCATGCTCGAGGGTGCGGCTCGCGACCTTCAGCCTGCGGGCACCCGCCTCGAGGGCATGGCGCGCGAAGAGGCTGCCGGTCTCCCCCGCTCCCAGGAGCAGCAGGGTGCGCTCGGAGAGATCGCCGAAGACCTTGTTGGCGAGCTCGACGCCGATCGACGCGACCGACAGCGGGTGAACTCCGATCTCCGTCTCGGTGCGCACGCGCTTGCCCGTGCGAACCGCGCTTTCGAAGAGGCGGTGGAGGACGGTCCGCGAAGATCCGGCCTCGCGGGCGATCGACAGCGCCTGCCGCACCTGGCCCAGGACCTCGCTTTCGCCGAGCGCCATGGAGTCGAGCCCCGACGCCACGCGGAAGAGGTGGCGCGCGGCGTCCGGCCCGAACCGCCGGAAGCCCGCCCCCTCCAGGAGACCGGGCTCGAGCCCCCTCCACTCCGAGACGAACCGCGCGAGCTCGTCGCCGGCGTCCTGTCCTCCGGCGACGCCGTAGATCTCGCTGCGGTGGCACGTCGAGACGATCACGGTCTCGGAAACAAAGCCGTGTCCGAGAAGACGGCGCAGCCCCTCGCGCACGTCTTCCGCGGTGAACGCGACGCCTTCGCGCAGCTTCCCGCTCGCGCCGCGGAAGTCCCAGCCGAGGACCAGGAGCTCTCCGGCTTCGGTCACCGGAAGACGTGCTCCTGCGAGAGGAAGAGGTTGACGAACGTGTAGGAGAAGAGGACGAGAACGAAACCCACGATCGAGAGGAGAGCCACCCGCGGCCCTTCCCAGCCGCGGCGGTCCATCCACAGGAGCAGGCCGTAAACCGAGAGAGTCAGGAAAGCCCAGACGAGCTTGGCGTCCACGCGGCCGTTCCAGACGCGATGCGCCCACGCCATGCCGAGCGCCACGGACAGTGAGAGGACGACCAGGCCGATCGTCACGCTGGTGCGGTTCATGCGCCCGATGACCTCGAGCGAGGGAAGGCGGGAGAAGAGCACGCCCGTGCGACCTCGCCGGATCTGCCGGTTCTGAATGAGGTAGAGGATCGACAGGACGAACGAGAGCGCGAAGGCCGCGTCGGCGAGGATCGCGAACGTGACGTGGAACGCGAACAGGCTGCCGCGAGTTCCGGGAGCGGCGGGAGCCCGGGACGGCAGCAGCACCCCGAGCAGAGAGAAAGCCAGCAGGAGCGGGATCAGGAACGGCCCGATCGCGCGCTCCCGGTGCCGCAGCACGAGGACGAGGTAGGCGAGCCCCAGCATCCAGCCGAAGAGCGCCATCGAACCTCCGAGGGTCCGGTAGGGCACGGATCCGAGCTTCCGGCCAACGAGCTGGAGGTCGGCGAACTGCGCGACGAGGCCGGCGACGACCAGGGCCGGCGCCGCGCCGAACCCCTTCGGGCGAACCAGGCTGCGGATCGCCAGAGCCTCCGCGGCCGCGTAGAAAAGGACGGCAACCCAGCCCAGAAGATGCATCGAAGAGAGAATCTTAACCGGGCCGGCCTCCCGGCGACCGCTTATCGGCTGGAGGGCGCCTTTGTCGGCTGGGCCGCGGGCGCGGGGGACATGTCCTTCGGCATCTCCTTGTTCGCCTCGACCTGCACGTTGATCTCGACGTCGTCGCCGAGCATGACGCCCCCGCTGTCGGTCGTCCGGTTCCACGCGATTCCGAAGTCCTTCCGGTTGATCGGGAACGTCAGTTCGAAGCCGGCCTTCTCCTCCTTGCCCGTGTTCAGGAAGCCGGTGTGCCGCACCGGGATCGTCAGCGTCTTCGTGACGCCGTGCATGGTGAAGTCGCCCGTCACCTCGTAGAGGTCCGGCCCCTTCGGCACCACCTTCGAGCTCTTGAAAGTGATCGTCGGGTACTTCTCGACGTCGAAGAAGTCGGCGGACCGGAGGTGCCGGTCGCGGTTCTCGAAGCTCGTGTCGATCGACGCCGCCGGAATCGTCACCTCGACCCGGGAGTTCTCGGGCTTCGTCCGGTCCAGCCAGATGTGCCCGTCGAATTCGCGGAAGCGACCGTCGACGTGCGTGAGCCAGTGGCGGATCCGGAATCCCACCACGGTGTGGGCCTTGTCGAAGACGAAAGCCTCCGTCGCGGCCCTCGCGACGCCGGCGAAAGCCAGGCCGAGCGCCAGGACGAGAGCCACACGGTTTCTCGAGAGCCTCATGCCGAACTCCTTTTCTGGAATTCCGGAATTACGCCAGCTCCCGGTCCGAAGTTGCAATCCTTAACCCTTTTCTTCGGCTGGCCATTCGCAGGCGATCGCGCGATATCTTTCTCCCGATGACTAACATTTCGGCTTCCCCCTTCGGCGCGCGCCAGACCTTCTCCTTCGGTTCGGGCCGGACGGGAGACTTCTACTCGCTGCCGAAGCTCGAAGAGGCCGGGGTGGGTCCCGTCTCCCGGCTGCCGGTCAGCCTGCGCATCGTCCTCGAGTCGCTGCTTCGCAACGTGGATGGCCGGCGGGTGCGGGAAAAGGACGTCGTCGAGCTCGCCAACTGGAAGCCGAAAGCCGAGCGAACCGCCGAGATCCCGTTCGTCGTGGCCCGCATCATCCTGCAGGATTTCACGGGGGTTCCCCTCCTCGTCGACCTGGCCGCCATGCGCTCCGCGGTCGAGCGGATGGGCAAGGACCCCGCCGTGATCGAGCCGCTCGTGCCGGTGGCGCTGGTCGTCGACCACTCCGTTCAGGTCGACTACTGGTCCACGCCGGACGCCCTCCGGTTGAACATGGAGGTCGAGTTCCGGAGGAACCGCGCGCGCTACGAGTTCCTGAAGTGGGGCACGCAGGCGTTCCACGGCTTCGAGGTCGTCCCCCCGGGCGTCGGAATCGTGCACCAGGTCAACATGGAACGGTTGGCTTTCGGCGTGGTCGAACGAAACGGGGTCTACTTCCCGGACACCCTCGTCGGCACCGACTCTCACACGACGATGATCAACAGCATGGGGATCGTGGGCTGGGGCGTCGGCGGTATCGAGGCGGAGGCCGGCATGCTCGGCCAGCCGGTCTACCTCCTCATGCCGGACGTGGTCGGCGTCCACATGACCGGCAAGCTCTCGGAGGGAGCCACCGCGACCGACCTCGCGCTCACGGTAACCGAGATGCTGCGCAAGGCGAAGGTCGTCGGCAAGTTCGTCGAGTTCCACGGAGAGGGCGCGGCCTCGCTCGCGGTGACGGACCGCGCCCCCGTCTCGAACATGGCGCCGGAGTACGGCGCGACGATCGGATTCTTCCCGGTCGACGAGGAGACGTGCCGGTACCTGCTCGCGACCGGTCGGCCCGAGGAGCACGTCGCGGCGTTCCGGAGCTACTACCAGGCGCAGGGCCTCTTCGGTATCCCCCGCGCCGGCGAGTGCGACTACTCGCAGGTCGTGGAGCTCGACCTCGCGACCGTCCAGCCGAGCGTGTCCGGGCCGCGGCGGCCGCAGGACCGCATTCCGCTGCCGGACCTGAAACGAGCTTTCCGCGACCTCCTCGAGAGACCGGCGGCCGAGGGGGGCTACGGAAAATCACGGGAGAGCCTGTCGCGCCGGTTTCCCACGCGGATCGGCGTCCAGAGGTTGTCACCCGAGAAACCGTTGACCGGCGGCGGGCGCCAGGAGCCCGAGCCGTTCGTCGCCGGCCGGAAGGACACGAACCCGCTGACCGAGATCGAGATGGTGAACAACCGCCCGACTCCGACACGGGTGGAGGACGTGCCCGAGGAGGTGCTTCCGCCGGCGAGCGTCGAGCTCGGTCACGGCGACGTGCTGATCGCGGCGATCACGTCCTGCACGAACACGTCGAACCCGCGCCTCATGATGGGCGCCGCGCTGCTCGCGAAGAAGGCAGTCGAGCGGGGCCTCACGGTTCCTCCCTACGTGAAGGCCTCGTTCGCGCCGGGATCGCGGGTCGTGACCGATTACCTGTCGCGAGCCGGACTCCAGTCGTCGCTCGACGAGCTCGGCTTCCACCTCGTCGGGTACGGCTGCACGACGTGCATCGGCAACTCCGGTCCGCTCGATCCGAGGGTCGAGGAGGTCGTCTCGGGTCACGACCTCGTCGCCGCGTCCGTCCTCTCGGGGAACCGGAACTTCGAGGCGCGGATCCAGCAGAGCATCAAGGCCAACTTCCTCATGAGCCCGCCGCTCGTGGTGGCGTTCGCGCTCGCCGGCCGGGTCGACGTCGATTTGACCGCGGACCCGGTCGGGAAGGACTCCGCCGGCCAGCCCGTCTTTCTCCGCGACCTCTGGCCATCCTCGGCGGAGGTGGACGCGGCGGTCCGGTCCGCCGTGAGCCCGGAGTCCTACCACCGCCTCTACGGTCGGGCGGCCGAGGAGAACCCGCTCTGGGACGACATCCCCGCCGGCAGCGGCAAGGTCTACTCGTGGGACGAGGCCTCGACTTACATCCAGGAGCCGCCGTTCTTCGACCGGTTTTCGATGACGCCCGGCGACGTCTGCGACGTCAAGGGAGCGCGCTCTCTCGCGATCTTCGGCGACTCCGTGACCACCGACCACATCAGCCCCGCCGGTGCGATCAAGAAGGAGAGCCCCGCCGGGCGATACCTCCAGGAGCGCGGCGTCGCCCCCGAGGACTTCAACAGCTACGGCTCGCGACGCGGCAACGACCGCGTGATGACCCGCGGCACGTTCGCGAACGTCCGGATCCGGAACCTCATGGTCCCCGGCGAGGAGGGTGGGGTCACGGTCTATCAGCCCCACGGCGAACGGATGCCGATCTACGACGCGGCCGTGAAGTACCAGGCGGCCGGCGTCCCCATGATCGTTTTCGCGGGACAGGAATACGGCTCCGGGAGCTCGCGCGACTGGGCCGCGAAGGGGACGCGCCTCCTGGGTGTCCGTGCGGTGGTCGCGCAGAGCTTCGAGAGGATCCACCGGTCGAACCTGGTCGGCATGGGGGTCCTTCCGTGTCAGTTCCGGGAGGGGACGACCGCGAAGAGCCTCGGCATCGACGGCTCCGAGACGTTCGACCTGGCCGGGCTCGAGGCCGGCATCCGTCCCCGCGGCGAGGTGCGTCTCACCATCCGTCGCGCGGACGGTTCGTCGCAGGAAGTCGACCTTCTCGCCCGCATCGACACCCCGATCGAGGTCGACTACTACCGGAACGGGGGAATCCTGCCGTTCGTCCTGCGCCAGCTGGTCGGCTGAGCCGACCGGCTCCGCTCGCTATACTCGAAACCTTGGACAGAACTCCGGCCGGCACGCCCTCGGCGAAACGATTCCTGGACGCCTGTTTCGGGCGCCCCGTGGATCGCGCGCCCGCGTGGATGATGCGGCAGGCGGGCCGCTACCTCCCGGAGTACCGCGAGGTGCGCCGCAAGGCTTCCTTCCTCGACCTCTGCCGCAACCCCGACCTGGCGTCGGAGGTCTCGCTCCAGCCGTTCCGGCGCTTCTCTCCGGATGGCGTGATCTTCTTTTCCGACATCCTGGTTCCGGTCCAGGCGATGGGCGTCCGGGTGGAGTTCGGGAAGGAAGGCCCGAAGATCCCGCGGCCCGTGCGGACCGGAGACGACGTCATGCGGCTCCGCCGATTCGACCCGGCCGCCGATCTCCGGTTCACGGGCGACATCCTGAAGCGCCTGCGCGCGGAAGTCGGAGACTCCGCGGCGGTCATCGGGTTCACGGGCGCGCCGTGGACGCTCGCGAGCTACCTGGTCGAAGGCGGCTCGTCGAAATCGTTCGCTCCGATCAAGCAGATGATGGGCCTGGGCCAGCGGACGCTCGAAGGGCTCCTCAACCTGCTCGCGGACGTCGTCGGCGACGTTCTCTCGTACCAGATCGAGTCGGGAGCGCAGGCCGTCCAGGTCTTCGACACGTGGGCGGGCGAGCTCGCGAAGGAGGACTACCTCCGCTGGGCGCTTCCGGCCGTGACGCGCGCGATCTCCGGTATCCGGCGGAACGGACAGCCCGTCATCCTCTACGTCAACGGCGCTTCGCACCTGCTGGAAGCGATGAACGAGTCGGGCGCCGACGTACTGTCGATCGACTGGAGGCTCTCCCTCTCGGAGGCCCGCCACCGACTGCCGCACCGGCCCCTCCAGGGAAACCTGGACCCCGGAGTCCTCCTCGGCGGCACTCCGGACGTCCGCCGGCGCGTGCGGGCCATGCTCGCGGAAACCGGGGGGATCGCGCACGTGGTGAACCTGGGGCACGGAGTGCTGCCGCAGACTCCGATCGAATCGGTCGAGGCCTTCTTCGAAGCGGTGCGTGAGGCCGGCGTCGCGGAACCCGCGGAGCCCGCGGAGGCGCCGGCGTGACCGAGAAGCTCCCGGTGGCGGACGTCTCGATCGAGCTGCTCCACCGCTACAACGTTCCGGGGCCGCGGTACACGTCGTATCCGACTGCGCCGGTGTGGCGCGAGGACTTCTCCCCGCGCGACTACGAAAAAACCCTCCAGGAGTCGGCGCGGGAGGGCGCGGACGCCGCGCCGCTCTCCGTGTACGTTCACCTTCCCTTCTGCGAGACCCTCTGCTTCTTCTGTGCGTGCACGGTCATCATCACGGGCAACCACTCGGTCGAAGAGCCGTATCTCGCGCTCGTCGAACGCGAGATCGACTGGGTCGCCGAGCGCGCCGGGGCGAAGGAGCGACAGCTCATCCAGCTCCACTGGGGCGGCGGCACTCCGACCTATCTCTCGCCCGAGCACGTCTCCCGCCTCGCCGAGAAACTGCGACGGTCCTTCCGATTCGCGCCGGACGCCGAGGTCGGAGTGGAGGTGGATCCCCGCGTCACGACGCCGGCGCACCTCGAGGCGCTTTCCCGGGCCGGCTTCAACCGGCTCTCCATGGGCGTCCAGGATTTCGATCCCGACGTCCAGAAGGCAATCAACCGGATCCAGCCCTTCGAGAAGACGCGCGACCTCGTGCGGACCGCCCGGGGCATGGGGTTCGACAGCGTCAACGTCGACCTCATCTTCGGGCTGCCCCTCCAGACTCCCGAATCGTTCCGCACGACCATCGAGCGCATCCTCGAGATCGCGCCGGACCGGCTGGCCGTGTACTCCTACGCGAACGTGCCATGGATGAAGAAGCACCAGAAGCTCCTGGAAGACCGGCTGCCCGGGGAACGGGGGAAGTTCGAGATCTTCCGGACGGCCCTTCAGCTCTTCACCGAAGCGGGATACGAGTACATCGGCATGGACCACTTCGCGCGGCCCGATGACGAGCTCGCGCGCGCCCGGCGCGACCGGACTCTCTACCGCAACTTCCAGGGCTACACGACCAAGGCGGGCACGGACCTGGTCGGTATCGGGGTCTCGGCGATCGGCGCGATCGGCGACTCCTTCGTCCAGAACCGGCGCGAGCTCGCCCGCTACCGGGAGGCGATCGGGGCGGACGGGGCCGCGACGTTCCGCGGGTTCCGCCTCTCGTTCGACGACCGGGTGCGCCGCCTGGTGATCGGAAACCTGCTCTGCCACGGCGTGGTCGTCTTCCGGGAGATCGAGCAGGAGTTCGGGATCGACTTCCGCGAGTATTTCGCAACGGCTCTCGACGCCCTCGCGGGGTGCGTTGCGGACGGTCTGGTGGACGTCTCGGACTCCGAGATCCGCGCCACTCCGCTCGGCCGGATTTTCCTCC
>Ga0105249_10004609_pt1 | contig 11903 bp, 8 predicted proteins | sample KBSS44metaG_FD_81522 | JGI IMG/M metagenome (GOLD analysis project Ga0105249, IMG submission 81522) | Switchgrass rhizosphere microbial communities from Kellogg Biological Station, Michigan, USA - KBS S4-4 metaG | ecosystem: Host-associated > Plants > Roots > Rhizosphere > Soil | place... | reverse complement strand
TGCATATTGATAAGCACTTTGCAGCAATGCTTTCATTTCATTATCCGGTTTTTTCTGCAGCTTTTTTACGGCAAGTTCAATGGCTTCATCATAGTTTCCCTTGTCATAAAGTTTGGAAGCGGTTTTACAGCCGGTAATTAATAAAACAAACGTAAGGCTAAGTAATGTGTAAATTTTTCTCATATATCCATTTACAGTAAGACGTTCAAACGGCAATCCATTGAAATCTAAAAGCTGTTAATTATAGAATCCTTAACAATACAAAAAATCTCAATGACGTAGCTAGTATTTTAGAATATCTCTAACAAAATTGTGATACTTATCAAAAGAAGGAAGATCATTATGATGGCCGCCGGGAATGCGGATCAGGGTAATTAATCTCGGGTTGATCTTTTGCAGTTTTTCACTATGAGAAATTGGTATCAGCAGATCTTTTGTACCATGTATAATATAAGTATGACATTTTACCTGTTGTATCCATTTATCAGTTCTTAAATGAAATCGCAGTACCAACCTTACCGGTAGAATTGGTAAAAACCTTTCCACTACTTTTATGAAACTATAATACGGCGCATCAAGAATTAAATAACGAGGTCTGTTATCTGCAGCCAGTTTGCTGGCAAAGCCGCTACCCATACTTCGGCCGTAAATAATAAGATGATCTTCTTTATACTTTTCTTTTAGTTTTTCATAAATAAACTGCATGTCACTAAGCATTTCCTTTTCACTTCGCTTGCCGGTGCTCTTACCAAAGCCGCGATAATCCAGCAACAATACATCATAATCATAGCGATAAAAATCTCTTGCATATTTTGCCCAGCCTTTTATACTTCTTGTGTTGCCATGAAAATAGAGGATGAGCCCTTTTGGGTTTTCACGAAAGAAGTGAAGGCCATTTATTCTTACACCAGGTTCTATATCAAAAAAATATTCTCTGAAAGGGGCATCGTACTTAAATTCAAAATCCTGATTTAATTTTTCGGGTTTGAAAATGAATTTTTCCTGGAAAAAATAAGCAAGGACTGAAAGCAGGATAATTCCGCCAACGATATAGTAAATAAAATGTGGCAAAAGAGATAGCAGTTAAGATAGAAAAGATAATAGTTTTAAATGAAACCAATCTCCTTATACATAACAACTCTTTTATTCATCGGGTATTCTTCGTAGCGGTAATCTTTCTACTTCGCCAATGATGAGTGGGAATTTTTCAACAGTTACATTACTTTGATCTAAGCCAAACCCTTTTTCTTCCGAAAGACTGATCTCTTTAAGCCAGAAATAAAAATTCATAACTATGCGTTCAAAGAAAGGAAGCTCATTATCGTGACTCAGGTATTTTTCCATTACAATAAACTGGAAGTCACCTGTAGCTTTTGCCCTGCTGTCTGCAGTTTCATATTTTGAGGAAATATTTATTTCCCTGTTTATTACCAATGCCTCTACTACCTGTCGAAACAAAATATGGATCCGTGGTTGTATTCTGAAACCTAATTTAAAATCAACACGAATAATATCATTGGGTATGATGTGCTCCACTTTATATTCACTTGTGTAAGGATCATCCATTGTATCCACATGTACAAACCAATATATATCGGCACGTTTTGGTTTTTTATTCAATATTGAATAAATGATCTTATGCTCGATCTCTTTTGGATTATCAGCGCTGGTAAGATAAACAAGGTGTGTACCATATTTAGCTATTGATTTATCACTGCTAAGCTCCTGGATTTTTGGAATATAAGTTTCGAGACGGACAAATTCCACGTAACGGTTCTTGATCTTTCTTGCCCTGTACCAGATATACATTGTGAAAAAGAGTAAACCGCCAACAATGAAAGCAACATAACCGCCATGCGGGAATTTTTCAAGATTGGCAATCAGAAATGACCCTTCGATTGTAAAATATACTGCGAGATAAAGATAAATAAGAACTGGATGAGCTCTTCGTAAAACCAAAAAGTTGGCAAAGAGTATAGAGGTTGCGATCATGCAAAGTGTGATAGCAAGACCGTAGGCTCCTTCCATTCTTGATGAACGCTGAAAGTACAGTACAACGGAAACGCATCCCACAAATAATAAAAAGTTAATAGCACGGATATATACCTGTCCTCTTTCCTCCGATGGATAACGGATCTTGACTTTTGGCCAGAGATTCAAACGCATCGCTTCACTGATGAGTGTGTACGATCCAGAGATCAGGGCCTGGCTGGCAATGATGGCCGCTGCAGTTGCAATGATTATCCCGATAATTCTAAAACCCTGAGGCATGATGCCATAAAAAGCATTTAACTCTGATACATCAAAACCTTTTCCTTCAAAATTTGCAAGCAACCATGCACCTTGTCCTACATAGTTTATAATCAAACATGATTTTACAAATATCCAGGACACCCGGATATTACCTCTCCCACAGTGACCAAGATCACTGTATAAAGCTTCTGCTCCGGTAGTACAAAGGAAAACTGCTCCAAGTATCCAAAAACCTTTAGGATAATTGGTGAGCAGATCAATTGCATAATACGGATTCAACGCTTTAAATATATGCCAGTCATCTAAGAAGTGAAGAAGACCCATTGTAGCCAGCATCAAAAACCATATCAGCATTACCGGCCCGAAAAGTTTGCCAATAGATGCAGTGCCGAATTGTTGTAAAAAAAATATGATAGTAATAATTCCCAGGACAATCAAAACAATTGTTTGTTGTGAGATATCGCTGAATCGAGGTATTTGTCGCAAACCTTCTATGGCAGAAGTGATTGAAATCGGTGGTGTAATCATACCATCGGCGAGCAATGCGGCGCCACCAATCATTGCAACAAGTACTAACCATCTTCTTCTTCTTCTTACAAGTGCATATAAAGAAAAGATGCCACCTTCTCCACGGTTATCTGCTTTTAAAGTCAGTATTACATATTTAATAGTGGTTTGTAGTGTTAATGTCCAGATGATACAGGAAAGACTTCCGATGATCAATTGTTCAGAAACGATCTTTGACCCAATAATGGCATTGAATACATAGAGCGGCGAGGTACCAATATCTCCGAAAATTATACCAAGAGCAACTAATAAACCTAAAGGAGAAACTTTTTTAATATTTAAAGACATAGATGCGACCCGGAGCAGATTTCAAATGACGGGTCTTTTGTATATGATTTGCAAAAGTAATAAAGAGAAAATGAATGGTTATTTTTTATTTACATTTCATCTTCGTCTACTATTCTTTTAAGTTTTACTGTGGATACCGGCGCTACTATCAATGGGAATTTTTCCACTGTTACCGTTGACAAATCAAGTCCGAATCCTTTTTCTTCTGATAAACTAATTTCTTTTAGCCAAAAATAAAATTTCATCACCACTCTTTCCCAGAATGGAAGTTCATTATCCTGGCTCAGGTATTTTTCCATTACGATAAATTGGAAATCGCCAACCGTATTGCTGCGTTCCAAACTTTCATAGCGGCTGTAAATATTCACTTCTTTATTTGCAACAAGATCTTCCACCACTTTGCGAAACATTAAATTAATTCTTGGCTGAACCCTGAATCCAAGTCTGAATTCGATCCGGATAATGTCATTTGGAATAATATGGTCGACTTTATACTCACTTGTATAGGGGTCATCCAATGTATCTACGTGCACCAGCCAGTATATATCTGCCCGTTTTGGTTTTTTATTTAATATTGAATAAATGACTTTATGTTCGATCTCCTTTGGATTATTGGCGCTGGTCATATATACAAGATGTGTGGCATACTTCGGCACTGATCGGTCATTGCTCAGTTCTTGTATTTTAGGGATATAATGTTCGAGTCTTACGAATTCAACATAACGGTTTTTGATCTTTCTTGCCCTATACCATATATACATAGTAATAAATAAAACACCACCAATGATAAATGAAACATAACCACCATGAGTGAACTTATTCAGATTGGCAGCCAGGAATGATAATTCTACAGTGAGATATACTAGTAAATAGAGAACGATCCACTGTCGCGGTGCTCTTTGTGTAAATAAATAATATGAGAACAACGTTGTATTCATCAGCATACCGAAATTGATGGTAAGACCATATGCTGCTTCCATATTTTGTGCTTTTTGAAAATACAACACCACCCCGCAACAACCAAGAAACAATAACATATTTACAGCCGGAATAAAGAGCTGTCCCTTTTCTTCTGTGGGATAATTGATCTTGAGCTTTGACCAAAGATTTAATCGCATTGCTTCACTGATCAATGTAAATGAACCCGAAATCAGTGCCTGGCTGGCAACAATAGTTGCAGCAGTGGCGATAATAATTCCAATTAGCCTGAATCCATCAGGCATTAAAGCATAAAATGGATTAATGTTTGGATCAACAGAAGAACCTATGTGATTAAGCAACCAGGCACCTTGTCCCAAATAATTAAGAATAAGACAGCTTTTTACAAAGATCCAGGACATGCGAATGTTACTTCTTCCGCAATGGCCAAGATCACTGTATAATGCCTCAGCACCGGTAGTACAAAGAAAAACAGCCCCGAGTATCCAAAATCCTCTTGGATATTGTGTCAAAAGATTAATAGCATAATAGGGATTAAATGCTTTCAATACTCTTATATCATCAAGTATATGGCTTAAACCAAGAAATGCAAGCATCGTAAACCAGACAAGCATCACAGGTCCGAAAAAACGACCAATGGTAGAAGTGCCAAATTGCTGTAAGAAAAACAGGATAACAAGAATAAAGAGAACAATCCCTACAATCGTCCATTGACCGATGTCGCTAAAAAGTTTTATTTGCTTAAGACCCTCAATCGCGGAAGTAACAGAAATAGGCGGAGTAATAATTCCTTCAGATAAAACAGCGGCGCCACCCATCATTGCTGGTATCACGGCCCACTTACCATGTCGTCTTACCAATGCAAACAAAGAAAACATTCCTCCCTCACCATTATTATCTGCCCGGAGAGTCAGTATCACATATTTGATGGTTGTTTGCAGGGTTAGCGTCCAAATAATACAGGATAAACCTCCTAGTATTAACTCTTCAGAAATAATTTTCCCCTTTATTATTGCGCTAAAAACATACAATGGAGAAGTGCCAATGTCTCCATATATGATACCGATAGCTACCAGTAAACCAGCAAGTGTAACTCTATTGGTGGGGATTCTCACGAAAAAATTTCTTTTATACCCGTACAGAAAAGGTGTACGGATTAACCCTCAAAGGTATAAGTAAAAAGAAATAATGCAAATCGGAAAACTTTTGTTTATTCACCGGCCCGTTTTTTGTAAAATAGTTGTCTGTTGTCGAGCAAATATTTTGCCTTTCACATAAAAAATGAAAAACTGCATCTTTATCATTTCATCATGAATAGAATTGCACAACAACCTGTAACTTTAAACAGTAAAAAATGGCTTCTATGAAATCTCTTTGCCGGCTAGCATTCTCCCTTTTTCTAATGGCTTTAATTAATTCGGTATGTGCCCAGCGCATTCTTATTTCAGAACCCGACAGAGAAGATTCCCGAAGAATGGACTTCGAGATAATCGGGAAAAGGGGAAACAATTACCTTATTTATAAAAACATCAGGGGTGAGAATTTTATTTGTCTTTATGATAATGAAATGAAAATGATCCAGAAGGTGAAGCATGAATATTTGCCTGAAGACAAAATGATCAATGTTGACTTCTTTACTTATACTGATTTTATTTATGCCATTTACCAATACCAGAGAAAAAATATTGTACACTGCGCAGTAGTAAAGCTTGATGGAATGGGAAAAAAAATTTCCGATCCCGTAGAGCTGGATACCACTTCTCTTGGCGGATCTAATAATAATAAAATATACACAACATTGTCAAGTGAGGATAAGAAAAAAATAATCATTTTTAAAATAAATAGTAAGAACAGGGAGAAGTTTGTGATTACAACTAAATTATATAACGCTGATCTTGAATTACAGAAAAGAACAGTTCTTGCAATGCCTATGGATGACAGAAATGAGTATCTGGGCGAATTTGTTATTGACAATGAAGGCAACCTTGTATTCTCAAAATTCTATCGAACTTCAAATGAAAGTATTTCAAAAGCATACATGGTTATAAAAAGAGCTATGCAGGACAGCTTCACTTATTATACCCTCAACCTCGAAAAAGCATATCTTGATGAGTTAAGGATAAAAGTTGACAACAGCAATCAGCGTTACTTGCTTAGTGCATTTTATTATAGCCAAAAACGTGGGAATATTGAGGGGCTTTATTTTTTAGCCATGAACAAAGATAGCTGGCTACCAGAGCTTGAAAAGTCCTTTGTGCTTAACGAAGATCTGCGGCAGGAAGCAAAAGGAGAATCAAATTTGAAAATGGCTTTCAATGATTATTTTATCAGAAATATCTTTATTAAAAAAAATGGTGGGTTTGTGGTAGATGCAGAAGCCTATTATACCACTTCCCGTGCTTCCGCATGGAATCGCTGGGATTATATGTATGGCTCTCCATTTTCTTATCCCTATGATTATTATTTTTATTCACCTTATGGTTCTTCATCGTGGTGGCGCCGTGGCGGCAGCAGCAACCAGGCCGTCAGGTATCATGCAGATAACCTGGCGATTTTTTCATTCAACAATAAAGGTGATCTTGAATGGAACAATGTGATAAAAAAGGAACAGTTTGATGATGAATCGGATGATCGTATTTCTTATAATGTGATAAATACGGGCGGGCAATTACATTTTCTTTTCAATATGCAGGAAAAAAGAAACCTTTTGATGAATGATTTTTCTTTATCGCCTGATGGGCATGTCACTCACAACCCAACCCTGAAAGGTCTTGACAAAGGTCATGAATTTATGCCAAAGTATGGAAAACAAATAAGTGCCAAGCAGTTTATTGTCCCATGCTTTTATCGTAACTATATTTGCTTTGCAAAAGTCGAATTTAACTAAATGGTGAGTGGTGAATTGTGAGTAAGGAAACTAATACAAATCAAAATTGTCATCATCACTAACCACTCACAATTCACAATCCATTATCTGTGATCGGCCTATTTAAACAAAAAACACCTGCTAATATTCTTTTCCTGTTTGTGATGGGCATACTTATTAAGCTGCCGATCTTCACAAACCCCGCCCTTCCGCCCGAGCCTGCAGAAAATGCAGCCATACTTTATCGGGAAGCTGTAGGTTTTTTAAAATCTGTTGGCAAAAATGATGGATTGCTTTTTGGCGTAATAACTTATTTCTTCCTGTTTACACAAGCATTGCAACTTAACAGCCTTATCAATAAAAATCGAATGATGCAGCGGTTGAATTTTTTACCTGCAGCCGCTTATCTTGTTATTACATCGCTTATGCCGGAATGGAATCATTTTTCTGCGCCATTACTGGTAAATACCTTGGTACTTTTTATTTTTTTCGGACTGTTTAAAATTTCCAATCAATACAGTATTAAAAGCACAGTATATAATATTGGTGTGGCCGTGGGCATCAGTTCGTTTATTTTTTTTCCTTCCATCATTTTATTTTTCTGGCTGGTATTTGCATTGTTGGTAATGCGAAGTGTGCGATTGAATGAGTGGTTGATCTGTTTGCTTGGCGTTACTACGCCGTATTATTTTTATGCAGCCTATTTATTTTTTTCAGATACATGGTCATGGCAACATTTATTTCAACCGATCAATATTGCATTGCCCGCACCAGGACAATCATTGTGGTTAGCTATCGGTAGCATTTTATTGATCATTCCATTTCTTATCGGAGGCTATTTTGTACAGGAAAATTTAAGAAAAATGCTTATCCAGGTTCGCAAAAACTGGAGCCTTCTGCTCATTTATCTTTTGTTTGCGCTTTTTATTCCGTTTTTAAATAATACAGCAGAAGGGTTTGAAAACTGGATACTCATAATAGTTCCATTTGCTGCTTTTCATGCTTGTACATATTTATATCCACCACAACGATGGATACCTGTTACCATTTTTTGGTTATCAATCATATTTATACTAGTTTATCAATACGGCGGACCAGGATGGTGATACAATTGCAGATTTTCGATTTCAGATATTTGGGATTGGTAGGCAACTTTCCTAAGATTCAGGATATGTTAATAGATATTGATAAAATCTGCAATCTAAAATCTAAAAACTGAAATATCTTTGTATTCTAATCAAACTTACAATATGAAATTTGGTGTTGTTGTTTTTCCAGGCTCTAATTGCGACAGGGATATGCATGATGCATTGAAGTATGATATGGGACAGGAAGTGATCATGCTCTGGCATAAAGAAAAAGACCTTAGCATGTTTACAACTGAGGATTGTATCATTTTGCCCGGTGGTTTTTCCTATGGTGATTATCTGCGTTGCGGCGCCATTGCCCGTTTCAGCCCGATGATGCAGAGTGTGATCGATTTTGCAAATGCAGGCGGAAAAGTATTCGGAGTATGTAACGGGTTCCAGATCCTTTGTGAGTCACATTTATTGCCTGGTGCATTGTTACGCAACGGGCATCAACAGTTTGCTTGCAAAAATGTTTTTCTTACAAATGAAACAGGTAAAATTTTTAAAGTACCAATAGCCCATGGCGAAGGCCGCTATTATGCGGATGAAAAAACACTTGATCAATTAGAAAATAACGGGCAGGTTATATTCTATTATTGTGATGAAAAAGGAAAGATTAAACCCGATGCAAATCCTAACGCAGCAGTCAGGAATATTGCTGGTATATGCAATGCAAACAGAAACATTTTTGGAATGATGCCGCATCCTGAAAGAGCCACTTCTGAGATACTTGGCAATACCGATGGCCGCGAAATCCTTAAAAACCTGTTAATGAGTGAGGTTTTAGTAAGCTAAACGTACGATTTTGTACCTAAATTCCTGTTATTCGTCAACTTTCTTACCAACACTACGCATTTCTTTTGCAATATTTGCAGTAGAATTTTAGCAGAAGCATCAAACGATTTTCACGATTTTTGCATCTATAAAAGAAAAAAAATAATGAAGGCAGTTTTACTTAGTACGTTCTTGTTTGTGAACCTGGCTGTTTCAGCACAAAACCCTATAACATGGACTTTTACTTCAAAGAAGCTTACCAACGGCAATTATGAAATACACATGATCGCTACAATTGAAAAAGGATGGCATTTGTATTCACAAGATCAGCCTGAAGACGCTGTCATAAACCCAACACTTTTCACGATAACAAGCAACCCCTTAATTGAACTTGTTGGTAAAATAAAAGAAGATGGTAAGATGCAAAAATTTCATGATAAGGAATTAAATCTTTCTGCAAACCAATATTCTGAAAAGGTAGAGTTTGTGCAAACAATAAAGTTAAAAGGCAAAGTAAAGACAAGTTTCAGCGGAAGTGTAGAATACCAGACCTGTGATGATAAAAAATGCCTGCCCCCGAAAACAGTAAATTTCAAAGTAGCATTGGATTAATAATGAAATAATTTTTTATCTGACATAAAACGAGTTCCTTTAAAGGACTCGTTTATTTTTTAAAATTGCTATGAGGGAGATCCTTACAAGAATTTTTAGTTGTCTATTTATATTTATTTCGATAGCATCTTTTTCGCAGGATAGTTCTGTATATAAATGGAATTATAAAAGCAAAAAAACCGGTGAAGGGAAATATGAATTGATATTTTCTACTAATGGTGGAGCCGGCTGGCAACTCTATGCACCCAACCAGGAATTCAGTGGCGTAAAAACTGTTGAACTGAGATTTTCAGACTCCAGTATTATTTTAGAAAACAATTTTGTTGATATAGGAGAATCAAAAACTTTTATAAGCCCGATATTTGAAAACACTACTGTAAAAGTTTATGAAGGACAAACAGAATGGAAAATTCCAATAAGCATTAAAGGCGCAGTTCCAGCAAAACTCCAGGGAAAACTTTCTTATAACTATGGCAAAAACGAGAGATATGAGCCCGAGTTTATAAATTTTAATGTTGAAATGGAAGGAGGTGTTGAAACTACTACAGTTATAAAGGTTTCTTCTATTGATATAAAAAATCCAATATCATCCTGTGGTGATGATGGCACAGCGAACAAAAGCATCTTCACAATTTTTCTACTTGGATTAGCAGGCGGCCTGATCGCCTTGCTTACCCCCTGTGTTTTTCCAATGATACCAGTTACCGTTTCTTATTTTACAAACAAATCACACAATAAAAAAAGAGGCATTACAAACGCTGTTCTTTACGGTCTTTTTATTTTTCTTATTTATGTTCTTATTACAATTCCTTTTCACCTTGCCAATGACACGATAAGTCCCGAAATATTCAACAATATTTCTACCAATGTGTGGCTGAATCTTTTGTTCTTCGTGGTCTTTGTTGTATTTGCAATTTCATTTTTTGGTTTTTTTGAAATTGGATTACCTTCTCATTTTGCCAATAAAGCCCATTCAAAATCAGGACATGGAAGTATAGGCGGTATATTTTTTATGGCGGGCACTTTAGCGATCGTATCCTTCTCCTGCACGGGTCCTATTTTAGGAACACTGCTTGTTGGTGTGGCAGAACAAGGTGCGTGGCCGCTTACCGCAGGTGCGGCAGGTTTTGGTATAGCGTTAGGTTTACCCTTCGCGTTGTTTGCCATGTTTCCTAACTGGCTTAAATCACTTCCAAAATCTGGTGGATGGATGACAAATGTAAAGGTGGTTTTGGGTTTTATCGAACTTGCTTTAGCTGTTAAGTTTTTGTCTAATGCAGATCTTGTAGAGCAATGGGGGATTCTGAAAAGAGAAATATTTATTGGTTTATGGGTGATGCTTTCATTCTTAACAGTTTTGTACTTGTTGGGGAGAATTCCATTTCCTCATAGTGGCCGCATTAAAAAGATTTCATTCACAAGGATCTTTTTTATTTTCTTTTTTGCTGCCATCTGTATTTACCTGATTCCGGGTTTGAGTAATAGTAAATCGGCAAACCTAAAATTAATCAGCGGTTTTCCTCCACCTCTTTGTTATAGTGTATATAAACACCCGGTGAATTGCGCTGAAAAATATGAACCTATAAAAGATTATAACCGTGCATTAGAGAGAGCCGGCAAGGAAAATAAGCCTATTTTGATTGACTTTACCGGTTGGGCTTGTGTAAACTGCCGGAGAATGGAGGAAAAAGTTTGGACAAACAAAATTGTGGATAGCCTGATGCGAAATGAGTTTGTTGTTGTTTCATTGTATGTTGATGACAGAAGGCCGCTTCCACTTACTGAACAAACAATTTTCAAGACTCCTGACAGTACAGAGAAATCAATAATCAGTATTGGAGATAAATGGGCGACATTCCAAACGCAAAATTTTGGTGCTACCTCTCAGCCTCAGTATGCAATTATCTCTGCTGATCAAATAGCATTGACAAAGACAAAATACTATACACCTGATGCTGATAAATTTATTGATTGGTTGAAATGCGGATTAGATACTTATAAAAAAAATAAGAAGTAAGCCTATCAAATTATCAAACAAAAAACCCTTCTTGATTCAAGAAGGGTTTTTTAATTAGGTGTCATTCTGTAAGAGCCTACCAGGTATGGCAAGGTGAAATTTCACTTAATTCTGATGGGAGATACAGAATGACAAGGGCTTGGGTTTTTTATAAGGCAATTTGTTTTTGCATCATTAGTTTTCGAAGATTAATAAGACCATAGCGCATACGACCTAAAGCAGTGTTGATGCTGCAGTTTGTCATCGATGCAATTTCTTTAAAGCTCATGTCGGCATAATGACGAAGTATGATCACTTCCCGTTGATCTTCGGGAAGACGGTCAAGCATTTCACGAACACGGTCGTGGCTTTGACGCTTCATCATTTTGCTTTCGGCGCTGTCTTCATAAAAATTGATCACTTCAAAAATGTCTTTGTCATCACCGTTCTTAATTGTCGGTGTTCTTTTTACTTTACG
>Ga0105249_10004607_pt1 | contig 11911 bp, 9 predicted proteins | sample KBSS44metaG_FD_81522 | JGI IMG/M metagenome (GOLD analysis project Ga0105249, IMG submission 81522) | Switchgrass rhizosphere microbial communities from Kellogg Biological Station, Michigan, USA - KBS S4-4 metaG | ecosystem: Host-associated > Plants > Roots > Rhizosphere > Soil | place... | reverse complement strand
GTGACTCCGTGAGCGAATTCACAGGAGAACGCGTCATTCCCGGCCAGGTCAATGACGATCTGTGGGGGGAGCACGTCGCTCGCTACGCGTTGGCAACGCGCTTCGCGGTGGGGCGGCGAGTGCTCGACCTGGGCTGCGGAACCGGTTACGGAACGGCTGATCTGGCACATGTGGCCTCTGCCGCCGTGGGAGTCGATCTTGCCGCAGAAGCGATCGACTATGCCGACCGCCATTTTCCATCCGCGCGATTTCTTCAGTGCTCCGCGAACGCAGTGCCGTTTCCTCCTGGCTCCTTCGATCTGGTGACGGCCTTCGAGGTCATCGAACACCTTCAAGATTGGCGGACTCTGCTAGCCGAGGCCCATCGGGTGCTTGAACCTGACGGCTTGCTGATTGTATCGACGCCCAATAAGCGCTACTACGCCGAAGCCAGAGCCAAGTCCGGTCCGAATCCGTTTCATGAGCACGAATTCGAATTCGCGGAGTTCCGCACGGCGCTCGGTGAATTCTTTCCGCACATACAGATTCTGTTTCAAGACCGAGTCGAGGCATTCGCCTTCTACGATGGAGTTCAAGCGCCCGCCACGGAGGCCGAACTGGCGCGCCCATCCGGAGATCCGGAAACGGCGAATTTTTTCATCGGTATTTGCTCCTGCGCGCCACTTCCGCGGCTTTCCAATTTTCTTTACGCCCCGCGCGCCGCAAATCTCCTGCGGGAACGCGAGGAACATATCCGCCTGCTCGAACAGGAACTCGCGCAGGTCCGCACGTGGCTCGACCAAACCACGACGGATCGCAACCATCTGCAAAAACAGCTCGAGTCCGAGCAGACCCGTGCGCTTCAAATCATCACCGAGCTCAATGAAGAGAACCGCCGCAAAACCGATTGGGCGCTGGAGATCGAACAACGTCTCACCGGGGACATCGAACAAAGGACCAAGCAGCTGACGGACACCGTCCGTTTGCTAGATACCGCCGAGGCCACTGTGGTCGAGCGCACCGCGTGGGCACACAGGCTGGACGCGCAGCTTCAGGAAACCATCGCCCAGCTCGAAATGGTTCGCCAATCCCGATGGTTGAAGCTCGGCCGCCAATTGGGCCTCGGACCTCAGGTTAAGGAAGCGGCTGCCAAGGAAGCAATGGAATGAAGCGTTTTCTGGCCGGAGCCTGGAGATTGCTCCGAGGCCTGCCGCTCGCACTGCTATCTCCGTTCCTGCTGTTCCTCGCCGCCGTGGCAGTGCTGCTGTGTGACTTGTTCTGCTCGCTCACACCTCGCAAGAAGTTGCCGCCAGATACCGCTCCCGACACTCGCGCGGCGAGCGTGGTGATTCCCAACTGGAATGGCCGCGACCTGCTCGAAAAATACTTGCCGTCCGTCATTGATGCGCTGTCCGACTCCCCGCAAAACGAGATCATCGTCGTCGACAACGGTTCCGACGACGGCAGTGCACAGTTTGTCCGCGAACACTTTCCTCAAGTTCGAGTGCTAGCCCTCGAACATAACCTGGGATTCGGTGGCGGGTCGAACGCCGGGTTTCAGGCAGCCATCAATGACATCGTGGTTCTGCTTAACAGCGACATGCGCGTGGAGCGCAATTTCCTGCAGCCGCTCCTCGACGGTTTCAAATGTCACGGTTTCGACGACGATAAAACCTTCGCCGTCTCCTGCCAGATCTTCTTTACAGATCCCGACAAGCCGCGTGAAGAAACTGGACTAACCGAAGGATGGTGGTCGCAAGGAGGACTCCGCGTTGGGCACCGCATTGAGCCCGAAATCCGCCAGCTCTATCCCTGTTTCTACGGCGGCGGCGGCTCCTGTGCCTTCGATCGCAGAAAGTTTCTGGAGCTGGGCGGTTTCGACGAACTGCTCAAACCGTTTTATCTCGAAGACACGGACCTGGGCTATCTCGCGTGGAAACGCGGCTGGAAGGTTCTGTATCAGCCCGCAAGCGTGGTTTACCACGAACATCGTGGCACCATTGGAAAGCGTTTTTCGGAAGCCTATATCCAGTCGGTGCTCAAGAAAAACTTTTTGTTGTTCACCTGGAAAAACATCCACGGTTGGCGCTGGCTCGGTTCGCACTTTGTCTATACCTGGGGTGGCGCGACGCTAAGCTGGCTGGCCGGCGACTCACCGGAGCGTCCGAGCTTCTCGGGAATCCTACGAGCGTTTCTGGCTCTGCCGCGTGCGCTCGGCTCCCGCGCACGAGCCCGCCAGCTCGCAGCCGTCTCCGATCAGGAAGCGTTCCAGAGGCCGCTCGGAGGCCACTATCGCGACACGTTCGTGCCCCTGCGCCGCGACCCTGCACGCCTGGCGGTTCTGTTTGTGGCGCCCTACCCGATTTGTCCCCCGATCCATGGCGGCGGCGTGTTCATGTACCAAACCGTGCACGAATTGGCCCGCTTGTGCGACCTGCACTTGATTGTCTTGCTGGATCACAAACGCGAGCGGGCTGCGCACGCGGAGCTGGATAACATTTGCGCGTCCACGGAGTATGTCGTCAGGCTGACTGGACGCCAGAGGGCGCTAGGATCGCCGGAACCGCACGCGCCTCGGGAATTCCGCAACCGGGACTTGGCCTGGCTGATCCACCGGCAGATTTACACTCGATCGATTGACGTTCTGCAGCTCGAGTATATGGTCATGGGGCAGTACGCCGGGCGGTATCGCCACATTCCCAGCATTTTGTTCGAACACGATGTTTACTTCCAATCCATTGCGCGACGCCTTCCCTACATGAACAGCGTGATCGAAAGAACCGTTTCACGCTGGGAATATCTGCGGGCCATTCGCTACGAACTAAAGCTGCTGCCTCGGCTCGATCGCATTCAGGTTTGCAGCCGGGATAACGCCGAATATCTCCGGTCGTTTCTTCCTCAACTCAACGGCCGCGTCGACGACGCATTTCGGGCAGGCATCGACGCGTCCGGTTATGAATTTCGTCCTTCCGGACGCGAACCGTACACACTGCTGTTTCTGGGCAGCTTCCGGCACATGCCCAACGTGGAAGCGCTGCAGTGGTTCCTGCAGGAAGTCTTTCCGCGTATCCGCAAAGAAGAGCCCCGGGCGAGGTTGGTGATTGTGGGGTCCGATCCACCCCCGCGGCATTCCCTGCGGGAATCGGAAGCGATCGAGATGATCGGCTTCGTGGAAGACGTCCGCGAGCCGCTCATGCGCTACTCCGTGTTCGTCTGCCCCATCCTGGCGGGTTCGGGAGTGCGCGTGAAACTACTCGAGGCGTTCGCCGCGGGAATCCCCGTGGTTTCGACGCGTATGGGCGCGGAGGGACTGGCCGATAAAGATGGCGACATCTGCGCGCTGGCCGACGATCCGGCAGGGTTCGCCGCGCACGTGGTTCACCTGCTGCGCCATCCCGAGGAAGCCGAAGCACTGGCCCGGCGCGCGCGGGCCGAGGTCGTCGCCAAGCGCGATATGCGGGTGATCACCGAACGGCTGCTCGAGTGCTATCGCGCGGAAGTGGGAAAGATGCGGAAGGACCAAACGACCACGGCTACTGAGATGGTCAGGAGCCAGGTCTCCTGACCAACCTCGGAGGCTGTCCTACTTGGCAGCATTCGCTTTCGCCAGCCGCTCCACGATCTTTTTCGCCACATGCCTTAGATCATCAGGATTGGTGCTCTTCTGCTGCTCGAAGGTGCTCCAAAGAACATCCCGGCTGGTCCGGTTCACCAGGAAAACCAGACCCCGGCTGCTCGAGAGCGTCCGCATACCTGGCCGGACCGAATTGGAGGCGCCGGACTTATCTTTGTCTTTGTCGGACTTGTCAGTTTGGACCGGAGCCCCGTAGAGCTCGCTGAGGCTATCCTCCAGGCGCGTGCCGATTCCGTCGGTCAAGATCGCATCGGCTTTCTTCGGATCGGTAACCACCTGAAGAATTGCGCCGGAAGAGAGTTGTAACGCCAGATATTGGTCGAGCCCGCCCGCCATGGGAAGCACGTATACCGTCTTCACTCCGAAAATCTCTGCATGCGCACTCGAAAACGGGAGTAAGGCGCACAGCGCGCCGATTGCAAAGCACACGGCCATGTTGGTGAGCCACTTCATGTCCCCCATCATACAAGACAAGCCGATCAGGCTATGCTGGTGAAACGGCCGAATGTATAAGGGACAAACCATCACGGTGATCATGCCGTGTTTGAACGAGGAACAGGGTGTCGAGCAGGTATTGATCCGCATGCCGGAGTTCGTCGACCAGGTGCTCGTGGTCGATAACGGCTCGACGGACGGGACGTCAGAGGTCGCCGCCAGATATGGGGCGCAGGTGATCCGCGAAGATGCGCGCGGATACGGCCGGAGTTACAAAACCGGCCTGGCGGCGGCTTGCGGCGATATCATCATCACGCTCGATGGCGACCATAGCTATCCGCCTGACGCCATCTCCTATCTGCTCGAAGCCTTCATCCATCTGCGCGTCGACTTCCTGAACGCTTCGCGTTTCCCGGTGCGGGATGGATCGGCCATGAGTTTTAAACACTGGGTCGGCAATCTGATTCTGTCGCTGGCCATGTCCCTTCTGTACCTGACTTGGGTTCGCGATTCGCAATCGGGAATGTGGGTGTTTCACCGGTCGATTCTCAGCAAGATGAAGCTGGAATCCGACGGTATGGCGTTCTCCGAGGAAATCAAGATCGAGGCGCTCAAGCTGAATCGGCATCGCTTTGCGGAGCTATCGATTCTGTACAGCTCGCGCCTGGGCGAGATCAAACTGAACCCGTGGCGCGACGGACTCTACAATCTCTGGTTCCTGGTTAAGAAGCGGTTCTCATGAAGGTGGCCGCCGTAGTTCCTCACTGGAACCGGAGGGATCTTCTTCACACGCTGCTGGCGAATCTCGCCGAACAGACACGCCCGTTCGACGAAGTTATCGTTGTCGATAACGGCTCAACTGACGATTCCGCCGCGGTGGCCGCACAGGCCGGTGCGCAAGTGATCCGGCTGGACCGCAACTTGGGCTTCGCCCCGGCGGTGAATCGCGGAATAAAAGCCACCCAAGCCGATTGGATCGCGATCCTGAACAACGATGTCACCCTGGCACCAGATTGGCTGGCGAAGCTACTGGCAACAGTCGAAAACGACCCGGAAAATGTTTGGTTCGCCACCGGAAAAACGCTGCGCGCTAGCGACCCCTCCCGTATCGACGGAGCGTTCGACGCGATCTCGCGAGGCGCGTGCGCCTGCCGCTGCGGTTCGGGAAAGCCCGACGGGCCGTTCTGGAATCAGCCTCGCCGGATCAGGATGGCGCCCATGACCGCGGCCCTCTTTCAGCGACGACTATTCGAGGAAATTGGTTCTTTGGATGAAGGGTTCGAGTCATACCTCGAGGACGTCGATTTTGGCCTTAGGTGCGCAAGAGGCGGCCGCTGGGGCGTTTACGTCCCAGCGGCCCTCGCCTACCACCAGGGAAGTTCGACATGGGGACAGTGGAATAAATACTCAGTACGGCTGATCGCCCGCAATCAGCTTTTGTTGACAGCAAAGCACTTCGGTGGTTTATCGCGCTGGCCTATCGTGGCCGGACAATTGCTGTGGGGACTGGTGGCCCTCTGCCACGGGTGTGCAGGCGCTTATCTCCAAGGTAAGATGGCGGGCATGCGTGTCGCCCGATCCATCCCGGCGCAGAGGCCAGCGTCCGAAAACATCCAAGCTTTAGTTGAGGAAAGCGAGAAAACAATTCTTGAGGTCCAGCTGCAGACTGGGTTCGACCGCTATTGGAGGGCCTATTTCTGGCTGCAGGGACTGTAATCGTCACCTACAACTCGGGGGAAGTGATCTTGAGCTGCCTCGATGCGCTGTCTGAAATGGCTCCGGGTGTGATCGCGACCGTGATCGACAATGCATCCACCGACAAAACGGTTGATTTGGTCCGGCAGCGAACCGCTGTAAATCCATGTGTGACGCTAGTTGCGAACCCGGAAAATCGTGGTTTCGCCGGGGCCGCGAACCAGGGTGTCCACCAAACCGCCGGCGATCCGATTTTGTTGTTGAATCCCGACGTCCAACTTCGGACTCCGTTATCCCCTTTGATCGAGGCATGCCGTAAACACGGACTTGCCGCGGGCCAGCTCACCGCCGCCGACGGCCGCGCTCAGGCTGGATTCACCATTCGCCGCTTTCCTACGCCGGCTTCTCTGGCATTTGAGCTTCTGGGAATTAACCGCTTATGGCCGCGTAATCCGGTAAACCGCCACTATCGATACCTGGATCGGGATCTGAATTGCGAAGGGTTGGTAGAGCAGCCCGCGGGAGCATTCCTCATGGCCCGCCGGGATGTATGGGAGCGCCTGGGCGGCTTAGACGAAGATTTTCACCCGGTATGGTTCGAGGACGTGGATTTTTGCCAGCGGGCAACTGCGGCGGGATATGGGATCCAGTATGTACCGCAGGTTCGCGGACAACACCTGGGCGGCCATTCCGTCAGGAAACTTCCCGCGGGTCGCATGGAAGTGTACTGGTATGATAGCCTTCTAAGATATGGGGCGAAGTATTTCCGCCCTTGGCCGTACCGGGGTATTTGCCTGGTTGCGGTGCTCAGTACGGTTCCGCGAATGATCGCGGGGATATGTCGCGAGCAGAGCCTGAACCCTGTCGTTAGTTGTGTCCAAATAATGCGGTTAGCGGTAAAACGGCTTTTGTCCGGCGCACCGCCGGCACAGCGGCCGGGGCGCGCCGAAAAAATATAAAACAAAAACAGACACGATGGCCTCAAACGATTTGGTTTCCGTAACAGTAGTCACGTATAACAGCGGCAGATTTATTAAGCGTTGCCTCGAATCGGTTCTGGAACAGAAGTATCTGAACATGGAGGTCGTGGTGGTCGACAATGCCTCCACCGACGGCACCGTGGACATTCTGGAACAATTCGCCGACCGCTGCCGCATTTACTACAACGACGAAAATGTGGGGTTCGCCGCAGCCCAGAATCAGGCGATCGGCCTCTCGCAGAGCGAATGGGTGCTGACGCTCAATCCCGACGTTCTGCTGCTGCCCAACTTTATCCAAGCTTTGGTGGACGCCGGGCAAGTGGATCCCAAGGTCGGTTCGGTATGCGGCAAGCTGCTGAGCATCCGCGCCACCTTCGACCTGCCCGATAAACAGTTAGTGGATTCCACCGGTATCTACTTCACGCCCATGCTGCGGCATCTGGACCGCGGCAGCCAGGAAGTCGATAACGGGCATTACCTCAACTTCGAGTACGTTTTCGGCGCAACCGCCGCCGCGGCGCTCTACCGGCGCTCGATGATCGAGGATATCGCGATATTGGGCGAGTTTTTCGATCCGGATTTCTTCGTGTACCGCGAAGACGCCGACGTCGCCTGGCGCGCCCAATTGATGGGTTGGCGGTGCATTTACACGCCGCTGGCGCGCGGGTATCACGTGCGCAACGTGCTGCCGGGGAATCGGCGGGCCTTGCCGTCGGTCATCAACATGCATTCGGTGAAGAACCGGTTCCTGATGCGGCTAAAGAACATGACGCCGGATCTCTACCGTCGCAACTGGCCCTCCATCATGGCGCGCGATTTAGTAGTCGTAGGCGCGTGCATTCTTCACGAGCACGGTTCGCTCAAGGCCTTCTGGTACCTCGCGCGCAATTGGAAGCGCGTCATGGAAAAGCGCCGTGAGATCATGAAGCGCCGCAGAGCCAAGGACGACTACATTTCCAGTTGGTTTTCCTACCAGCCGGTGAGCCGTCCCGCACCCCGTCCGTCCGCCCGGGCCGTGGCCCGCGGACGCGCCGCCCGCGGCTGAAAAGGCCGCCAGCTGCAGGATACTTAGAGGTGCGATTCGCGATTCTCGGCACCCGCGGCATCCCGGCGCGCTATGGCGGCTTTGAGACCTTCGCCGAAGAGCTTTCGACGCGCCTCGCCGCGCGGGGCCACAGCATCACGGTCTACTGCCGCGAAAAATATCCCGAACCCTCGTACCGCGGCGTACGCCTGAAATACCTGCCCACCATCCGGCACAAGTATTTCGATACGCTCGCGCACACCTGTTTGTCTACAGTCCATCTTGCAGGCGTGCGCGGGTACGACAGTGTTCTGTACTGTAACGCCGCCAACGCCGTGTTCACCTGGATCCCGCGCGTGCTGGGCATGCCTGTCGCATTGAATGTCGACGGCCTGGAGCGCAATCGCAAGAAATGGAATTCGCTGGCGAAAACCTGGTACCGCATTTCGGAACGTCTGGCCACCTGGATGCCGAACGCGGTAGTGACCGATGCGCTGAGCATCGCGGCCTATTATCGCGAGAAGTACGGAAGGGCCTCTGAGATGATTCCTTATGGCGCGGATGTGGGCCAAGTAGCGACCTCCGCCGTGCTCGACCGGTTGGGCCTGGAGCGTCGACGTTATTTTCTCTACGTCAGCCGCATGGAGCCGGAGAACAACGCGCTTCTCGTTCGCGAAGCCTTCGAGCAGTTACACACGCCGTTCAAACTGGCCCTCATCGGCGATGCGCCCTACGCCGCCGAGTACATCGGACGCGTACGCGCTACCAACGATCCGCGAGTGATTATTCCGGGGGCGATTTACGGCGACGGCTACCACGAGCTTGGTTCGCATTGCTTCGCGTACATCCACGCCACGGAAGTCGGCGGCACACATCCGGCGCTGATCGAGGCCATGGGGCGCGGCGCGCTGACCTTGTATCTCGACACCGCGGAAAACGCCGAGGTGGCGGGCGATGCCGGGCTGCCTTTCCAGCGGGATACCTTGATCCAGGTGCTCGAACGCGCGCTGGCAATGACGGATGCCGAACGCGAGACGTATCGCAACAAAGCGAAGGAACGCGTGCGCACGCGCTACAGTTGGGACGCCGTCACCGATGCGTATGAGAAACTTCTGACTAGGCTGGCTGCGCACAAATCATGAGAAGTTGGGTCGAGGTTTCCCTGGGGCAGATTCGCGCGAACTACCGCGCGGTACGTAAGGTAGTCGGCTCCGAGATCGAGGTGATGGCCGTAGTCAAAGCTGACGCCTATCGCCACGGTGCCCCGGAAGTCGCGCGAGCGCTCGAAGCCGAGGGCGCCAGCTGGCTGGCCGTATCGAACGTTGACGAAGGGGTCTATCTGCGACGCGAAGGAGTTCGCGCGCGCATTCTGGTGATGGCGGATTTCCTCCCCGAGGAGCGAGCCGGCCTGGAAGAATTCAACCTGACGCCGGTGATCCATTCGCTGGAGGATTTGCCGGCCGCGCGCGTTCCCTATCACTTGAAAATCGACAGCGGCATGGGGCGCTTGGGTACGCGTGCCAGCGCCGAGGAGATTGCTCGCGCGGTGCAGGCCGTGCCCGCGAACTTCGAGGGTCTGATGACGCACTTCGCATCGTCAGGCAATTACGACAGCCGGCAGACCGAAGACCAGCTTCTGCACTTCGAAGGTGTGTTGTCAGGACTGCGAGCGGCGGGTCTCGCGCCCCGTTTCATTCACGCGTCCGGAACCATCCCTGTGGCGTATGGACGCAAGGCGGCGTGGTGGAACCTGGTCCGGCCCGGGCACGCCATTTACGGATACGTTTCGCCGGCTCGGGGCTCGGCGCCTAAGCGGCAGTTGGTGGTCAAGCCGGCGCTCTCCTGGAAAGCCACGGTACTGGCCGTGAAGGATCTCGACGCCGGAGCACTGGTGGGTTACGGGGGCATCCATCGCGCCACCCGTCCGATGCGGATTGCGGTCCTCGCAGTGGGTTACGCCGATGGGATTCCGCACCGCCTGGGGAACCGAGGCAACGTGATCGCGAAGGGGAAGCTGGCGCCAATCATCGGCGCCGTATCGATGGATCTGACGACGATCGACATCACGGCGAGTCCGGAGTTGCGCGTGGGGGACGCGGTGACGCTACTGGGCTCGGAGGGTGAAGTCTCGATTGACGCGCAGCAGGTAGCGCGGGTTGCGGGGACGATCTCTTACAGCGTGCTCTGCGGGATTAGCGCGCGGGTCAAGCGAGTATACGTGGACTGAAGAAGGGGACAGCCTCCGATTTCGAGAGCGGATCACCGCCCTGTTCACTAGCGTTTCGCCGAAATCGGCTGGCTGTCCCCTTCTTGCGTACTACTGCGGCCTCTTGAAGCGGCCGACCAGAACAGCCTTCCCAACAGTGTGGGTGTCCATGGCTTTCATGATGTCCGCACGCGTTGCGTCGGGGCCCAGCGTAAGCTTCGCGTTCAGCGCGAAAAGCTCCAGGGTGTAGTGATGGTACGGGTTGATGGCCGCGTTACCGGGTCCCATGTACCCAACGTTCCGGATTCCCTTGGCCTGGATCGTGCCATCGGGCAGTTGTGCATCGCTCGGCAGGCCACCGGCGAGGCTGCGCGCGGTTCCAGGAATGTTGAACATGATCCAGTGCAGGACGTCGTCCGTTCCGCCATTGAGCGCGTTATCCGGATCGTGCATGATCAGGACGAAGCTCTGCGTGTCGGCGGGTACATTAGTCCATTCGAGCCTCGGTGAGACCGCCATGGGAACGGCCTGGGTGAATTTGTCGGGGATGATGCCGCCGTCCTCGAAGTCGGGCGACGTCAGAGCCATTCCGGGTCCCTTGGGTGCGGCTTTGCCGCCGCCCTTGCCTTGGGGAAGCGCCAGGGTCACGGTGAATGCGAGCACTGCAACTACGTAAAACATCTTCTTGAACATGATGGGTTTCTCCTCGTCTAGAACAGCATATCAAGCCGTCGGGCGAGGCATGCCTCGCCCCTGCACTCTCGCTCGTTATTGTAGGGGCCGGGCATGCCCGGCCCATTTGAGGACCTAAATGTCCAGATTCCGCACGTCCAGTGCGTTCTCTTCGATGAACTTGCGCCGGCTCTCCACATCCTCACCCATCAGCGTAGTGAAGATTTCGTCAGTCAGCACCAGGTCTTCGAGCCGGACCTTCAACAGCGTGCGGGTCTCGATATTCATGGTGGTTTCCCACAACTGCTCCGCGTTCATCTCGCCCAGACCCTTGTAGCGCTGGACGCTGACTTCGCGGGTGCCCTCAGACTTGACGTGCGAGAGAAGATCGCGCCACGTCGCCAGGTTCTCGCGCTGGTTATCCCGGATCACCACAAACGGAGGGCGATTCAGTTTGGCTGCTTGTTTAGCCAGCGTCCGCAGCCGGCGATACTCGGGCTGGGCGGCCAGCTCGATATCGATCGCGCGCTCGGCGTTGGTCGGATCCTTGAAGGTCACCATCCACGCGGAGTGTTCTTCTTCGCGCTTCAGCTCGGATTGAATCTTCAGAGCCTTCAGCGCTTCGTGGACCGGTTTAAGATTGGCTTCTTCCTGGAAATCGGCCTTGCTGTCGATGGCCAGCTCGGGACGCGCCAGAACCTCGACCACGCGCGGCTCGCGCAAGCGACGCTCCATGCGCCGCCAAGTGAGCTGGAACTCGTCGAGCGTCATCAGGAAATTCCGCAGTTCCGTGCTTTCGAGAATGGCCTTGTCGGCAGTCTCGACTTTCAGATTTTCCGTAGCACGGCGCAGAATCTCGCGCGTGAATTCTTTGTCGTCCTTGATGTACTTCTCGCTCTTGCCCTTCTTGATGCGATAGAGCGGAGGCTGCGCCACATAGACGTGGCCGCGCTTGATCAGCTCCTGCATGTGGCGATAGAAGAACGTCAGCAGCAACGTACGGATGTGCGACCCGTCCACGTCCGCGTCGGTCATGATGATGATCTTGCCGTAGCGCAGACGCGCGACATCGAAATCGTCCTTGCCGATGCCTGTGCCGAGCGCCGTGATCATCGCCCGGATTTCTTCGTGCCCCAGCATCTTGTCGTAGCGGGCTTTTTCCACGTTCAGGATCTTGCCCCGCAGCGGCAGGATCGCCTGGTAGCGCCGGTCGCGGCCACCCTTGGCGGTGCCGCCGGCCGATTCTCCCTCCACCAGGAACAATTCGCAGCGCTCCGGATCACGCT
>Ga0105249_10004605_pt1 | contig 11918 bp, 11 predicted proteins | sample KBSS44metaG_FD_81522 | JGI IMG/M metagenome (GOLD analysis project Ga0105249, IMG submission 81522) | Switchgrass rhizosphere microbial communities from Kellogg Biological Station, Michigan, USA - KBS S4-4 metaG | ecosystem: Host-associated > Plants > Roots > Rhizosphere > Soil | place... | reverse complement strand
GCGGCGGTGCTGGTGACGTCGTACTTCTCGACGAGCTTGCCGGTGCTGCGGTAGACCTCGAGATTCTTTGCGATTCAGCGTTGCGCGATCGTGCCGGCGAGAGATTCCTCGTTGTAGTTGCGTAAGCCGCCGATGGCGATCCATTGCAGCGGCGCCCAGCCGTTCGGCGCGTCCCATTGCTGGCCGGTGTTCGCGGTCGTCGTCGCGATGCCGTGAGGTTGCAGTAGTTTCGCCCGGACCGTGGCAGCGATCGTGCGTGCCTTGTCGGGATCGCTGAGCTTGAAATAGAGCGGATACAGCGTCGCGGCCGAAATGCGCTCGCTACTCTTCTGTGCCCGCCAGTCGTAGTCGATGTACGCGCCGAGCGCGGCGTTCCACAGGACTCTATCGACAGCCGCTTTGCGCTTCGCCGCGCGTGCCTGCATGTCTTGCGCGCACGTGGCGTCTGCGGTGACTTCGCAGCCTTTCGCAAGCGTCAGCTCCAGCTGATACAGCAGACTGTTGAGATCCGGCGGCACGAAGTCGGTCGTGTGAATCGTCCGCAGAGTCTTGCCATCGGCGAGCCAGCGTGAGCCGAAGTCCCAACCGCTTTCCGCACCGGCTCGCAAGTCGCGATAAACATCGGCAGCGGGTCGACCTGACTCGCGCGCTGTCGCAATGTCTTCGCGATAGGCTTCCTCCCGCGGCGTGTCACGATCGTCCCAATAGCGATTGAGCAACGTGCCATCGCGCAGCCGCACCAGGCGACGATGCGCGGCGCCCGGCGCCAGCGAGCGCTCGCCTTCCATCCAGAATTCGTACTCGCGACGCAGCTGGGGCAGGTACTTGCGGTAGGTCGCGTTGCCGTCGCGCTTGGCTGTGAGCTCCACCATCGCCGCGAAGAACGGCGGCTGCGAGCGGCTGAGGTAATAGCTGCGATTGCCGTTCGGCACGTGACCGAACTGGTCGATGAGCCACGCGAAGTTGTCGAGCATGGCGACGGTCAGATCGTGCCGGCCGCTTTGCTCCAGCCCGAGCATCGTGAAGTACGAATCCCAGTAGTAGATCTCGTTGAAGCGTCCGCCCGGCACGACGTAGCGATGCGGCAGCGCCAGTCGCGACGAATACGGCCGCTGATCCTCGGGCTTGCGTTCGAGCACCTTCCACAGCGCGTCGATGTGCTCGCGGATATCCTGACCCGGCACGGTGTGATATTCGGCGCCTGCCTGAGGCGGCGCCGTGAATTGCGCGGCGACGAATTTGCGCAGATCGAAATCCGGCCGGCTCCGCGCCTGCCGATACTCTGCGAGCACCTGCTCCGGTGCGCTGACCGGCAACGCGTCGACGAAGTTCTTGCTGTCGGGGTAGACATGATCCAGCTGCACGCGCTCGAACAGCTCGCCATAGATTTCGGCCGGGGTTTGGACGTTGGCGGCCCCAGCGGCGGCGGCGACCAGGAAGAGCAGCGCCAGGAACGGGATAGGTTTCATCCGGCGAGAGTGTCGGCGCCAGATTGCGATGTCCAGCGGGAACAACCGCTGTAACTCCTACATTTAGAGAGTCGACTGCGGCCTGTCATCCGCGGAGTTTGCGTGGAGCCAACAAGTACAAAACGGCCCATGGCCGCGGACTGGCTCGTCGGCGGCGGCGAGCTCGGCGCCCTGATCCGGGCGAAGGATTGGGCGGCGACGCCGCTCGGTCCCATCGACGCCTGGCCGCAGAGCCTGCGCAGCTGCGTCAGCCACTTGCTGCCTTCCCGGGCCCAGATCGTGCTGTTCTGGGGGCCCGATTTCGTAACTGTTTACAACGATGCGTACCGTCCGGTGTTCGGCGGCAAGCACCCGCGGGTGCTCGGGCTGCCGGGTCGGGAAAGCTGGAGTGAGCTGTGGGACATGTTGCAGCCACTGCTGGCCGGCGTCGTGAACACCGGCGATGCGTTCTGGGCAACGGATTTGTTGTTCATCATCGAGCGCCACGGCTACACCGAGGAAACCTACTTCGACGTTTCGTACGACCCGGTGCGCGACGAGACCGGCCAGGTGGGCGGCGTTTTCTGCATCGTCAGCGAGACCACCGGCCGCGTCATCGGCGAGCGCCGGCTCGCTGCACTTCGCGACCTTGGCCGCGTTGCCAATGGCGCGGCTGGGGCTGGCGACATCTTTCGCAATACAGCCGCGATGCTGAGAATTGCAGCCACGACATTCCGTTCGCCGCTCTCTATAGCTGGGACGAGGCGTCGGCCACCGCGCGGCTCGAAGCCGTCGCGGGAATTGCCGCTGGCGACGACGGTGCGCCGATGTGCATCGACGCGACGAATCGCCACGAGTCGTGGCCACTGGGCGGCGACGCGGAGATCGTGCTGGCCGAGCCGCCGCCGCATGTGCAGCTGCCGCGCGGGCCGTGGCCGGAACCGGTGACGCACGCGGCCATTCTCCGGCTTGCCACTCGCGCCAACGAAACCTACGGATATCTCGTTTGCGGCCTGAGCGCGCGGCGCAAGTTCGACGACGACTATCGCGACTTCGTCCGCCTGGTCGGCGCGAACATCTCCGGTGCGCTCGCCGGCGTGCGCGCGCTGGAGGACGAGCGTCGCCGCTCCGAACAGCTCGCCGAGCTGGATCGCGCCAAGACCGCGTTCTTCAGCAACGTCAGTCACGAGTTCCGTACACCGCTGACGCTGATGCTGGGCCCGCTCGAAGATTTGCTGGCGAAGTCGGACAGCTTGCCGACGGACGATCGTGCACTGCTCGCGGTCGCTCAGCGCAATGGCATTCGCCTGCTGCGACTCGTGAATACGCTGCTCGACTTCGCGCGCATCGAGGCGGGTCGTGCGCAGGCGACGTATCAACCGACGGATCTCCGCGTGTTGACGGAAGATCTGGCCAGCAACTTCCGCTCGGCGTGCGAGCGCGCCGGCATTCGCCTGCTGGTCGACTGCGAGTCGGTGCCCGATCCGGTCTACGTCGATCGCGAGATGTGGGAGAAGATCGTTCTCAACCTGCTGTCGAATGCCTTCAAGTTCACGTTCGAGGGCGAGATTGCGCTGCGCATTCGCGATGCCGACAACGGCGTCGTGCTGACGGTGAGCGACACGGGCACGGGCATCCCGCCGGACGAGCTGCCGCGAATGTTCGAGCGCTTCCATCGCGTGGAGAACGCGCGCGGCCGCAGCCACGAAGGCAGTGGCATCGGGCTCGCGCTGGTCAGCGAGCTCGTCAAATTGCACGGCGGCTCGATCTGCGTGGAGAGCGAGCTCGGCCAGGGCACGAAGTTCGCGGTCAGGATTCCCAAAGGCACTGCGCATCTGCCGGCAGAGCGTTTGCGTGCTTCGACCGCAACGTCATCGACCTCGTTGGCTACAGCCGCCGAGGCTTACGTTTCCGAAGCGCTGGCGTGGCTGCCGGCCGCGCCCGAAGCAGCGGCGCCGCGTCCGGATCTACCGAGAGTTCTGCTCGCGGACGACAACGCAGACTTGCGCGAGTACGCGCGACGCTTGCTTGCCGAGCACTACGAAGTACACGTCGTCGCCGACGGGCAAGCTGCACTCGAGGCGGCGCATGAGCTGCGGCCGCAGCTGATCGTCTCCGACGTGATGATGCCGCGGCTCGACGGTTTCGCCTTGATACGGGCAGTGCGTGCGGATCCGCAGTTGCGCCCGATCCCGATCATCCTGCTGTCGGCGCGCGCCGGCGAGGAAGCGCGCATCGAAGGCTTGGATCGCGGCGCTGACGACTACCTGGTCAAGCCGTTCAACGCGCGCGAGCTGCTGGTTCGCGCCGGCACGCTGATTCGCTCGGCCGAGCTGCGGCATCGTGCGGAGGAAGCGCGTGCGCAGTTCGAGACGTTGCTCAACGAAGCGCCGCTCGGTGTGATGCTCGTCGACGAGGACTTCCGCGTCGCTGCAGTGAATCCAATTGCGTTGCCGCTGATCGGCGAGACCGACCTGATCGGCCGCGACTTCGATGCTGTCGTGCGCACGGCATGGTCGAGTGCGGATGGGGAGGAAATCACGCGGCGCTTCCGTCACACGCTGCAGACCGGTGAGCCGCAAGTCGTGCCCGAGTTCATCGCGCGCCGCCGGGATCGCAACGTGGTGGAGTACTACGAGTGGCAGGTCCACCGGATTCCGCTGCCTGACGGTCGGCGCGGAGTCGTGTGCTACTTCCGCGACATTTCGCGCACCGTGCTGGCGCGCGAGGCATTGCGTGAAGCAGACAGTCGCAAGGACGAGTTCCTGGCGACGCTATCGCACGAGCTGCGCAACCCGCTGGCGCCGCTGCGCAGCTCGCTGGAAGTCGTGAAGCGACTCGCGAGCGTGCCACCAAATGCATCGGCTGCGCTCGACATCATGGATCGGCAGATGAGTCATCTGGTGCGACTCGTCGACGATCTGCTGGAAGTCTCGCGCATCACGCGCGGCCAGGTGGAGCTGCGGCGCGAGCAAGTGCGGCTGGATGCCGCGATCCGCAGCGCCATCGAAACCAGCGAGCCGCTGATCCGGGCCGGGCTGCATCGCCTGATCGTTTCGTTTCCGGACGAGCCGCTGCTGCTCGATGCGGATCCGGTGCGGCTGGCGCAGATCTTCGGCAACCTGCTCAACAACGCCGCGAAGTATTCGGATCGAGGTGGGCGGATCGAAGTCACCGTGCGTCGCGACGGTCAGGAGGCAGTCGTTACGATCCGCGATAGCGGCGACGGCATCGCGCCGGAGCAGCTTGCCAAGCTGTTCGAGATCTTCACCCGCGGCGAGCGCAGCTCCCGTCGCAATCAGAGCGGCCTCGGCATTGGCCTGGCGTTGGTGCGGCGGCTGACGGAAATGCACGGTGGGCGGGTCGAAGCCTCGAGCGATGGTGTCGGCATGGGGAGCTGCTTCAGCGTGCGCCTGCCGCTGAGCGTCAAGGAGATTGCGGCGACGAAGGCGGGTCGCCGCGTGCACTCGAGCATCGACGAGCTCAGCGTGCTCGTCGTCGACGACAACAAAGACGCGGCGGAAAGCCTCGCGATGCTGTTGCGCACGGCTGGCGCTGAGATTCACATCGCACATGACGGACCGACTGCGCTCGCGGCGTTCGAGCGCAGCGAGCCGCATGTCGTGCTGCTCGACATCGGCATGCCCGACATGGACGGTTGCGAGGTGGCGCGTCGACTGCGCGAGATCGCGCGCCCCGAGCGCGTCGCGCTGGTCGCGCTGACGGGATGGGGGCAAGACGAGGATCGTCGGCGGGTGCGCGAGGCCGGCTTCGATCATCACCTGGTGAAGCCCGTCGAGCTCGCTGCGCTGCAAGCGCTGCTGGCTGCGCTACCCCGGCGGCGTCGAGTCGCCGCCGCCGAGGGCGCGTTGCATGAAGACGCTGTCGACCCAGCGGCCGAACTTGAAGCCGACCGAGGTCAGGTTGCCGGCGGGCGTGAAGCCCATCCGCCGATGTAAGGCGATGGAGCCGGCGTTGGCGCTGTCGCCGATCACGGCGAGCATCTGGCGCCACGGGCCGCGCTCGCAACGTGCGATGAGCTCGGCGAGCAGTAGCGTGCCGATGCCGCGTCCGTTCAGTCCGTCTTCGACGTAGACGGAATCTTCCACGGTGTAGCGATAGGCAGGCCGCGTGCGATAGAACGTCGCGTAGCTGTAGCCGACGACGCGTCCGTCCATCTCGGCGACGAGATAAGGCAAGCCGAGTTGCAACACGCTCGCGCGCCGCGACTGCATTTCTTCGAGCGACGGTGGAATCTCTTCGAACGATGCGAGGCCGTGCAGGACGTGCGCGGCGTAGATTTTCGTGACCGCATGCATGTCTGCGTCGCGCGCATCGCGCACGAAGATTGCGGGGCGGGTATCGGCGGCTGCCACGCGAGCAGTTTCATCCAACGCGCAACGTTCGGCAATCGCCGAACGCTGTCCAATTTGGTGCAAAGAGGCTCGAGCGCTGCTCAGTTTTTGGTCACGGCCGTGAGATTCATCGTCATCAGCGCTTGCTTCTTCGGCAGCTCGGCGACGGCGACCACGGTGCGCGCCGGCAGATGAGTGCCGAACGCCTCGCGATACGCGCGATTCATCTCTTCGAAGTCCGCAGCGTTCTTGAGGAACACGTTCACGTGCAGGACGTGGTCGAGATCCGAGTCGACGCCTTCGAGCATCGAGCGGAGGGACTTCAGGATCTGTCGCGCCTGGCTATACGCGTCCGGCCCGGCGAAGTCGCCGGTCGCGGCATCGACGCCGGCGGTGCCGGAGATCGCGATGAATGAGCCGGCTTTGGCGATGTGACTGTACGGGCCGATCGGCTTCATCACATTCGCGGGCGTAAAGGTTTCGACTTTCATGAGCGCACTCCAGCAGGGCGAGTGCGGAATTCTAGCGCGAGTCCGGTACTGCCCGGCGCAGTGCGCAGTACGCGCCGACCAGCTCACGCAAGACCACGTCTTCCGGCAAGCCGTTGCGACTCGCGATCTGCCGATAGGTGAGCCCATCGACATGCAGCAGCAACAACTCGCGCTGACGCTGTTGAAGCGCGAGCACGGCGGCCTGGATCGCGTTGCGAGCGGGTGCAGAAGGAGCGGGGATTGCACCTTCGCTGCCGCGCGTCCAGGGCCGCCGTGCGCGCCCCTCCCATTCGGTCTCGACCTCCTCGGCGATGCGCATGACATGGCTGTGCGGATCGTCGAGCAAGCTCGCGTGGTTCGCGGCACACAGTCGGCGGGAGACCTCCTGTGCCAGAGCGTCTACGTTTGCCATCGTCAGAAATCGAGTCCGCTGAGACCTGTTGTCTTGTTGCGAGTCGTCTTCGTCAATGAATACGAAATTCGCAAGCGCAGCGTCTCAGGGATGCAGCTCCTGGTAGAGCCAGGTGCGCGCGAACTGCCAGCGTCGGTACGCAGTCGCTCGGGGAATCTGCAGCACTCGGGCTGCTTCCGAGATCTCCAGGCCGACGAAGCAACGCAGCTTCACGAGCTCGGCGGCCTGCGGATGATCGATCGCCAGTTTCTCCAGCGCAGCGTTGACGGCCAGGAGCTGCTCGTCGTCTTCCGTGTCGATGGGAATGTCGATGTGATCGATGTCGACGCGTTGCTGCGTGCCGCCGTGGCGCACGGCACTGCGCTGCCTCGCGCGATCGATGAGGATGTGACGCATCGCTTCGGCCGCCGCCGCGAGGAAATGCGCACGGCCTTTCCAGTCGGATTTCTCGGAGCCGCCGAGGCGCAGCCATGCTTCGTGAACGAGCGCCGTGGGTTGCAGCGTGCTGCCTGAAGGCATGCGCGCCATGTTGACGAGAGCAATGCGGCGCAGTTCATTGTAGACGGAAGGGAGGAGTACGGCGATTTCGAGGTCCCGTTCCGTGGGAGGCGTCATGGTCATCCTTGCTGGCGAGATCAGTGGGTGCGATCCGCCGAGACGGATGTCGGGCTGCTGCTCGTCGACATCATCAGCGCCTCGAGTTGCTCGCGCTGACCACGGTCGAGGTAGAACTGGCGGATGCGCTGCTGCGCTTTGACCTTCGCGTCCGCGTCGGCTTGCTCATCGAGCACGAGCGCGGTGTAGCTGCGCTTCATGTACTTTTCCGCGTCGTCATTGCGGCCCAGTCGGTAAAAGACTTCTCCTAGCGCGCTTTCCGAGCGCGCCGCGCGCCACGGCGGCGCGCCGTTGCGCTTCCAGCGATTGGCCGATGCCGTCAGCACGGCTTCTGCGTCTTTCAGCTGGCCAGTCGCGAGCAGCGCCTCGCCCAGCAGATATTCCGCAGAGGCGGAGTACTGATGATCAGGCGGCAGAGCCTTCTGAAACGTAGCCAGGGCCAGTCGCGCCTGCTCCTCCGCTTCCTTGTACGTACCCCGTTGCAGCAGGATTCCCGCGAGCATGGTGCGCTCATATGCGGTGAGCCTGTGATCCTTGCCCACGGATGCTTCCTGGGCCCGCAGCGCGCGCCGCGCATACTGTTCTGCTTCGGCCAGCATTCCTTGCGCTTTCTTGATGCCTGCCAGCGAATCGAGCACGTCGCCGGCTTTCGCACTATTGGCGCCGTACAGCTTGGTCCACACCGCCAGTGAATTTTCGAACAGCTCTGCCGCTTCGCTGAAGCGGCCCTGCGATTGCAATACCTGAGCCAGCACCACCTCGGAATCCACTCGATCCGGGTGCATCGGCGGATGTGTTGCCCTGAATGCCTGGACCGATTCCCGGGCGGCCTGTTCGGCGGCGGGCAAGTTGCCCTGCCACATGAAGACGATGGCCAATTCCGAGTCTGCGGCCCCGACGTCCGGGTGCAGCGAGCCGAACAGTTCCCGGAACAGGTCGCGACTGAGCTCCAGATTCGTGCGCGCCTCGCTCATGTTGCCCATCACCAGATGGACTTTGCCGAGGTCCAGCAACAGCTTGGCATACGTCTCCGAATGCTCTGTCTGGTGCTGCTTGGAAATTTTCAACGCTTCGGACAGCAAACGCTCTGCGCGCGGCAGATCATCAGCTTTGCGGACGGCCATCGCGAGCTCGATCAGGATCGTGGCAGTCCGCGTGCCGTCAGGATCCGGCAGTTGCCGCCGCAGTCGCAGCGAGTCCTCGAGATAGGGCACTGCCGTGCTGTACTCGTCGAGCCGCCGATACGCGCGGCCGACGGCTTCCAGCAGCCGCGCACGCACCTCGGGTCGTTGATTCAAGTCGCCGCGGATTCTGCGGCCGGCTTCGTCGAGCAGGTCGCGAGCTGTAACCGTTTGCCCCAGGTTTCGCAGCGGCTGAGACTTGTCGAATATCTCCTCCATGAAAGCCGACACGACCTTCGCCGTTTCGCTTTCCTGGTACACGCGATCACGCTCGGCTGCGATCCGTTGCGTCTGGATCGACATGGCGACGGCGAACGCGATGATGAACACGATGAACGCTGCGCCAGCGGTCACGCCGAATGCATGACGGCGGATGAAGCGCTGCGAGTAGTAGACCCAGTTGCCCTGGCGTGCCTGGACCGGTTCGCGCGAGAGATAGCGACGGATGTCGGACGCGAACTGTTCGATCGAGTTGTAGCGGTGCTGCGGTTCCTTGCGCAGCGCCCGCATGACTATCGAATCGATATCGCCAGTCAGACGTTTCTGCAGCTTCTCCGGCGAGAGCCTGCGCGCCGCCGCGACCGCGAGGATCTCCGATTGTCCTTCGAGCGGTCCGCTTTCACGTGCACGCTTGACGGCAGCGCTTGGCCGCAGCGGATCGGTGATGCAGATCGAGCGCTCCATCTCGAGCTGGCTCGCCGACGTCGGCACTACATACGGTCGCAACCCGGTCAGCAGCTCATAGAGGACGACGCCCAGTGCATAGACGTCGCTGCCGGTGGTGACCGGCCGGCCGAGAATCTGTTCGGGGCTCGCGTACTCCGGCGTGAGCAGCCGGTCGTTCATGCGGGTCAGAGCCATCGCCGCTGCGGCTTCCCCCGCATCGAGGAGCTTCGCGATGCCGAAGTCGAGCAGCTTCGGCGCGCCTTCCGCAGTGACGAGTATGTTCGCGGGCTTCAGGTCGCGGTGCACCACCAGGTTCTGGTGTGCGTACTGGACGGCGCCGCAGATGTCGAGAAACAGCTGCAGTCTCTCGCGCACGCCGAGATGCTGACGATCGCAATAGCGATCGAGCGGCTCGCCGTGCACGTATTCCATCACGAGGTAGGGGTTGCCTTCCTCGGTCTCGCCGGCATCGACCAGGCGGGCGATGTTCGCGTGATTCAGGCTCGCGAGAATCTGGCGCTCGGCGCGGAAACGCAAACCGAGCTCGCCCTGCATCGTGCCGTTGTCGACGATCTTGACCGCGACCTGCGCCGAGTACTGGCGATCGGCACGCTCGCCAAGGTAGACGGTGCCGGTGCCACCGTGGCCGAGTACTGAGACGAGCTTGTAACTGCCGACCACACGGCCGATGAGCGCCTTGCGTCGATCGCGCGTCGTGGTATCGAGCGCGGCGCCGAGTGCCATCGTCAGGGGGCCGGTACGCGCGCTGCCGGCATCGCAAGCGAGCAGGTCGAGCAGCTCCGTGCGCAGCTCGGTGTCGCTGGTGGTCTCTTTCGCTACGAAGGCTTGCCGCTCGGTCGGCGGCAGCTCGACGGCACGAGAGAACAGCTCCTGCAGCCGTTCCCAGCGATCGTCGGAACCCTTCCCTGTGCTGTCCGCGCTCATGACGCTTCGGGTTCGCGGCTCCGTACGGGGCGGATCTCTCGCAGCATCCATGCTTTCGCCAGACGGATCTCGCGATCCACCGTTGCCTCGGACACCTTGAGTGTCTCGGACAATTCCTGGTAGGTCAGGCCGCCGAAGTAGTGCAGCTCGACCATTTCGGCGAGGCGCGGGTTCTTGTCGGCCAGCCGGTCGAGCGCTTCGTCGATCTCGAGTACGTCGATCTCGCCTGCAGTCGCCGGCCCGAGATCCATCGAGTCGAGCTCATCGAGCGAGCCCGTCGTCGTGCCGCCGCGTTTCTCGCGGAAACGCGTCTTGGCGTGATCGACGAGGATGCGCCGCATCTGCCGTGCAGCGACCGCGAAGAAATGCGCGCGGTCCTGCCAGGACACGTTCATTTCGACCAGCTTGACGAAGGCTTCATGGACGACGGCTGTCGCCTGGAGGGTATGGCCGGGTCGCTCGCGCTTCATGTAGCGGCGGGCGCGGTTACGCAGCTCTTCATATATGAGAGGCGTCAACCGCTCCAGGGCATGCGCATCCCCTGACTGCCACGCAGACAACAGCCTTGTCACTGCCTGGCGGTCCGGGAGTGGTATGGCCGCTGCGATCGTATTGCTCAGTGGACGGGTCTCCAAAATCGGGCCGTTCTTGGCTGTAAGTGTAAGTGCCGGCAGCCGGCATTCTGCCACCGATGACCTCTCACTAGCGCGGGATTCGGGCCGCAATCCCAGTACGGCTATCCCTGAGCAATTTGCCTCTACGATCGTCCCAGTCGGGGCTATCCCTTTTTTACAACTGAGAAATGTCCTGATTGCGCAAGATTTTGTCCTGTCGCATGCGCGACTGTGACGGAAATCACAGGACCATATCGCTTAAACCTGTGAACCAGCTCGCAAAATGAGCTGGCAATTTAACTAATTCCTCCGGGAGGGGAGTTTCACATGCGCAAAGTCATCAATGGGTCTCTGGCGGTGGCGGTACTGGTTGTCGGAGCGCTGTCGGGCGCACAGGCGGTCGCGGAGGGCCTCGAGACTGGCAAGAAGCCGGTGCTGCAGTTCGCGGAAGGTCTCGAGACTGGCAAGAAGCCGGTGCTGCAGTTCGCGGAAGGCCTCGAGACTGGCAAGAAGCCGGTGCTGCAGTTCGCGGAAGGCCTCGAGACTGGCAAGAAGCCGGTGCTGCAATTGGCGGAAGGCCTCGAGACTGGCAAGAAGCCAGTGCTGCAGTTCGCGGAAGGTCTCGAAACTGGCAAGAAGCCGGTGCTGCAGATCGTCGCGTAACCAGGAGATACATCACGAAGACTCGAATCATCGTCGGCGCCGGTCTCCTGCTCACGCTGAGCACCGCAGTGGCCGGAACGCTGATGTTTGGCAACTCGGTTGCGCAGACCGAAGCAGTTGCAATCCCGAGCAACGTAACTGCCGAGACTCCGATGACGCCAGAAATGCTGGCGATGTGGAGCTCGCAGCCCGACCGGGACAACGACTACATCGCACCGAAAGTGCCGATTTGATCTACGTCGCGAACGTGTGACCGGAATTGCCTGATGCCCAATCGCACAGCTCTTCTTGCGCGCCGAGTTCGCAGTTTGTCGGCAGCTAACGACAGCTCAGCGAACTGTGCGCTGAATCACAGGCGCGCCGAGGTTCGCTCGGCGCGCATCACACTTCGTTCGTTGACATATTTGCGGGCCATATAGCACGCTAACCGCTGTTTTCTACGGGCAAACTCACCGAAAGGTGAGGACGCAAAGCCACCGGTCTAACGGAGCGTTCCTAGGACAGCGGGGTTGCCAGCGCGGCTCACTC
>Ga0105249_10004604_pt1 | contig 11918 bp, 10 predicted proteins | sample KBSS44metaG_FD_81522 | JGI IMG/M metagenome (GOLD analysis project Ga0105249, IMG submission 81522) | Switchgrass rhizosphere microbial communities from Kellogg Biological Station, Michigan, USA - KBS S4-4 metaG | ecosystem: Host-associated > Plants > Roots > Rhizosphere > Soil | place... | reverse complement strand
CTGGTTTTGTAGTTTTCGATTTTTTGAATGAAACCGGGTTTTTGTGTTTTAATGGATTCATGCACCGGAATGCTTTCAACCACCTCCCATTTCATACCGGCGGATTCGATTTCTTCTTTCCTCCTCCTTATATCATCCGGTTTCCATGGTTCCCCATTGGGAATATGATGGAGCGCGGTAACAACGCCGGTACAGCCTGCCTGGCGGATATCTGCGAGGCTTACAGGATCCTGCGGACCATACCAGCGCATACACTGGATCATTTTGAAATCAGTCATCCTGAAAAATATGAATGTGATTTTTTCTCTTCTTTATTTTTTCCTGACAGATAATAATATCTGCACAGGCTCGTTTAATGGACAGTGATTATCATAACTGAAGTTTTCTCAAGCCGGTGTTTCTACACTGGCTTTTCTTTTTCCCCTTTCTTTCGTCTTCGCGCCGTCGTCTCGTAAAATTACGAGTCCCGTCATCGCAAATTTCCGATTCCGATGCCTTCAATTCTGTGGTAATATCGGAGCATTCCTTTATATTGTTCCACATTTCGAAATTATGGCCGGCTATTTGAAATCATCCCTTTTTTTCCCGGGCAATTCAGGTTCAGGCGATAAAAAACAAATCGTCCTGGCCGGAGACGCTGGTGGCACCAAAGTGAACCTTGCGATTTTCGAAGCAGAAAACGGACAATTAAACCTTTTACGGTCGGAATCTTTTCATTCCCAGGCTTTTTCATCCGTTAACCTTATACTTCAGGAATTTTTAAATGCAAATCCCGACCTGAAGCCTGAAAAAGTATGTCTGGGTGTGGCCGGTCCCATTTTCGAGGGCCGTGTGGAAGTAACTAACCTGCCCTGGCACCTCGATGCAAGGGAAATTGCAAAAGCCACCGGTATACCCTCCGTATCCCTGCTCAACGATCTTGAAGCTACAGGGTATGGCCTGGCCGGTCTGGAAGCAGATGACTTTCATGTACTGCATGCCGGAGATCCGCATATCGGAGGTAATATGGCCATTCTGGCACCCGGAACCGGACTGGGCGAAGCCGGATTATTCTGGGACGGTTCCTGTTTTCATCCCTTTGCGACGGAAGGAGGACATTGTGATTTTTCTCCAAGAAATGCCGACGATCTGCTCCTCCATGATTATCTCCTGAGGAAATATAAGGTCGTCAGCTGGGAAAGTATTATTGCAGGTCCGGCTATTCTGGCTATCTATAATTTTCTCTGTGAGATAAAGAAAATGCCTTCCGATCCCGTGTTGCGGGACAAATTCAGGAAGTCGGATCCGTCGGCGATGATCACCGGAGCGGCACTCGCAGGCACTGACAAGACCTGCGTGGAAACCATGCGGGTGTTCGTTCGCCACCTGGCGCGTGAATCGGCCAACCTGATCCTGAAAATAAAATGCACCGGCGGACTCCTGTTTGCGGGTGGAATTCCACCCAAGATCCTGCCGCTACTGGAGGATTCCTGGTTTTATAATAACCTGATGGACTGCGACCGGATGCAGGACCTCATCGGAAAAGTTCCGGTCAAAGTGATCCTCAACGATAAAGCGCCCATGATAGGCGCAGGCTGGTTTGGCGCATTCAGTTCCGTAAACATGGCAAAAGAATAGTAAACTATATGACCCACAGACGCAGTTTTATACGTAGTGCAGGACTTATAGCGGGCTCCACCTTTCTGGCACCGGCCCTCTCCGCTTTCGCGCTGGCAGGACCGGGAAAGAAAATGGCGCCCAGTGATACGCTGCGCATCGGCGCAATCGGTATTAAAGGTATGGGGATGTCCGATCTGCTGGCTGCGTTGAAGCAACCCGGTGTAGAAGTCATCATGCTCTGCGACATTGATAAAACTGTGCTCGATAACCGCCTCGCCGATCTCTCCAAACTGAATATCAACGTCTCCAAAATAAAAACCACCGGCAACTATCGTGAAGTACTCGACAATAAGGATGTGGACCTGGTAATCATCGGTACGCCGGACCACTGGCATGCACTGATTATGATCGAAGCCTGCATGGCAGGGAAAGATGTATACGTTGAAAAACCGGTAGGTAATTCCATCATGGAATGTCGTGCGATGGTCGCCGCACAGAAAAAATACAATCGCGTCGTACAGGGCGGACAATGGCAGAGAAGCCAGCAGCATTTCAGGGATGCGCTGGATTTCGTCTATACGGGGCAGTTAGGTAATATCCGAACAGTAAAAGTCTGGTGTTACCAGGACTGGATGAAGCCGGGCCCCGTAGTTCCGGATACGGCTCCGCCGCCGGGAGTAGATTATAAAACCTGGCTCGGACCGGCGCCCACCCGACCCTTCAACGCGAGCCGTTTTCATTTTAATTTCCGCTGGTTCTGGGACTATGCCGGTGGCCTGATGACGGACTGGGGCGTTCACCTGATCGACTACGCGCTCCTCGGCATGAAAGCAGGATCTCCCAGGACCATCGCGGCGCTGGGGGGCGACTTTGCTTATCCGGATCTCTACCAGGAAACACCCGATACACTTACGACACTCTACGAATTTGATCATTTTAATATGGTCTGGGACAGCGCCATGGGAATTGGCAACGGATCTTACGGACTGGATCATGGGATCGCCTATATCGGGAACAACGCCACCCTGGTATTAAGCCGTCATGGATGGGAGATCATTGATGAAAAAATGAACAAGCTGAAAATTGCCCGTGCGCTGGTTCCACCCGCCGGTAATGGACTGGATAATCATTGGAAGAACTTTATTGGGGTGATCCGTTCAGGGAAAAAAGAGGATCTCAACTGTTCCATCGAAGCTGGGGCCCATGTGGCTACGGTTGCGCAGATGGGCAATATCAGCTTCAGGAGCGGCAAAAGGCTGGTCTGGGAAAATGACCGGTTCACAGACGATGACGTTAACAAGGCATACCTCATGAAAGAATACCATAATGGTTATTCCCTTCCGAAGCTGTAATACACGGCTTTTGTATATCGCAGCGTCTTATTACTAAAGCCTTTATAATTTACCGGTTATAATTTACCGATGGCTCACTTAAGGGCCCTTAAACCCGTCTGACCGGTAGTACCGGAAAAATAGAAGTATGAACGGAAAAAAAATCCGGGGCATATTAGATAGCTTAGCCTCAAATTTTTTGTATGCGCTATTTCCGGTATGCATTCCTGTTGAGTGTTTTAATTCCCCTGACGAGGGTTTCCGCCCAGCAGACAGCCAACCCTCTGCTCATTCATTCCAACGCACCCATTGCTTTCGATAAAGTCAATGCCGAAACGGTTACCTCCGCAGTCGACCAGGCCATACGGTCGGGCAACGTACAGCTGGAAAAAATCATCGGCGGGCTGAAAGCGGGTAGCGGGCCGGGATCCACGCTGGAGGCATATGACGCGCTCAGCTATGAGCTCAACGATATCGGCATGAAGATGGGGCTAATCTCGCAGACCTATACCTCCGACAGTGTGCGCAATGCAGCCAATGAAGGATTGCAAAAATTGTCGGAATACACCACCTCTCTCATATTAAATGAAAAACTTTATAAAGCACTGAAGAAATACGCCGACGCTTCCATGTCCTCCCTGAAGCCAAACCAGAAAAAATATGTCGAAGACCAGCTCCGGCTTTTTGAAAACAATGGAATGAAGCTGGACAGCCAGGCGCGGCAGGAACTACAGGTGATCAGCGACAAAATAACAGCCACCGGTCTTGGGTTTGATAAGAATCTGGCGACTTCAAGAGACAGTCTTGTGCTGACGGATGCTGAGCTTAAAGGCGTTCCCGAAAATGAAAAGCAGCCCTGGAAGAAACCCGATGGACGCATTGTGATTTACATTAACACGCCAAATTATGTTACGGTGATGAAGTACAGCGATGAGGAAGCGACCCGCCGGACCATGTACATGCATTACAATAACCGCGCGTATCCGAAAAACCTGAAAGTCCTGGACAGTCTTTTATACCAGCGTCAGCAGTATGCTTCAAAACTGGGATACCCTAGCTATGCATCCTATGCACTCGTAGACAAGATGGCGGGAAAGCCCGAGGCAGTCTGGAATTTCGAGAACAGGCTGGTGAAAGGACTCACGCCGGCAGTGACCTCAGACCTGAATTCTCTCCGCGAGATCAAACACCGGTTGCATCCTGAATTAGCCGATACCATTTATGCCTGGGATGTCGCCTACTACAAAAAAATCCTTCTCGATACGAAATATCAGCTGAATACGGACGAGGTGAAAGAATATTTCGAGATGAACCAGACGATCAACGGAATGTTTGAAGTATATCACCGGCTGCTGGGCATCACGGTAAAAGAGACCCACGGATTGCCCGTCTGGTATAGCAAGGTCAGAACCTTCGAAATGTGGGTGGGTTCAAAAAAAATCGGAAACTTTTATTTTGATCTCTATCCCAGAAAGGACAAATACACCCATTTTGCCTGTTTTGGAATCAGTGCGGCCAATATCGGCAATGGCAAGGACATATTGCCCGTTGCCGCGCTGATATGCAATTTCCCGAGGCTGCCCCCGGCGAGCCGACCCTGATCGATCACAGCGATGTAATTATTTTATTTCACGAATTCGGTCATCTCGTGCATGCCATGGTCGTAAGGTCCGACATCGCTTCCCAACCCAATACCCTGAGAGCGGATTTTGTGGAAGCTCCTTCCCAGTTTCTGGAAAACTTCTGCTGGCAATATGAGAGCCTGAAGATTTTTGCGAAGAATTATAAGACCGGCGCCGTATTACCCGAGTCGCTGTTCAACAAAATGAAGGCCGCACAACACGTGCTCGAAGGCAATGCCACTATGCAGCAGGTATATTACGGTATGATCGATTTCACTTTTGAAGAAAAATACGACAGCATCCGTGGTATGAACCTGGTGGACGTAACAAAATCACTCTACCGCGTTACACAGATTCCTTTCCCCGAAGGCAGCCATTTTATTGCATCCTTTACTCACCTCAATGGCTATGGCGCGAATTATTATGGCTATCTCTGGTCGCGCGTTTTCGCCCAGGATATATTTTCCGTCTTCACCCGGAACGGCGTGATGGATACTGCCACAGGGGAACGTTACAGGAAGGAAATTCTGGAGGTTGCGGGCAGTCAGCAGGAAATGGATATGCTGCGCCGATTTCTTGGCCGTGAACCGAATTCAGATGCGTTTATGCGGTCGATTGGATTGTAGAAGCGAAGTTGAAGGGAAGTTTACGGTATATGGTGTATAGTTTATGGTTTATGGTATCTACCATACACTATACACCATACACCATACACTATTCACATAAACCTGACTAAAGCTTCCTGATCTTAATATTCCTGAACCACACATCGTGACCATGATCCTGCAGGTCGATATGGCCTGACTTGTATTTTGCAAAGCCGGGCATCTTGGCAAATTTGCTTCCCTTTACCAGGTCATTCCATTGCTTATCCCAAAGGGTGGTGGTAACGGTCTGCACACCATTGAGGTAGAGAGTGAGCTTGCCATGATCCAGTCTTATTTCCGCATCATTCCATTCGCCTACGGGGCGCACAGGCTCACTGGAAGAAGAGATCAGGTCGTAGAGGTCGCCCGCCCGATGTTTGATTATTTTACCGTCGGGATGGCCCTCATTGTCCAGAATCTGCATTTCGGGCCCCGTCAGATAGGGTGCATCATATTCCGGTGATTCATGCACGAGGAACATGACACCGCTGTTTCCGTCTTTGGAGATTTTCCATTGCAGCTTCAGGTCAAAATTTTCAAAGACTTCATCGGTGCAAATATCTCCTGCCTCTTTTTTAACAGCGGTGGTATCGCGGAAGAGTGTGCCTTCTGATACTTTCCATCCTTCTCCAAAAGTCTTTTTATTATAGGTGTGCCAGCCTTTGGAGGTCCTGCCGTCAAACAGCAGTTTCCATCCTTCTTTTTTCTCCTGATCTGTGAGCTGGTTCTGCTGGGCATGAGTTGCCGCGGTCACCATCACAGAAAGCATGGTGAAAAAAAATCTTTTCGTCATGGATTAACTTTTTATAGAAAGAATATAAGTGACCATTTCCTTTACATCAGATGGTGGTAACGCAGCATGTGGTGTCATGGGCACCGTACCCCAGACGCCGGATCCTCCGTTAATAACCTTATTTACCAGCCGGTCCACCGTGGTATCCGCCGCATGGGGATAACGTGCTGCCACTTCACTGTAGGAAGGTCCGATGGAAGCGCCGGGTGCTTCCTTATGCAGACGGTGGCAGGTAGTACAATCACTGGCTCCGATCAGTTCCAGACCTTTCGATTCTGCCGCGGCAGGAGCGGCGGCGGGTGCCGACGTTGCGGAATCTTTCTTATCCGCAGAACTGCCGGATGAATTGCAGGCGACCACAGCGATGGAACCGATCAGTAAAAGGAAAAATAATTTTTTCATTGTTGAGGTGGTTGTTGTGAGAGGATAAATTTCGTAAAAAAATGCATAAACCTTTTTTCTATTTTATACCAAGGACGGCCCGGTTGAAAGATTCATCAGATCCCGTACCGGCAAAATCGTCAAAAGCCTTTTCCGTAACACGGATAATATGATTTTTTATAAATACAGATCCTTCCTTAGCGCCGTCTTCCGGGTGTTTCAGGCAACATTCCCATTCGAGTACAGCCCATCCCGGGAAATCGTAGGCCGCAAGTTTGCTGAAAATGGATTTAAAATCCACCTGTCCGTCGCCCAGCGACCGGAACCGGCCCGCACGATTAATCCAGGACTGGTAGCCGCCGTAAACTCCCTGTTTTCCTGTGGGATTGAACTCGGCATCTTTGACGTGAAACATCCGGATGCGTTCGTGATAATGGTCGATGTAGGTAAGATAATCGAGTTGTTGCAAAACAAAATGGGAGGGATCATATAAAAGACATGCCCTCGGATGCTGGTTAAGTTCATTCAGAAAAATCTCATAGGTTATCCCGTCATGAAGGTCTTCGCCGGGATGGATTTCGTAACAAAGGTCAATGCCGTTCTGGTCAAATATGTCAAGGATGGGCCTCCACCTTTTGGCGAGTTCCTGGAATCCTGTTTCCACAAGTCCCGCAGGGCGCTGGGGCCAGGGATAAAGTGTAGGCCATAGCAGGGCACCGCTGAATGTGGCATGTGCATTCAGGCCGAGGTTCCTGGAAGCGGCCGCAGCATATTTTAATTGTTGCACTGCCCAGGCCTGTCTGGCTGTTGGATTTTTTCTTACGCTTTCCGGTGCAAACCCGTCGAACAGATCGTCGTATGCAGGATGTACGGCAACGAGCTGGCCCTGAAGATGGGTTGACAATTCAGTGATTTGTAAACCCGCTGACTCCACGGTGCCCCTGATCTCATCAGCATAGGTTTTACTTTCTGCTGCCTTCTTTAAATCGATGCAGCGTGCGTCCCAGGTCGGTATCTGTGCACCTGCATAGCCCAGGGATTTCGCCCACTGGCAAATGGAAGAGAGCGAGTTGAACGGAGCGGAATCGCCGAGGAACTGCGCAAGAAAAATCCCAGGTCCCTTGATCGTTTTCATTTTATGATAAGATTTTTTTGTAATGAAATTTTCGCGCCATTACACGATATGATCCATCCACTTTTCTTTCGATTGTGAAGAGGCGACTACATTATCAATGAATGCCATCCCCCGAATACCGTCCTCCACACCGGGAAAATCCAGGCTTTCGGGCGAAGGTTTGGTTCCGTTAATACGCGCTGACAGTGTTTGTGCGAAATTCCGGTAGATATTGGCAAAGGCTTCGAGGTATCCTTCGGGATGTCCGCCGGGTGTCCGCAGATTATGGGTCGTAAACGTTGAGAGTGGTTCTTTATATCCGACGCCCGCCCGATAGATCTGGGTGGGCTGGTCAAGCCATTTAACGATCAGGGAATTCGGTTCCTGCTGGCTCCATTCAAGCCCTCCCTTCTCTCCGTAAATCCGGATGCGGAGTGCATTCTCCTCGCCGGCGGCGACCTGTGAGGCCATCAGCACGCCGGCTGCTCCGTTGTCAAACTTGAGAAGGACATTCCCATCGTCATCCAGCGGCCGGCCTTCCACCACGATATTGAGGTCGGCACAGAGTTTTGAAATTTTAAGTCCGCTGATGTATTCTGCGAGGTGTGCGGCATGGGTCCCGATGTCACCCATACAACCGCTCTTTCCTGACCTTTTGGGATCGGTTCTCCAGGCTGCCTGGGCATTGCCTTCCCGTTCGGTCAGCTTACTGAGCCAACCCTGAGGATATTCAACCCAGATCTTGCGGATCTTTCCAAACATATTGTTCTTCACCATCTGCCGGGCCTGTTTCACCATCGGATAACCGGAATACGTGTGGGTAAGACAAAGAATAAGTCCCGTCTCCTCCACTTTTTTCTTCAGTTGCCTGGCTTCGTCGATCGTAAAAGTGATGGGTTTTTCGATCACGACGTGAAAGCCCTTCTCGAGAGCAAGCATGGCGGGAGCGAAATGGGCAAAATTCGGCGTGACGATCGTAACAAAATCAATTTTTTTGTCGGCCGGCAGCCTGCTTTCCTTATCCATCATTTCCTCATAATTCAGGTAGGTGCGGTCGGGGGAGAGAAAAAGCATTTCACCGGAAGCCCGGGCCACGTCTTCATGGATGCTCAGTGCCCCGCCGGTCACTTCTATCAATCCGTCCATGTGTGCGGCAATTCGGTGGATGGCACCAATGAAAGCATCTTTGCCTCCTCCCACCATGCCCATTCTGAGTTTTCTTTTCATATTGTTTGTTTGATCTGAATGATTGATGACTCTGCGGCCCGTTAAACCCTGTTTCCCCGTGGCCGGTTCACGGCATCCGAATTAAGGTTTTTCTATCGCCGGATTACGGGACTGCAAGTTTACTTGATTACGGACATATTTACGACAGCCAGAACGGCTTTACCCTTTTTATTTCGGCAAAAAAATTTAAATTTACAGCTGGTCAATTAATTGCTATATTGACCCATTATTTTAAAACGATTGCCATGGCCACGAACGCAGTTCCGCGTCAACAACTATTTACCGCCAGCTGTCTCGCTCTTCTTGTCACTTCACTTTCTTTTGGTATTCGCGCAGGTATCCTGGGCAAACTGGGAACCCAGTTCAATCTTTCCGCATCCGAACTGGGTACGATCGCCAAACCGCATTCTGGGGATTTCCGCTGGCTGTCGTAATCGGTGGTTTTATCGTGGATATCATCGGCATGAAAAGACTGCTGCTGCTCGCCTTTATTTTTCACCTGGCGGGAATCATATTGACCATTACCGCGGGAGGTTACTGGACCCTGTTTTTGTCCACGCTCCTGATCGGAATCGCCAACGGAACAGTTGAAGCCGCCTGCAACCCGCTGGTGGCCTCCCTTTTTCCCGGCAACAAAACCACGAAACTCAACCATTTTCATCTTTGGTTTCCGGGCGGGATCGTCATTGGAACCCTTATCGTTTTCATTCTTGACAAATTTAATGTTCCCTGGCAGGTGGAAGTTGGTACTATGCTGATCCCGACACTTATTTACGGTTACCTTTTTTCCAAACTTCATTTCCCTGTGACAGAAAGGGTGGCAGCGGGTATATCGAACGCGACCATGTACCGGTCCATCTTCACCGGTCTGTTCTTATTCATGATCCTTTGTATGTTCGGTACCGCGATCACCGAACTGTTTACCGGACAATGGATCGACGTGCTTTTGAAAAATGTCACCGACAATGCGCTCCTGATACTTACCCTGGATACCGGCGTTATGGTAGTGGGCAGGGCATTTGCAGGTCCTGTAGTGAAAAGATTTTCGCCTCAGGGTGTTTTACTGATGTCAGCGATTCTGGCTTCTCTGGGGCTTTACCTGCTTGGCCATACAACCGGCAATATGATTTTTGTTGGCGCCCTGATCTTCGGAATGGGCGTGTGTTATTTCTGGCCGACCATGCTGGGATTCGTATCGGAAAACCTGCCCAGAACCGGGGCTGTGGGTATGAACCTGATGGGCGGGGCAGGCATGTTTGCCGTATCTATTTACATGATCTTCATGGGCAAGCACTATGACAAGATCGTAGCGAGTAAACTACCGGCTGGAGCCGATCTGGCCACATACAACCAGGCCCCACCCGGTTCGGAGATGGCGAATGCCCTTTTTGAAGCAAAGAAAGCGGCCGGCCCTGCTATCATCAACCTGACCATGATGATTCCTATAGCGCTTATCGTTGCCTTTGCCGGCCTGAATCTATACATGCGCGGGCGTAAAAAGCCGGAATTGCTTGTCCCGGTTTCCGCTGGTCACTAATTTCGTGTACAGACGACGACTCGTCGTACATTCAAACCTTCTACCATGAACTCCCGCTCGTCAAGGCGTAAAATGATTAAGAACATGGTCGCCGGATCCGCCATCCTGGCCACCGGAACCACTTTGATATCTTCTTCCGCGCCGGTCCGCGACAAAGAACCGCCATTCAAAATGAAAGGACATATTAACCATTCGGTTTGCCGCTGGTGTTTTGACTCCATTCCACTGGAAGATTTCTGCCGGCAGGTTAAGGGCATCGGTATTCCGGCCATCGATCTGGTGGCGCCCAAAGACTGGCCCATGTTACAGAAATACGGGCTATACAGCTCGATGTGCTATGTGGCGGGCGACGTGAGCCTGACGGATGGTTTTGCCGAGCCCAGATTCCACGAAAAACTGGTTGCCCAGTACAATGAACTGATTCCTCTCATGGTCAAGGCCGGATACAAAGACGCAATCTGTTTCAGCGGAAGCCGTCGTGGTATGGATGATGAGACAGGACTTAACAATTGTGTGAAAGGTCTTCAGCAGATCCTTCCCCTTGCGGAAAAAAACGGTATTACGATCCAGATGGAACTGCTCAACAGTAAAGTCGATCATAAAGATTATTTGTGCGACCGTACGTCATGGGGTGTTGCACTTTGTAAAAAGCTGAACAGCCCCAATTTTAAATTGCTTTACGATATCTACCATATGCAGATCGATGAAGGGGATGTGATACGAACCATTCGCGACAACCATGATTATATCGGTCATTACCACACGGCGGGTGTGCCCGGCCGGCACGAGATCTATGAGAGCCAGGAGCTGTATTATCCGGCCATTATGAAGGCTATCGTGGACACCGGTTTTAAGGGATATGTGGCCCAGGAATTCATTCCTACGGAAACAGATAAGATTGCTTCCCTTCAGAAGGCAGTTATCGTATGCGACGTGTAGGAATATCTGATGTTGAAATCAATAATCAAAAAGACAATACATGGCAGACAATGTTTATGACGCAATTGTAATTGGCTCGGGGATTAGCGGTGGATGGGCCGCCAAGGAGCTTTGTGAAAAAGGTCTTAAAACCATCATGCTGGAAAGAGGTAAAAATATTGAACATGTAAAAGATTATGTGAATGCCAATAAGGAGGCCTGGAATTTTCCTCATCACGGAAGGCGGACGCAGGAAATGATCAAGGATTATCCTGTTTTGAAAAGAGATTACCCGCTGAATGAAATTAACCTCGACTACTGGGTGGACGACCGCGAAAGCCCCTATACAGAAATAAAAAGATTCGACTGGTTCCGCGGCTATCACGTGGGCGGACGCTCCCTGATGTGGGGCCGTCAAAGTTACCGGTGGAGCGACCATGATTTCGAAGCCAACGCAAAAGAAGGAATCGGCGTAGACTGGCCCGTACGTTATCGTGAGATCGCACCCTGGTACGACCACGCGGAAAAATTTGCAGGCATCAGCGGTAACCGCGACGGTCTGGAAATCCTGCCGGACGGTCAGTTCATGCCCCCCATGGATATGACCTGTGTCGAAAAGGATTTCTCCGACAGGATGAAAAAACTGTTTATCGGACAGCGTCACGTGATCATCGGAAGACCCGCCAATATCACGGACCCCTTACCGGGAAGAAGTAACTGTCAGTTCAGAAACAAATGCTGGCTGGGCT
>Ga0105249_10004601_pt1 | contig 11923 bp, 25 predicted proteins | sample KBSS44metaG_FD_81522 | JGI IMG/M metagenome (GOLD analysis project Ga0105249, IMG submission 81522) | Switchgrass rhizosphere microbial communities from Kellogg Biological Station, Michigan, USA - KBS S4-4 metaG | ecosystem: Host-associated > Plants > Roots > Rhizosphere > Soil | place... | reverse complement strand
TCGTGGCGCGTTGTAGCGGACGGAAATGTCCGAGCAGCCCAGCCCGGCATAGCCTAGCTGTAGCTAAGCTTAGCTTAGCAAAGCGTAGTTGTGCGGAGCGTAGCATCGCATAGCCCTGCACAGGGCGGCCGTCGCCAATGACGGCCGCCACACTTTCAAGGGAGAGTCGGAATGACCTTCGACCGACGTCAGGCAGCTCGTGAAATCATGGAGCAAGTCAGGCACGGCTCGTTGCCCGAGCCCGCGCTGTCGGCGATCATCGGCATCTCTCCGCCGGATCCGAACATGCGCTATGCCGACGGCTCCCGGCAGGCCATCGAGCGCATGAGCCGCCTGGAGCGGGTGTTCGACTCGCTGCTCCAAGACCACGACACGATGGCTGTCGGCGAGGAAGGTGGTCTACGCATCGTCCCGCCGGCCGAGAGGCTCGAAACATCTCGTGGCCGCGGCATGCGTCGAGTGGACGCCGCCCTGCGCTCCATGATGCAGGAGGCGCGCTACTACGACCCGAAGGAGTTCAGCAATTCCGAGGTTGCCGAGCTGCACAACTTCGGTGCGTGGCTGCATACGCTGCGGGCGGCGATCGTGCCCAGCGCGCGTCAGCTCAAGCATGCCTTGTTCGTCGATAGCGAGCTGTCGAAGCCTCGGCAGCCGTCGGCGTCGCGCTTGCCGGTCAAGCATCCGGCCCTGGAGGACGAGGAGCTATGAGACGCTGGCTCGCCATCCTGCTGGAGTCCTGGAGCGACACGCTGCGCGACTGGGCCGATCGCGTGCGCCCGCCCTATCGTCGGCCGCCCGGCCCCGAGACGCAGATGGAGCGCATCACGCGCGAGCAGGTGGCGCTGTACCGGGCGGCCTACCTCGCCGATCTGGCCTTCTCCGAGAACCCCGACTGGCCGGCGCTCACCGCCAAGCCGTACAAGGTCGGCGAGACGCTGCGGATCCGGCTGCCCAACGATGACCCATAGGATCTACCGCTGCGACGTCTGCGCGGCCTTCGCCTGCTACGGGCTCACCCGTCCCCGCGAGCCCGAGCGCTGGTGGTGCGCGGCGCATGTCCCGGCGGGTTTCCTGCCACCCAGGTCCGCAGCAGCTCAAGGGCATCGGCAACCGAGCGCGCCACCCCAGCCACTCCCCCCGCCTCCGCCACCCGAGACAGAAAGCGATCCTGGTCCTCTGTGGTAGGCAGCTTGCCGATCTTCAGCTCGACGGCGGTGAACACCGCGACGCGCTTGCCGACCATCTCGGGCGTGATCGTCACCGGCGTCCAGCCGACGAGGTCCGAGCCGCCGGTACAGAGCCCCATGCGGATCGGGTAGGCATCGCGAATGAAAACGTTGCGGCCCTGAAGCTCGGCCTTGCCCGCCCAGGCCTGTCCGGTGTTGACGCGGAAGAGCCTCGCTCCCAGGCCGCTGACCGCGGTCAGGACGTTCTTGCGGAGGTGCTGCTCGCCGACGTCATTCTTCATCCTCGCGCGGGTATAGCATGTGCGCGATGTGGGCGACGTAGAGCTGATGCACGCAGTAGCGCTCCAGGCGCGTCGAGCGCAGGAAGATGCGGAGGAGCCTCATGCGCTGGCAGCCGCGATGGCGTCACGCCGCCGGCTGACAGCGCGCTCCAGGCCCCTCTTGAACAGCTTGGCGGCATCCGGTTCGCGCTCCCCCGCCGAGCATAGGACGCCGAAAAGCTTGGCCACCTGCTCACCATAGGCCTTGTCGATGGCGGCCAGCGTCAGCGTCTTCTCGTCGGCGGTCATGCTCCATCCTCCTCGGTCGGTGAGGGGAGGGCTGAGGGCTCCTCCCCTCGTGAGCCGACGGGAGCCTCCTGGCTGAAGGAAGCGTCAGCCACGCGCGGGCCGTGATTGGCCCGATCCTTCTCCGCCTGGGCCTTGCCCCACGACTTCCAGCCGGCCTCGATTTCACGGGCGAAGCGAGCGGTGGGTGCAGAGTCGGACAGGAAGCGTCCGTTGCGGATAAAGGCGAGCACCTCCTCGTGCCCGGCCTCGCGCGCCTTGTCCCGCTCGGCCTCAAGCTCGGCGATGCGGAGGTGAAGCGCCATCTCGTGCTCTGTCTTGATGCGTATGTCGCTCATGGCGCGGGCCTCCTCATAATCGCTCTCGTGTGGGTGCTCCCAAGGGTAATCGGGGAGTTGGATATCACTCATGGCGTCTCCTCGCGGTAGTAGCCAGCGTCAGGTGGCCCGAAGGTGGCTAAGCTCTTCTTCTTGGCTGGCGGGGAGGGGATGTTCAGCGTGCGGATGGCGGCCGGGAGAGTGTTGATCGTGACGTACTGATCTGCCCACGCCTCCACGAACTCGACGCACGCCTCCCGCATCGCTTCCGCGCCTGCCCGCCACTCGTCTGTGGGGGTGCGGAGTGCGGCGGCGGCAGAGCGAATGCGATGTGCGATACCCGGCAAGTTGCCTTGGATCAGATCGGCGTCGTCTGTCAGCCATTCGGCCAACCGCTCCCGGTCAGGCGGGACGGGGGACTGCTCGATGGCGGTGGTCATGATTTGCTCCCAACGTAGTTGTCTTGACCGCCGGGACCGTTGGCGATTGGAGCGCTCCTGGCGCGGATGGCTTTAGCCACTCGCCAATAATTGTGGCCCTCGCAATAATCCGCTAGTTTCGCGCACGCCTCCCTCTCTTCCTCGCGGGCTCGCTGCTCGCGGGCGATGCCGTCGCGCACGGACTTGGCTTGCAGGGCGGTATACTCGCTGGCTGAGCGTTGCTCTGCCTCCGCCAGTGCGGCGGTGAGGCGGGTGACCTCGGCCTCAAGCTCGGCGATCAACCTGCCGTCCGTCTCGATACGCCCGGTGGCCTCGCCAACCTGCCGGGTGAGGCGGGTGACCTCGGCGGCGAGGTCGTTGACCAGATTCGACGAGCCTACGTGCATCATCTGGGGCTGGCCGGGGAGCTGCATCAAGTTGTACAGCAGCACCCGGTCCTTCAGGCTCGGCTCGCTCACGATGCCCCTCCACGCGCTTGCCGGGCTCGCCATACATGGTCAGCCCAAGATGCCTTGTACCCACGAGCCGCCGCCAGCGCTCGCAGCTCCAGGAGGCTCTCAGCACGCGCCTGCTCACGCACGCGGGCGGCCCTGACCAGCCTGATATCCGCCTCGATGAGATCCTTCTCGACGTCCTCGGTGACGACGCGCCGCTGGATCTCGCGGATGGCCCCGCAGTACGGGCACGCCAGGAGCTGCGTCCGATAGGTGCCGTAGCAGCTCTCGCAGACATGGACCGGCGGGCCGACGTCCTTGTCGGCCTTGCGCTTGGCCACCCCGTCGAGGCTCCACTCGCGCTCCTCGTCGGGCAACCCGTGTCTCATGATGTTGCCGGCGTGGTCGAGGATCACCGCCGCTTCGGGCTTGGGGCGGAGGGCTCGTCCGATCTGCTGGAGGTGCAGCGTCAGGCTTTGCGTTGGCCGGCAGAGCCCGACAGCTTCAACACTAACGTCTCGTCCGGACTGGGCGCTGAGATCATAACCCTCGCCAAAGAGATCCACGCAAGAGAGGACTCGGAGTTCGCCTCCAGCGAGATCCCTGGCTGCCCTAACCCTCTCATCGAGAGAAGAGTCAGCGTCCAGGTGTCGAGCTGGAACTCCAGCGGCGGTGAACCCGGCAGCGATATGCTTAGAGTGATCAATGGAGACGGCGAAGTAGATGGCTTTCTTGTCATTGGCGAGCCTCCGATACTGGCCGACGACGTTGCCGACGATGGTGTCGGTGTCCATGACCGCGGCCAGCTCGCGGGTCACGTACTCTCCGGCTCGGGTGTGGACGCCCCGGAGATCTGGGCTGCCGGGAGCGAATGCTCGGTAGGCGGACAAAAAGCCACGCTCAGTGAGCCAAGCAGCAGACGGACCTCGGACCAGGGCGCTGTAAAAATCTCCCAGCCCTCGCCCGTCCAAACGTGAAGACACGGCTGAGAGCCCGACATGGTGAGCACCGCCGGCCCACCGATAGACCGACGCCCACGAGCTGGAGGCAATGTGATGACATTCGTCCCAGACGATGAGGTCGGGAGGTGTGAGCCGGTCGAGCCGCCGGATGACTGTTTGGATCGAGACAATATGCACCTGTTTGTGAGGGTTGAAGTCAAAGCCCGACGCGATGTACCCGAACTCGACTCCGGCCCTCTCAAGGGCTCCGGCTGTCTGGGTGAGGAGGAAGTCCCTGTGGACGATCATCCAGACCCGCTTACCGCGCTCCGCCGCCCGGCCGATCATGAAGGACGCCAGGACGGTCTTGCCGCTGCCGGTGGCACTGAGGGCCAGGACCGACTTGCCTTGGCGCAGCTCGGCGCGCAGGCCCTCGACGATCTCCATCTGGTAGGGACGCAGCTCGACCGTCATCGCAGCCTCGCAAACTCGCCGTGCATTTCATTGGCGGCAGCAGCGCGTGCCTCCGCAGCTTCCCCGACCGTCCTGAATCGTCCTATGAGGATCGTGCGCCCACGCAATCCGATCTGGGCTCGCCACCTCTTGTTATGGCTGTCCCATGACACTCCCTTAACCCCTGACCTGTTGTCGAGGCGAAGGCGGGCGTTGTGCTGGTTCTGTGCGATGGTCGATGGGCGGAGATTGACGATGCGGTTGTCGGTGCGGTCGCCGTTTTTGTGGTCGAGGTCGTGCCGCCATTCCCCGTAGACAAAGAACCACGCCAATTGGTGAGCGAGATAACGCTGCCCTCCGATGCCGACCGCGATGTAGCCGCGCTTGGTGATCGTGCCTGCGATCGCACCAAGGCGAGCCCGACCTGGGCGTGGCGGCAGCCGTCGCCAGATGAAGTTGCCGGTTCGCCTGTTGTAGGAGAGGAAGTGGCGGAGGTGGAAGCTCATGCGCTCACCGCCCGCACCGCCAGCTCCCAGCCGCGATGGAACGGCAGCGGCTCCGACTCGTGCTCTGGCGGCACGTCGTGGAGGTCGTTGAGCCGGGCGCGCAGCTTGGCTAGCTCGGCGCGCAGCTCGTTGCGCTCCAGGCTGACGAGGTCGAGGACCGCCGTCGTCTCCTTGACCTGGGCTAGGGCCAGGGCCTCAATCTTGCGAGCCCGGTCGATCTCGGCCTTCTGGAGCCTGATCATCCGCACCGCCCCGTGGAGAATCACCGGGAGGGACATCTCACCCTGTTCGAGGATGCCCGCAGAGATTTCGAGCAGTGCCTGCGCCATCGTCTCGGCGGCGTCCAGCTCGCTCATGGGCCCCACCCTCCCGGCGCTCCTCGCAGTACCCAGATCACCCAGAGCAGCATGGCCACGAGGAACGGTGTGGCGACCCCGATCCAGAACCAGCTCATATCCGCACCATTCTTCGTCCGCTGTAGGGCGCACCCTCGATCGCCAGCCCGGTCAGCTTCAGCTTGCGCCGCAGGTTGTAGACGACGACGTCGATGACCTTGTTGGCGTTCAGCGGGCCGCCGCTGGACTGGTCACCCCAGGCTGCCGCCACGAGCTGCTCGGTGCTCGTCCAGCGACCGAAGCGCACCGCCAGGGCGATCGCTACGTTGCGCTGGATCCGCCCCAGGACGATGCGCTCGACGATCGCCAGCGGCTCGCTGGAGGGCATCCCGGTGCCGCTCGTGGCCGCCTCCAGCGCGAGGATGCGGTAGTTTTTTTCCACGTTCCCGGCGATCGCCGTGATGTGGTCGGTGCAGGCGGCCACGGCATTGGAGATCACCGACCAGCAGCGCTGCTCGTGGGCCACCTTGTCGATCGCGTCGGCCGCCGCCCGCAGCTCTGCGGCTAGCGTGTCCATGTCTGGTCCGCTCCGCTCCAGAAGCCATCCTCGCCGGGCTTGAGCATCCCGCTGGCGATCGCCTCCTCGGCGGAGATCCTGGGAGCCTCCCGGCCGCTCGGCGAGTAGTGGTAGCGGGGCTCACCAGAGATCATCGTCCTGATCAGCGTCTGACCGCGCGCGACCATCCCGAGGACGAACAGCACCCGCTTCGGCAAGTGCGGTGGCGAGGCGCTCCGCGAGTTCCGAGATGTCGAAGACGTCGCGCCCGGCGTCGATGTCGTAGAGGAGAGCTGAGCCTTCACCACGTCGCACCGCCCCGTCGGAGTTCCGCTCGAACCAGTCGGCCAGCCACTGCTCCAGTTGCCATCGGTTCACCGCCGCTTGATCCGCTGCCGGTAGGCCTCCTGGACCCGCTCCCAGGTATCGACCAGCGGCACCTGTCCGTTCGCCTTCCAGCGCTGCCATGTCGATGCCGCGATGCCGGCGTCGCGCAGCACGTCGGCGACGACGATGCCTTTCTCGCGCAGCCCGGCTTCCATCGATTCCACTTCTGCCTTGACGTCCATTGGTCACCTCATGAGGTTGGCGGGAAGGTAAGCGCCCGCGCGCAATGCGTCAACGCTCGTCCACAGGTATGATAGGCGCGGCCGCTCCAGTTTAGAGTTGCTCTAAAAATGTTTTTCGTGGTGTTTTGAGCGCCGAGGCATATCCGAAACGGCGTAACTCCGCCATTCCTACTCGCGACTATGCGCCCACGCGCAATTCCATTCCCCAGATCGGCCCCAGGTAGGGGTTGCATCGCAAATCCATTCTACAACGCTCGAATGAAAACGTCGTAGGCGCGGAAAAACGTGAAGTCCGGCCCGACTATGCGGGGACGCACTAAAACGCGCCCACGGGGCTCCTGATAGCGCTGGCGTCGATCGGAGAAAAAAGTGAGCCTGGACGCATTATTTTATGCGTGGGCGCTTGACAGGTGGCAGTGCGCGGGCGCATAGAAGCGTCACACCGGCTTGGCGGCCGGCACCAACCAAGGAGACTTCCGATGAACATCGAGATCGGCACCACCGTCCTCCACCCCGACCAGTGGACCCGCAAGGAGTTCCCCAACGGCACGGTCATCGAGATCGGCGCGGCCGGCACCTACCGCGAGGGCAAGGCCCGCGTGAAGTGGAACGGCGTCCGTAACCTCCGGACCTGGGTGGCGCTCAACCGCCTCGCCCTCGCCCGCTAACCTCAACGGGGCCCCTTGGCGGGGGCCCCACCACCACCCTTCAGGAGACGACGACCATGACCCAGTTCCGCGTGACCTACCCGCTCATCACCACCAATGGGCAGCGCATGTTCGACACCCGTGAGGAGGCCGAGGCCTTCGCCAGCAAGCAGCGGGCACGGACCAGCCCGTACCTGACCGTCCATAGCTGGCGGCAGGTCTACGTGCAGGAAATCCCCGAGGCCCCCCAGGGAGGCGTCCGATGACCCGCGTCAAGAACCTCTACCGCATCGAGCACGAGCAGGGCCCCGACTACGTCGTGGTCCGGCTCCAGGACAAGCGCCGGGTGTTCTACGGCACCCGCCGCGAGTGCGCGGCATGGCTCATCCGGAACGGCCACGACGAGTGGCGTTGAGGTTGCCACCCCCTGACCCTAGCAGGAGCCCCCCGGAGGAGGGGCTCGTTCTAGGCTCAACGAGGAGAACGACATGACCGACATCAAGAAGATCTTTGACAGCGATCCGCGCATCGCGAGCGTCCGCGAGTATCACGACGGCTTCGTCGCCAACGCCTACAAGTGGCCGGCACCGGGCAAGGCCACCGAGCACTATCGCGAGGGCGACAGCGTCGAGCTGGCCTACGACCGCAAGCGCTCTCGCGGCCGGGGCCCGAACTGGGTGGCCAAGTCCGCCAAGGGCGGCACACTGAGGACAGGATGATGAGCTGGGCCCCGGAAGTTCAAGTCAAAGGTGAAGGCGAAGGCGACCGCTGGCATCGGAATAGTTTGCGCTTCGCCACCGAGAAGGAGGCCGCAGACAGCGCACGCGACCTCTACAGCCGCTGGACGCTGACGACGGCGCACCGGGCGACCGAGTCGAAAGAAGACCCGGTCAACTACAAGCGGCTCGATGGCCGGGATGTGCCGCTGTGAGCCCCGGCGACATCGTCATCGTGCGACTGCCCGGCAAGCCCCTCGACGGCCTCCTGGCGATCGTCGAGGAGGTCAAGGCCTGGGGCGTCGTGGCCTACGTCCAGCTCCCGCCGGACACCAAGGCCCCGCTGGTCTTCCTGGTCCCCGAGGACCGGGCCTACGTCAGGCTCGGCCACGACGGCGGCTACACCGAGACAGGCGGCAAAATAACCCCAACCACAGGAGACTGACCATGCCCCACCTGCCCTACCCCGTCCGCATCAGGCCCGTCTGGGCCGCCGATCGGCCTCGGTATTGGTACGAGTACTTCGTCGCCGGTCGCGGCCAGTTCCCGATCGACATGCTGCGCCACGACCTCTGCTGGCCGGCGACCAGCGAGGACGCCGCGAAGATCGTGGACGCCTGTGTCCCCGAGCTGCGTGTCGGCCGCTACACCGTGAAGATCAACTCCTACCGCGAGCCGCGCATCGGCCGCTGGGAGAGCTTCGGCTGGCTCGTGGTCGATGCCGTCCTGGCCGAGGCCGACCGCACCGTGGATATCTACGACGCCCTCGGCGACGAGAACGCCAAGGGCGAGACGCCCCTCGGCGACTGACAAAAAATGCCCCCGGCACCGAGGGGTCGCCGGGGGCAATACGAGGCTTCATCAATCACAGCAACACGGAGACTACCATCATGGCTAAGGGAAAGACACTCACCGAACTCGCGCTCGAAATCGAGCGTCGCGCCGCCGCGAAGCGGGACTACATCGTGGACACCGAGCGCCTGGAGGCGTTCGCATGGCCCGGCACCGGGCTCGCCGACATGGACGTCTGCCTGCGCTTCGGGGACCAAACCGTCGGCATCAACAACCACGCTCACCGGCAGATCGGCGACGCGCTCGGGATCCCGGCGAAGTACTACGACCGCTGCAAGGCCGAGGCCCCCGAGCTGTTGGCCAGCAACATCAACGCTTGGTTCAAGCTGCACCCCGCGAAGCAAATGGTCCGGACGCTCGACGGCTGCACGCGCGCGTTCTTGTCAGACAAGTTCCGCCCGCTCGAAAACGAGGATCTCGCGTCGGCGGTGCTGCCGGTCCTCAACGAGCTGGAGCTGGATCTGCTCAGCTCGGAGATCACCGACCGGCGGCTCTACATCAAGGCCGTCGATCGCAAGGTGACGCGGGAGCTGGCTAAGGTGGGCGCGGAGTTCGGCGACGGCGGGCACCAGATCGTGCGCGTCGCGGCCCCGGCGATCACCATCTCGAACAGCGAGGTGGGCCAGGGCGCGCTCTCTGTCCTGGTCGGCTATTACGACCAGTGGTGCTCGAATCTCGCGACCTTCGGCGAGCGCTCTAGCCGGCGCTACCATGTCGGCCAGCGGCACGACATCGGCGACGAGGTCTACGCCCTCCTCTCCGACCAGAGCCGCCGGCTGAATGACGCGGCCGTGTGGTCCGCGATCACCGACGTGACCAAAGCCGCGTTCGACAGGATCCAGTTCGACGCCCTCATCGACAAGGTCGAGGGCACCAAGGCCGACAAGATCGAGGACGCCGTCCAGGTCATCTCCCTGGCCAGCAAGCGCTACGGGCTCAACGAGGGCGAGGGGAAGGGTATCCTCAAGCACCTGATCGAGGGCGGCCAGCTCAACCGCTTCGGCCTCCTGAACGCCATCACGCGGCAGGCCCAGGACGTGGCAGACTACGACCGGGCGACGGAGCTGGAGCGCCTGGGAGGCGAGATTGTCGAACTACCCCGCAGCGAGTGGGAGGTACTCGCCGCGGCGGCGTAACCGAGTCCGAAGGTGCTCGACGGACGCTGCCAGTCGCGGGCAAAGCAGGCACCGAGCGACGAGTCGAGAGACGAAGCCGGCTAGAACCTCGCCGGCACTTGAATCAGCGCCGGACCGCCAACAACGGCGTTGCTAGGGGCCGCCCTGGGACAGAGTCTCCCCTGGGGCGGCCCCGACCCATAGGACAGCAGTCCTCCGAGACATTCCGAGAGATTGATGCACGGCCGCATAATTCCGCTTGACAGCCGTTTGAGCGCGGGCGCATAAACACACCCGAGGCCGCTTGGCGGCGGCCAGACCCGACAGGAGACTGAAAATGACCAACACCGACTTCAACAACGACATCAGCTTCGGCGGCGACGACCTGGACGCTCTGATCGCGGCCCCGGCGCGCGTCGCCCCCGTCGTCCCCGCCCAGGAGCCCGCCCAGTACTGGAAGGGCTGCGGGCGCTGCGGCGGCACCGGCCGCTACGGCAGCTTCGGCATCTGCTTCGCCTGCCAGGGCACGCGCGGCAAGTACCTCAAGACCGCTCCCGCCGTTCGCGCCAAGGCGCGCGTCCAGGCCGAGGATCGCAAGTTGCGTACCTGGAACCAGAACCTCGCAGCCTTCAAGGTCGCCTTCCCCGCCGAGTGGGCGTGGATCGAGGACCGCATCAAGTGGGAGATCACCAAGGGCGAGGGCACTGATTTCGGCCAGAGCCTGCGGCAGAAGATCGGCAAGTACGGCGACCTCACCGAGCGCCAGCTCGCCGCCGTCCGCACCAACATGGCCAAGCGCGCCGCAGCCATCGAGGCCGCCGCCGCTCAGCGTGTCGCCCCGGCCGCAAAAATCGCGGTCGAGCGCATCGAGCAGGCATTTGCGACGGCGGCGGCGAACGGGCTGAAGCGCCTGACCCTGCGGCTGGCCACCACGACGGTCGTCGATGGCAAGGAGACGCTGAAGCGTGCCTTCACGTTTACGCCTGCCCCGGCGACCGGGAAGAACCCCGGCGCGATCTACGTCAAGCAAGGTGACGAGTACTTGGGGAAGGTCGTCGCCGGGGCCTTCAAGTGCGTCGCGACGTGCGGTGACGAGCGCCGCGACGAGATCGTAGCGGTCGCAGGTGACCCGGCCAAGGCCGCTGTCGCCTACGGCAAGGTCGTCGGAGCGTGCGCCATCTGCGCCCGTGAGCTGACCGACCCCGAGAGCATCGCGCGGGGGATAGGGCCAATTTGTGCAGAGCGTTACGCTTTCTGAGATCCCAACCGGCGGGGCCATGCGGTGGCCCCGCCACCAACCAAGGAGACTGACGATGAGGAAGACACTCCCCCTGTATCGCTACGAGCGACAGGCCGTGCATCGACGCACCGCCGACGTCGCCAAGCGCCTGGGCGTCACGCCCACCGGCCTGGAGCAGCTCGCCAAGGCCGTCGCCAGCAACGGCGAGGTGCGCGGCGGCATCGCTAGGACGAAGCTCGTGGCCCAGGGCTACGCTACCGCTGACGAGCGGGTCTTCGGAGCCTTCGTCCCGTCCCACGTCACCGACGCCGGCCGCGAGATCGTGCGGCAGGCCCGCGAGCTGGGATGGTGAGCGACATGACCTTAGACCCACGCCCCGTCGCCACCTGGAGGGCCGTCATCGAGCGGCTCCCCCAGCCTGACGACGTCAGCCACTACGAGGTGATCGCCCAGCGGATCCTCGGCGACCTCGCCGGCTATCGCTACGAGAGCAAGTGGCGTCGCCGTGACGCTGCCGAGCTGGCCGCGGCCCTGGAGGCCCTCGTCCAGATGGAGCTGGCAGCGGTGGCGGTGGAGGCCGGACGATAGATATGCGCCCGCGCGTTGACAGCACCTGCGCGCGGGCGCACACTACGGACCCCGAGGAGAGAGACATGACCGACAGCGTTGCCGTTACCATCCTACGAGACAAGGCCGACGGCCAGTTCGTGATCGCCACCGACGACGGCGTGTTCGTTGCCGGCAGGCACGCCACGCTGGAAGATGCCGACAAGGCGGCGCGCGCCTGGGCCTACGAGCAGTCGCGCACCCGCCGCGGCGCGAGCAGCCGCGTGCCACAGCACGTCATCGAGGAGATGCTCCTCAACGGGGACAACAAGCCCTACGCCCGGCTCCTCGCCAGCGAGGCGTGGCCGGCGTTCGAGGCATGGCTCGACGCGGAGGACGTGAGCACGGCCGCGAAGACGGCCGACGTCCTGGAGGCGATGATGCGCTTCTCGGCGGTCATCATCTCCGGCATGGCGCACGAGCACTGGCCGGACAGCGAGAAG
>Ga0105249_10004599_pt1 | contig 11924 bp, 12 predicted proteins | sample KBSS44metaG_FD_81522 | JGI IMG/M metagenome (GOLD analysis project Ga0105249, IMG submission 81522) | Switchgrass rhizosphere microbial communities from Kellogg Biological Station, Michigan, USA - KBS S4-4 metaG | ecosystem: Host-associated > Plants > Roots > Rhizosphere > Soil | place... | reverse complement strand
CCCATCGGCGGAGTGCGGGTTTCCCTGATCCCCACTGATGGAAATACAGGGGCTACCTGGGTCGCGTTCCCGACCGTCGAGCAGGGCGAAAAGGCCGTATTCGACATGGTCGTCGCCGGCCGCGTGCTCGAAGACGGTGACGTCGCGATCATGATGGTCGAGGCAGAAGCCACCGAGAGCGTCGTCGAGCTGGTTGCCGGCGGGGCGCAGGCGCCGACGGAAACCGTTGTGGCAGAAGGCCTCGAGGCCGCCAAGCCGTTCATCAAGTCGCTGTGCGCCGCGCAGCAGGAACTCGCCGACCGCGCTGCCAAGCCGACCGGCGAATACCCCGTCTTCCCCGAATACGGCGACGACGTGTACTACTCGGTCGCGTCGGTGGCCACCGACGAGCTGTCCAAGGCGCTGACCATCGCGGGCAAGCACGAGCGAGATGACCGCACCAACGAGATCAAGGCCGAGCTGGTCGAGCGGCTCGCCGAGCAGTTCGCAGGCCGCGAGAAGGAGATCGGCGCTGCGTTCCGGTCGCTGACCAAAAAGCTTGTGCGCCAGCGCATCCTGACCGACCACTTCCGCATCGACGGTCGTGGCATCACCGACATCCGCGCACTTTCGGCCGAGGTGGCCGTGGTGCCGCGAGCACACGGCAGCGCGCTGTTCGAGCGTGGCGAGACCCAGATTCTCGGTGTCACCACGCTGGACATGGTCAAGATGGCCCAGCAGATCGACTCGCTGGGGCCGGAAACCAGTAAGCGCTACATGCATCACTACAACTTCCCGCCGTATTCGACCGGTGAGACCGGACGCGTCGGCTCGCCCAAGCGCCGCGAGATCGGCCACGGCGCGCTGGCTGAGCGGGCGCTCGTTCCGGTGCTGCCCAGCATCGAGGAGTTCCCGTACGCGATCCGGCAGGTGTCGGAGGCGTTGAGCTCCAACGGATCCACGTCGATGGGTTCGGTGTGTGCCTCGACGCTGTCGCTGCTGAACGCCGGTGTGCCGCTGAAGGCGCCCGTGGCGGGCATCGCGATGGGCCTGGTGTCAGACGACGTCGAGGTTGACGGTGGCACCGAGCGGCGCTTCGTCACGCTGACCGACATCCTCGGTGCCGAGGACGCATTTGGCGACATGGACTTCAAGTGCGCAGGCACCAAGGACTTCGTCACCGCACTGCAGCTGGACACCAAGCTCGACGGCATCCCGTCGCAGGTGTTGGCGGGTGCGCTGTCGCAGGCCAAGGACGCGCGACTGACCATCCTCGACGTGATGGCCGAGGCCATCGACAGCCCCGACGAGATGAGCCCGTACGCACCGCGGATCACCACGATCAAGGTCCCGGTCGACAAGATCGGCGAGGTCATCGGGCCCAAGGGCAAGATGATCAACTCAATCACCGAGGAGACCGGCGCGCAGATCTCGATCGAGGACGACGGCACGGTTTTCGTCGGCGCCTCGGACGGTGCTTCCGCGCAGGCCGCGATCGACAAGATCAACGCGATCGCCAACCCGCAGCTGCCCAAGATCGGTGAGCGGTTCCTCGGAACCGTGGTCAAGACAACCGATTTCGGCGCATTCGTGTCGCTGCTGCCGGGTCGCGACGGCCTGGTGCACATCAGCAAGCTCGGCAAGGGCAAGCGGATCGCCAAGGTCGAAGACGTGGTCAAGGTCGGCGACAAGTTGCGTGTGGAGATCGCCGACATCGACAACCGCGGCAAGATCTCGCTGATTCTCGTCGCCGAAGAGGACGCTGCAGACACTGCGGAGTCTTCGGAAGCCGCCGCCGAGGCACCCGCGGACGCACCCGTCGATGCCGCAACCGCCAGCAGCTAGGTCCCGGGCACTGCATCGCGGCGCCCGCGCCGACGAAACGTCGGAAGCGGTGCGCTGCACCACATTGCCCGGCGGCCTTCGCGTCGTCACCGAGTTCATCCCGTCGGTGCATTCGGCATCGGTCGGCGTATGGGTCGGTGTCGGATCGCGCGATGAGGGACACAGCGTGGCAGGCGCCGCGCACTTCTTAGAACACCTGCTGTTCAAGTCGACGCCGACTCGCACCGCGGTCGAGATCGCTCAGGCCGTCGACGCCGTCGGCGGCGAGCTGAACGCGTTCACCGCCAGGGAGCACACCTGCTACTACGCGCACGTGCTCGACACCGACCTCGAGTTGGCCGTCGACTTGGTGGCCGATGTGGTGCTGCGCGGCCGTTGCGCCGCAGAGGATGTCGAGGTTGAACGAGACGTCGTGCTCGAGGAGATCGCGATGCGCGACGACGATCCGGAGGACACGCTCGGCGACGTGTTCCTCTCGGCGATGTTCGGTGAGCACCCCGTGGGTCGTCCCGTGATCGGCAGCGTCGAGTCGATCTCGGCGATGACCCGGACGCAACTGCACTCGTTCCATCTGCGCCGCTACACCCCCGAGCGGATGGTGGTGGCCGTGGCGGGCAACGTCGACCACAACGAGGTGGTTTCGCTGGTGCGAGAACACTTCGGGCCGAGGCTGGTTCGCGGTCGACAGCCGGTGGCGCCGCGCAAGGGCACCGGCCGGGTCGCAGGCAAGCCGGCCCTGCGGCTGGTCCACCGTGACGGAGAGCAGACGCATTTGATGCTCGGTGTGCGCACGCCGGGACGGCACTGGGGGCACCGGTGGGCACTGTCGGTGCTCAACACCGCGCTCGGTGGTGGACTGAGTTCCCGCCTGTTCCAAGAGATTCGGGAGACGCGTGGCCTGGCGTACTCGGTGTACTCGACCATCGACACGTTCTCCGACAGCGGCGCTCTATCGATCTACGCCGGGTGTCAGCCTGACCGGTTTGACGAGGTTGTCCGGGTGACCGCCGACGTGCTCCAGAAGGTGGCGCAAGACGGCATCACCGAAGCGGAATGCCGCATCGCCAAGGGCTCGCTGCGCGGCGGGCTGGTGCTCGGACTGGAGGATTCCGGTTCGCGGATGAACCGTATCGGCCGCAGCGAGCTGAACTACGGCGAGCATCGCAGCATTGCGCACACCCTTGGCAAGATCGAGGACGTCACCCTCGCCGAAGTCAACGCCATTGCGCGCCAGTTGCTGACTCGGCCTTACGGTGCCGCTGTTCTGGGCCCGCAACGGTCGAAAAGGTCGCTGCCACAGCCGCTTCGGAGTATTGCGGGCTGACCGGTAGCCTTGAGCCGATGACGGGATTGTCTCGGCGTCGGGCGCTGCTCGGCGGACTGACTCTGGCGGTGGCCGCCGCATATTCGACCAAGCCCGCGGCAGCCGATCCGGTCGAGCCGGTGCCGCCGATACAAGACCGCATCGCAGCGCTGGAGCGGCGCTACGGCGCATACGTCGGTGTGTTCGCCGTTGACGTCGACAGCGGCCGGTCGGTCACGCACCGCGGTCAGGAAGCGTTCGCCATGTGCTCGACGTTCAAGGGCTACGCGTCGGCGCGGGTGCTGCAGATGGTCGAACAGGGCGAGCTGACCTTGGACCAGCGAGTGTTCGTCGATCCGGGCGCAATCGTCGCGAACTCGCCGAGGACCGCCCCGCACGCGGGTGGCGACATGACGCTCGATGAGTTGTGCAAGGCCGCGCTGCAGGTCAGCGACAACACCGCGGGCAACCTGCTGTTGAAAACCATCGGCGGGCCGCCCGCCATCACCGCGTTCGCCCGCAGCATCGGCGATCCGAGCACGCGGCTGGATCGCTGGGAAACCGAGCTGAATTCGGCGATCCCCGGGGACCCGCGTGATACCAGCACGCCACAGTCTCTCGGCGGTGGCTATCGCGATCTGCTCACCGGTGACGCACTCGCCCCGCCGCAGCGCCAGCAGCTCGAAGAGTGGATGCGGGCGAACGAGACGTCGAGCATGCGTGCCGGCCTGCCACCCGGGTGGACCACCGCCGACAAGACCGGCAGCGGCGACTACGGCAGCACAAACGACGTCGGCCTGGCGCACGGGCCCGCAGGTCAGCGAGTGCTGCTCGCGCTGATGACGCGTTCGCAGGTCAACGACCCGAAGGCACGGAACCAGCGGCCGTTGATTGGCGAGCTCACCGCGCTGCTCCTACCCGAACTCTTCGCGTAGGCAAGAGGTCGAGGGAAACACCTGATTCCTCGGGTGGCACAGCTGCAATACCTTTTGCCCAGCAGACGGTCCGCGCCTGCATTGCGGACATGCGGCAGGATGGGGCAGTAGACGTGGCGATCGAGACGATCACGATTCATCACGAAATGGACATCAGCAGCACAGGTGCGGTGGCAGTTGTCGACGAACATGAGGCAACCCATGCCGCGGTCGAGCTGTGGTGCGGCAAGGCGAGGATTCCGGTCGCAGGCACCTACTTCTCGGCCGAACAGTTTCTCGCCGAGCACCCTGCGCCGTCGGTGCCAGCGGTCGGCCCGATCGTGCTGGAACTGAAGCAGCAGCGCGGCGGGGTGGACTTCACCGGGTTGGACCGGATCGTTTCGCGGCGGCATCGGGTAATCGTCTACTCGCACATCGCAACCGACGACGCGATCCTGACGGCGTTGGACCGCGGCGCGGTCACCTACTTGACGAAATCCGAAAGCAAGGATCATTTGATCGACGCGATCCGGGCGGTCGGAACCGACACGCCGTACGTCGGACCGCGGATGGCCCTCGCGATGCTCAACGACAGTACGGCCGGCCGCGCAAACCTTGCCCCCCGCGAAAAGGAAGTCCTGATCGCCTGGTTTCGCACGGAAAGTAAGGATCTCGTCGCGCGCCAACTCCAGATCGCGCCGACAACCGTTCGCACCCACCTGCAGCGTGTGCGCGCCAAGTACGCCGCGGTGGGACGGCCCGCCACCACCAAGGCGGCATTGGTGGCCCGTGCCATTCAGGACGGCATCGTCAACGTCGACGACATCTAGCCGCTCGAAGGTCATTTGAAAATTCGTCGCTCTAGCGCACGGCGGTGCATTTTCGCGAGTATCGGATTTGCACGCGAAGGTGTTGATCGGCCCAGCACCGCGACGTCGTGGTACCTGCGGTTCGATTGATGGCGAAGCGATCTGGCCACGGATGGCGAGCGGCGACGGCGGTGCGATCGCCGGAACACCTCGAATACCGACCAGCCTGGGTGACGACGTCGGCGCTTACACGCAACATTTGCCAGACAGCCAAGCATTTGGTCAGGTTTGAAATATCGGGACGATGTCTTCGCAATTGGACGATGGCGGTTAGGGCCCGATTCCATGGCCCCGGCGAGGGTCGCTCACTACGCGCCCAGAATGTCGATTTGAGCAACATCGGATTTTCGACGACCAGGTCGCCCGACAACCCCTCGTGGCCGGGCGACCGGCCTCCCGTGGCATCTGACTCGATATCGCTGCGTGCGCAGTGGAGACGGTCCGATGCCCGTACTATCTCTCCTTGCCGTGGGACTTTACTTCCAGTGCTGTCCCTAGGTGCTAGAAGCGTATGCCCTTTGGCGCCGGATTCACACGAGTAGTGCAGACTTTTCTGACATCGTGTCGAATTTTTCGGTCACCGGCGGCAGCAAACACTTACGGGCAGTCTGAACGAACGGCTGCCTTATCATTAAGGTCGCCCCGCGTCGACCCGATGACAAGGCAAAATGCAGGAGAATCTCCCAATGATAGGACTGGAATCCCGCAGCTGGGACCGGTCAAGTCGATCCGAGGCGACAAAATAACCATCGCTTACGATAATTTGCTGAAACTGCACGGCTGGTGCCGCCGACTGGGTCATCGAATCTCCTTGTGGTACCGGAGACGACGCTAAGACAATTCGCAGACATGGGAATCAGGCGATTCCCTACGGTTGTTCGCGATACACCCCATGCAGTAGCGAACCCGGGCACCGCTCGCTTGCGGCGCCCGGGTTCGCGGGGGAGAAAGCGTCAGGCCAGCACGGCGGCCGGCTCGGTGAACGGAAGGTCGAGGTCGGCTGCCACCTGCTCGGAGAGCAGCGCGCCCTCGTGTGTGGACAGGCCCTTGGCCAGTGCCGCATCTGCGTGGCAGGCGGCCTGCCAACCCTTGTCGGCGAGCTTCAGCACATACGGCATCGTGGCGTTGGTCAGCGCGTAAGTCGACGTGCGAGGCACCGCGCCGGGCATGTTGGCCACGCAGTAGAACAGCGTGTCGTGCACGGCGAACGTCGGGTCGTCATGGGTGGTGGGTCGCGAATCCTCGAAGCAACCGCCCTGGTCGATCGCGATGTCGACCAGTACCGCGCCCGACTTCATGTGCGCGACAGTCGAATTGGTGACCAGCTTGGGCGCCTTGGCTCCGGGCACCAGCACGGCGCCGATCACCAGGTCGGCTTGCTTGACGGCGTCCTCGAGGTCGAGCGAGGACGAGTAGCGGGTCTCGATGGCGCCGCCGTACTCGGCGTCGATCTTGCGCAGGATGTTGATGTTGAGGTCGAACACGGTGACGTGGGCGCCCATGCCCCAGGCAACCGCAGCGGCGTTGTCGCCGGCCATGCCGCCGCCGATGACGACGACCTTGGCCGGCGCGACGCCGGGGACGCCGCCCATCAGCACGCCGCGGCCGCCTTGGGTCCGCATCAGGTGGTAGGCGCCTACTTGCGCGGCGAGCCGGCCTGCGACCTCGCTCATCGGGGCGAGCAGCGGCAGTGCACCGTCGGCGGTCTGCACTGTTTCGTAGGCGATCGACGTCGTACCGGAAGCGAGCAGAGCGTCGGTGCATGGCTTGGACGCCGCGAGATGCAGGTAGGTGAACAACGTCTGGCCCTTGCGTAACCGCGAGTACTCGGCCTCGATCGGCTCCTTGACCTTGAGCAGCAGGTCCGCGTCTTCCCACACCTGGTCGGCGCTGGTGATCAGCTGTGCGCCCGCGCGCTTGAAGTCGGCATCGATGATAGCGGAGCCCTCGCCGGCGCCGGACTGGATGATCACCTCGTGACCGCGGCGAACCAGCTCGGCGACGCCCGCGGGGGTGATGGCGACGCGGTACTCGTTGTTCTTGATCTCGGTCGGGATTCCGACGCGCATGACGGCTCCTAAAAGTCGTGGTGGTTACCTAGAATTGTGAAGAAGATTCGATGTAATGGCAATCACCTCGAATGATCTTCGCTATCATCACCTCATGCCAGAAGGATTGACGAAAATGGACGCGGCAACCGTCCGGCCGTCGAAGGATGTTCAACCCATCCAGATCGACGCCGTCGACCGGCGCATCCTGACCGCGCTGCATGCCGATGCCCGAATGTCCAACAACGCGCTCGCTGAGCTCATCGGCATCGCCCCATCGACATGTCACGGCCGGGTCCGGCGGTTGCAGGAACTCGGTGTGATCCGCGGTTTCCACGCCGATATCGATCCCACCGCGATCGGGCTCAACCTGCAGGCGATGATCTCGGTCAGCCTGCAGTCCAATGCCCGCGGCAAGATTCGCAGCTTCATTCAGCACATCGGGTCTCGGCCGCAGGTGATGGATGTGTACTTCCTCGCGGGGGCGGACGACTTCATCCTTCACGTCGCCGCACGCGACACCGACGACCTTCGCGCTTTCGTCGTCGAGAACCTCAACGCCGACGCCGACGTGGCTGGCACGCAGACATCGCTGATCTTCGAACATCTCCGCGGCGCATCGCCGCTGTAGTGCAGGGAGAAGGCGCCTGCCGCGGTCGCCGCGCCATCGCAGTGGACCTGGCGTGCTGCACCGGCACCGGCCACTGCGGACACTTATCCACAAGCCGCCGGAAGCTAGGGTATGCCCATGCGAGTCGGAGTACTTGGCGCGAAGGGCAAGGTCGGCGCGACGATGGTTGCGGCCGTTGTGGCCGCGGACGATCTCACCTTCACCACCGGGGTCGACGCGGGCGATCCGCTCAGCCTGTTCTCCGACAGCCGGACCGAGGTCGTCATCGACTTCACGCACCCCGACGTCGTGATGGACAACCTGAAGTTCCTGATCGACAACGGAATCCACGCCGTGGTCGGCACTACCGGGTTCACCGACGAACGCCTGGACCAAGTCAAGAGCTGGCTCACCGCCAGGCCCGACGTCGCGGTGCTCATCGCCCCGAACTTCGCCATCGGCGCGGTGCTGTCAATGCATTTCGCCAAGCAGGCTGCTCGCTTCTTCGAGTCCGCCGAAGTCATCGAACTGCACCATCCGCAGAAAGCCGATGCGCCGTCCGGCACTGCGGCCCGCACCGCCCGTCTCATCGCGGAGGCACGAAAAGGCCTGGCGCCCAACCCCGATGCCACCAGCACCGGCATTGAGGGCGCCAGGGGCGCCGACGTCGAGGGCATCCCGGTCCACTCCGTGCGGCTCGCCGGGCTGGTGGCCCATCAGGAAGTGCTCTTCGGGACTCAAGGCGAGACCTTGACGATCCGCCACGACAGTTTGGACCGCACCTCGTTCGTGCCGGGTGTGCTGCTCGCAGTACGTACAATCGGCGAACACCCCGGCCTCACAGTGGGTCTCGAGCCTTTCCTCGACCTCACATGAGCGTCCGAAGACGACAACGAGCGAGGATCGCTGGGCCCACGCCCGGAGGGCAGGGGACGAGGCACGAGCGAGGACCGGTGGGCCCACGCCCGCAGGGCAGGGGACGAGGAGGAGTCGAGGCATGAGCGAGGGTGCGCGCGCACTGCGCATCCAGCTGGTAATCAGCTTCATGTGCGTGGCCCTGGTCGTTTACTTCGTGATGCTCGGCCGCATTGCGATGGCTTTCATCACGTCTGGCCGGCCCGCTGCCATCGGCCTCGGCCTTGCGCTGATGGGTCTGCCGTTGATCGGGATCTGGGTGATGGTCAGCACGTTGCGAGCCGGCCTTGCACACCAGCGGCTGGCCCGCATCGCCAAGGAGGAAGGGATGGAGCTCGACGTCAGTTCCCTGCCGCGGATGCCCTCCGGGCGGATCGAGCGGGACGCCGCCGACGCACTGTTCGAGACGGTCCGCGACGAGCTTGAAGCCGATCCCGGCAACTGGCGGCGGTGGTACCGGCTGGCCCGCGCCTATGACTATGCGGGCGATCGCAGCCGCGCCCGCGAGACGATGCGGAAGGCCGTGGACATGCAGGAGCACGAATGACCAAGAGGCTGCTCATCATCCACCACACCCCGTCCCCATACATGCAGGAAATGTTTGAAGCCGCTCTGAACGGTGCCGCAGACCCTGAAATCGAGGGCGTCGACCTCGTACGGCGGCCCGCGCTCACCGTCTCGCCGACCGACGTGCTGGAGGCCGACGGGTATCTGCTGGGTCACGGGCCAACCTCGGCTACATGAGCGGAGCGCTCAAGCATTATTTGGGCCGATACCCCGCTAATAGACCAGTGGCCAGCTAGTGCCGCAATTGCCATCGAGGCCGTCGTAGTCTCTCACCGTGAGCACCCAGATCTGGACGATCATCGGCGTGATCGTAGGTGCGCTCCTTTCCTTCGCCGCGCAATGGCTGATCGCTCATCAGCAGCGGGCCGATGAGCGCGTCCGTGAGACGCAGAGGCCGCAGCGCGAGGCGTACTCACGGTTCATCGCCGCGCTGCACCGCACTCTTGTGGCGGTGACGAAGTTTGCGCACAACGATCCGGAGGAGCCCGCCCCTTTCGCTGGTCTGCGCGAGGCGACCATCGAACTCCAGGACTGCATTGGTTTGATCGGTCTCGTCGCGCCGAAAGACACGTACGACGCCGCGTCCCGGCTCGGCGATCTCACCTTGAAGTCGTGGGAGGGCGGCCGACCGCAAGTCAACGCCGACCGCGAGCAAGCGGCATCCGCAGCGTTTATGGCCCTTGCACGCCGGGATATCGGCGTCGATACGCCGTCGGCTTGAGGAGCGCTAGTGGCCCGCCTGCTGATCGTGCATCACACCCCGTCGCCGCACTGTCAGGAGATGTTCGAGGCGGTCGTGGCCGGGGCGACTGACCCCGACATCGAGGGCGTGGAGGTGGTGCGCCGCCCGGCGCTCACTGTGTCGGCGGTCGAGATGCTGGAGGCCGACGGCTACGTGTTGGGCACCCCGGCGAATCTCGGGTACCTAAGCGGGGCTATGAAGCACGCCTTCGACTGCGCCTACTACCAGCTTCTCGATACCAGCCGTGGCCGACCGTTTGGCGTCTACCTCCACGGCAACGAGGGCACCGAAGGAGCCGAGCGGGCCGTCGACGGCATCACCGCGGGGCTGGGGTGGGTAAAGGCGGCGGAGACAGTCGTGGTGATGGGCAAGCCGACCAGGGCCGACGTTGAGGCGTGCTGGAACCTCGGGGCCACTGTGGCGGCGACATTGATGGGGTGAGCCGAACTCGTCAGTCCTCGTCGTCTGGCTCGGCGACGTAGAAGTCATCGGGTGTCCACTCGTCCGACGAGATCGGGAGGACCGTCGTCTCGGTCACGCGGCGACGACGGTTCATCGCGCTGGCCGTCATCGTGGTCTCTACTTCGTCCGGTGCGTCTGAGCCTGGAACAACCGTCATTTCGAGGGGCCGAGACCACTCGCCTGGTCTGAGGTCTCCGACGTTCCACGTCACCTCAAACCCGGCGTTTGTCTCGATGACCGAGCCTCCGTGGGGGTCGAAGTAGTAGTCCTGCGGGAGGGCAGACAATGCCGCATTGCTTGCCATACGGTCGCGAAATTCGTCGGGCCGCGTTCTTCTAGGTTGGCTTGGGATGGGGGTCACGTTCAGCTAGCCGGCAGCGATCCGCCCGAAATTGGCGGGCCCAGCTACGACGAATCCACGAAACCCGTGTGGAGTTCTAGGCAGTTACGTACGGTTTGACGCAAGCGTCACCCAATACGTTGCACATCCTGAGGATCTATCGGAGGGTCCATGTTGAGTCGGCTCGCAAATGTCAAAAGGGTCGTGCATGTGACAGCGATCGCGGCACTGCTCACCACTCTAGGTTGGGCTGTCGGCTCGGCCACCGCCGAAGCAACGCCGCACGGCGACCCGCGTCCGGGCAACGCGGCCGCTCACGAAGAACCCGATAATGAGAACCCCGCTAACGGCCACAGCGCCGTCAGCGAGTTCAGAGGCTTATTAATCTTCAAAAACGGTCTGCCCGTGGGATTTATCCCGCCCGGGGCTGACCACGTGGACGTCGTTCACCTGTTGGTGCAGTGCAATGCGCACCAGCGGCAGGTCGAGCGGAACCCTGAAGGCATCGGAATACTCCACTGCCCCTGATGGGAGGATCGTTCAGCCTTGCTGGCGCAGCCCAGCCGTTTCCAAGTCTCCAAGCCCCTTATAGGGGGCTTGGAGACTTGGACTGATACGGAGCTGACGACTTGGACGACTGGGACTACTTGGACACACCTGGTCAATCATGATCAATCCAACTTGGAATGATTTGGAAGACTTGGATAGCCCCCTTGGATTGGGGCAGTTGCAAGACCTGGTTTCCAAGTCTTCAACCCTGGACAAATGAAGGGGCTGTGGGCATCTACGCGTCCAACCTTTCGTTGCGGTGAAGTCTGACGTAGGCCGGATATCCAGACCGGCCAGGGTGCGCCCCGATATAGCCGTCAGCGGCCAACTGCCGGAGTCGTTGTCGGACGTTCTCCGCCGACAACGGGTAGCGGTGTTGCTCGACAGCTGTCCGGTGAACCGCGTTGGGAGACAGTGGTTGTCCGTCGTTAGCAGTAAGGACAGCGACCAGAATGTGTCGTTCGGGTTGAGCGCCATGCGCCCCTGGGGCCGATCTTCACCCGCCATCGGTCGCGAGGACGAGCTACCAGCGTCGTGAAGCTCTCGCCGGGCACCGCGACTCCGGCGTCCACGTCGAGGATCGGCCTAACTGTCACCGTCACGGCTTCCAGCCTGATCGGGTACCGATGACCCTCGGGCATGCTCCGCTCCGCGAGTGGTGTGGTGAATGACCACGACGGCCGAATTCCGCCTCGTAAGCCAGCTTCTGAGCGTTGGCCAGCGCCGCCCCCATGTCGGTGCTGCTGTTCTCCTCAAGCCCCTTGGTTGCCTTGCGTTGGGT
>Ga0105249_10004598_pt1 | contig 11924 bp, 9 predicted proteins | sample KBSS44metaG_FD_81522 | JGI IMG/M metagenome (GOLD analysis project Ga0105249, IMG submission 81522) | Switchgrass rhizosphere microbial communities from Kellogg Biological Station, Michigan, USA - KBS S4-4 metaG | ecosystem: Host-associated > Plants > Roots > Rhizosphere > Soil | place... | reverse complement strand
GGTGAGCACGTCGTCGAGACACGCGACGGCCGCCGCCATTTCCTTCGACTGGCTCTCCCAGAGCCGCGTTGAGCCCTCGACGTCGGCAAGAAGCAACGTCACCATGCCCGTTGGCAGTAGGTCCGTCATGCCAAGGTCGCTCCAGTTGGTGTGGCTCATGTTAGCCAGCGTGCGGCCACGACACCCCGGAAACATCGGCCAAATGGCCTATACCGCGCCGACCCGGGAATGAATGATCACGACGCCGCGGTTGTCAGTCAGCAATAGCTGAGTCTATCCAAGTAAACCTAGGGGTTCGCCATGTCGACATATCGCGCCGTCCAAGCCACCGGACAACATCAATTCGAGCTGGTCGAGCGCGAGCTCGTCGAACCCGAACCCGGCCACGTCCGCGTGCGCGTGCTCAGTTGCGGGGTATGCCACAGCGACGTCCTCGGTGTGGAGGGTGTCCGTCCCGACCCCAGCGCGCCGATCGTCCCCGGTCACGAGATCGTCGGCGTCGTCGACGCCGTCGGAGCCGGCGTGACGTCCTGGCATCCCGGCGACCGCGTCGGTGTCGGCTTCCTCGGCGGCCACTGCGGCGAGTGCGTGCAATGCCGGCGCGGCGATTTCGTCAACTGCCTCAATCAGCCGCAGCCGGGAACCACCGAGGACGGCGGCTACGCGGAGATGGTGTATGTGCGGGCCAGCGGCCTTGTGCGGGTTCCCGAGCTGATGAACCCGATCGATGCAGCACCGCTGCTGTGTGCGGGTATCACGACGTTCAACGCGCTGCGTAACGCTGACGCCCCTCCCGGCGCGCTTGTCGCCATCCAGGGCATCGGTGGGCTCGGCCATCTCGGTGTGCAGTACGCCAAGCAGCTCGGGTACCACACCGTGGCCATTGCGCGCGGAGCCGAAAAAGAGGAACTGGCAAGGTCTTTGGGTGCCGACGAGTACATCGACAGCGCGGCTGTCGACCCTGGTGCCGCGCTGCAGAGCCTTGGCGGCGCGGCGGTGATCGTCGCGACGGCCGCCAGCGGCGCATCGATGTCGCCGTTGGTCGGCGGGCTGGCTCCGCGCGGCCGGCTGGTGGTCGTCGGGGCCGCGACCGACCCGATTTCCGTGGACACGTCCGACTTGATCTTCGGTGGCCGATCGATCGTCGGCAGCCTGACCGGGTCCTCGATCGAGAACGAGGAAAACCTCGCGTTCAGCGTGACGCACGGCGTCAAGCCGATGACGGAAGTCATGTCGCTCGACGACGCACCCAAGGCGTACGAACGGATGATGTCCGGTGCCGCCCGCTTCCGGGTGGTGCTGGACATCGCATGCGCCGAGAAATGACGATTCCGCCAATATTTGCTAAGGGAAAGGCTTGCCTTTGGGCACAGGCGCAGTATCAGTCCTGATAGCCCCTCAATCTCGTACGATTGATTCGCTCGCGGGGAGGTCATAGGGGGAGGCGAAGCGGATGGCGAACATCCCGGTAGATCCCCTTTTCGTGACCCCGGCGTGGCTCAGCGACGTTCTCCACGCAGACGTTCGGTCATGCGAACTCGAGCAGATCGCCGTCGGCGTCGGGCTGCTCGGCCGGTTGTTTCGGGCTCACCTCGAGGGCGGGCCGGACGTACCCGCTTCGGTGATCGTGAAGCTCCCGACGCTCGACACCAGCGTCCGGTCGCACCTCTGCGAAGCCGCCGACCTCTACCTCCGTGAGGTCCGTTTCTACGAGGAGGTCGGTCTCGCCAACCCGCTGCGCCCGCGCGTCCGTACTTCGCCGCGTTCGAAGAAGCGACACACGACTTCGTACTCGTGCTCGAGGATCTGGGTGGGCTTCGGAACGCCGATCAGACCATCGGGTGCACCGCGACGGACGCCGAGACCGTGATCGACGCTATCGCCCGCCATCACTCCCATTGGTGGGACAACGATCGCCTCGCCTCGCTGCGGTGGCTGAAGCCTTACAGCGCTCCGCCGTTCCCCTCTGTCCTCGCCAACAATTACGAGGCCGCCTGGCCGATATTCGTTGAGCGCATCGGCTACGACATGTCCCCCGCGTTACGTGACTTCGGCGAACGGTTCCCGGCACTGATGCCGTGGTTCTTGGAAGAACTCGCCCGCCCGCCGCACACGTTCCTGCACGGCGATCTGCGGCTTGACCAATTGTTCTTCGCGGTCGCCGCCGACGACCCGCCTGTGATCGCACTGGACTGGCAGATCACCGGGAAAGGGCGCGGTGCATACGATCTGGGCTACTTCCTGAGCCAGAGCCTGACCGCCGACAGCAGGCGCAGCTGCGAGGATCAGCTGATCGAGCGCTACGCCGAGCGCCTGACCGAGCGCGGAATCGATTACCCCCGAGAACAACTGTGGCGCGACTATCGACTCACCACAGCCTGGTGCTTCATCTACCCCGTAGTCGCCGCAGGCCGGGTCGACATCGCCAACGACCGCCAGCTGGAGCTCCTGCGCACGATGCTGAATGGCGCCGCGATGGCGATCGAGGATCACGACGTCTTGTCGCTGAGGCCCGACTGACGATGGCCGAAAACCGCCGTGTCTGCACCGCTTGCGGTACGACGAATGAAGAGGACGCTCGCTTCTGCGAGGGCTGCGGCGGATCGCTCGCACGAGTCTGTGCGACCTGCGGCGTGGAAGCCAATGCGACGGCGCGGTTCTGCCGCGGATGCGGCGCGCCCCTCGACAGTCAGGTAACGCACGATGTCTCCGGCGCGGGCCCCGTTCGCAAGACCGTGACGGTCATGTTCGCCGATCTGGCCGGGTCGACCAGTTTCGAAGAGCGGGTCGACGCCGAGACGGCGCGCGAGGTGATCGGCCACTACCACGATGTCCTGCGGTCGACCGCGCAGCGTCACCATGCGGGCGTCATGAAGTACATCGGCGACGGGTTCATGGCGGTCTGGGGTGTTCCCGAGATCGGAGCCGACGACGCCGCCAACGCCGTCGACGCCGCGGTTGCGTTGCAGGAGCGCTTCGTCGACCTCGCTGCCCAGGTCGCCAACGCGCATGGAGTCGAGCTGGCGCTGCGCGTGGCGGTGAACACCGGCGAAGTCGTGGTCGGGGCCGGCGACGCCGACCTCGTCGGCGACGCGCTGAACGTCGGCGCCCGGCTCGAGGCCGAGTGCCCGCGCGGCCGCGTCGTGGTCGGCGAGGAGACATGGCGATCGACGCGCGGCCGGTACGGGTACGAGTCCCTCGGCCAAGTGCAGGTGAAGGGACGCACCGCGCCCGTCGCGGTGTATCAGTGGCTCGGGCGCCAGTCAGAGGCCGCGGACGCGACTCCGTTCGTCGGTCGCGCCGACGAGGTAAAACGGCTGCAGGCCGTCCTCGATGACGCGGTCGCCGCGCGGGCGGCCCGGTTGGTCACGGTCATCGGCGACCCCGGCGTCGGCAAGAGCCGGCTGGCGGCGGAGTTCACCGGCGCCCAGGCCGATGCCCATGTTCTCCAGGCCCGGTGCGCCGTCGAAGGGACCGTCGCACTGGCGCCGATCGTCGAGGTGCTGCGGGCCTGCGACCTCGAAACCGAGGTTCCCACAAGCGTTCCCGAACGCGATCGGCTGCTGCGTGACCTAAACGGATTGACGACCGGCGTTCCAGGCTCTGTCGAAGAGACCTTCTGGGCGCTACGCCGGTTCGTGGAGGTGCTGGCGTCGGGGCGCCCGGTTCTGCTCGTCCTCGACGATATTCAGTGGGCCGACACGATGCTGCTCGACTTCATCGAGCATCTCGTCGAGTGGGTGCAGGACGTGCCCGTTCTCGTGCTGGCGCTCGCCCGGCCCGAGCTCCGCGAGATCCGGCCAGACCTCGTAGCCGTCAGCCGCTGGGTGTCCGAAGCAGTTCTTCTCGGTGGCCTCGATGCCGGAGCGACCGCAGAACTCGCCGCCAAGGTGCTGGGCGCAACCCGGTTGCCCGACGAACTATTGCGCCGCCTACCGTCCTCGACCGGAGGCAATCCCCTGTTCGTGCGTGAACTGATCGGGATGCTCGCGCACGACGGGGTCCTCGTCCGGCAGCCGGCCGGCTGGCGCCTCACGATCGACGTTGACGCCATCGCCATCCCGCCGACGATTCACGCGCTGCTCGCATCACGGCTGGAGCGGCTCGACGCCACCGATCGGCGCATCCTCGAGATCGCTTCAGTGGTCGGTAGCGACTTCTCGCTGGGCGCCGTGCGCGCGCTCGCGGACAGCTCTCCGACGGGAATCAAGTTGTCCCTCAACCGACTTCGTCGGCTCGAACTCGCTCAACCGAGCGGTGCATACGTCGGCGACGAACCGGTCTGGCGCTTTCATCACGTTCTCATTCGCGACGTCGCCTACCGTCGGCTGCTGAAGTCAGACCGCGCGGACCTTCACGAGCGGCTGGCCGACTGGGCGGCCACGAGCGGACCGAGCGTGGCGTTCGATTCCGACGAGATGATCGCCCGGCACCTGGAAGCCGCCCACGGCTATCGACGCGAGCTCGGCACACTCGACGAGCACACCGGCGCTCTCGCACTCAGGTCCGCCCGCCATTACGCCGCGTCGGCCCGCCGTGCCCTGGACCGCGACGAGCTCGTCTCGGCAGGCACTCAGGCGGCCCGCGGCGCGGCGCTGGCAGCTGCCGACGAGGGGGTCCACGCCGACCTGCTGCTGATCGGCTGCGAAGCCTTCCTATCGGCGGGCGACGTGGCTTCCGGCGCTCCCCTCGTCGACGAGCTCGACCGCATCGCGGGTGACGAGCTGGCGCCATGGGCGACGTGTTACCGGTGTCAATTCGTCGTCTACACCGATCCCGAGCGGCTGTTGGAGGTCGACGCCCGCCTCCAGGGCGCCATCGACGAGTTCGGCCGCCGCGAAGATCCGGCGGGGCTGGCGAAGGCGCACAGGGTGCGGGCGGGTGCGCGGGCCCGCCTCGGCCGGATCGGCGACTGCGAAGTCGACCTCTTCGATGCGCTGATCGCGGCGCGACGGAGCGGGGACCATCGACAGATCACCGCGGCAATGGGCGCGGCGCCAGCGGCGGCGCTGTGGGGACCGAGCCCAGTGCCGAAGGCAGGCGGCCGGTGCCTCGACGTGGTTCGGATGCAGCGGATGACGACGGCCGCACCGTCGCTCGAGGCGACGTCGTTGCGCTGTCTGGCGGTGCTGGAATTTCTTCGGGGTCGGCCGGACAAGGCCCGCACGATGCTGGCCGACGCCCGCCAGGTCGTCGCCGACCTCGGCCTGCGTCATGGGCTGATGGAGACGGAGTTGTTCGCGGGAATCATCGAGTCGATGGAGGGCGACCCGGTGGCCGCCGAGCCGCACTTCCGCACGGCACTCGAGGGATTGGACGCCCTAGGGGTGGGCGCCGACGCCGGTCAAGCTGCCGCGCTTCTCGCGCGATCAGTGCTCGCCCAGGGCCGCGTCGGCGAAGCCGACCGGCATGCCGCTGAAAGCGAGCGCCTCGCAGGCCGCAACCTGAAGACGGCGATCGCGTGGCGCGCGGTGCGGGCGGAAATCCTTGCGGCCCAAGGGCGGGACGCAGAGGCAGTCGCCATGGCCCGGGACGCGGTGTCGGTCGCCGCAGGCACCGACCTGGTGCTCGACCACGCCGAGGCCTGCCTGGCACTGGGCCGGGTGCTTGCCGCTGCCGGAGATGCCAAGGGCGCCAACGACGCCCGCAATAACGCTGAGCAACTCTATGCAGCAAAGGAAGTAGCGAGCGCGATGGGTCGAGTGGTTGCGCCCCTCATTCCAACAACATCGCAAGCCGCGCCTGATGAGACTGGGCCCGCAACGTCGCGGCTGGCAGTCAAGAATCGGGCAAGCGGGACAGTCGACGCCACATGGCGGGCTTATCGAGGTCACAACATCAGCGGTGCCGTCGCTGACTTTTCGGATCGGTACGTATATGACGATCGGAGGCGACTCAGCGGTGACCCGATCCAGGGCATTGCTGAGATGCGCGCAGCCGCCGAGCGCGCCCTCGAGCAGTACCCACACAGTGAATGGCGCACGCTCGCCGTTCGAGGCGAGAGGCTCGAACTACGTTGGCTTCGCATGTGGGATGACGCCGGTAACGAGGCGACGACCCTGAACATATTTGAGCTCGACGATCACGGGCGGATCGAATGTTGGCGTCGCTTCGATGAGGACGACTTCGAGGGCGCCTACCGCGAGCTCGAACGCCGATATTATTCGGGTGAGGGCGCAGCGTATGCCGAAGCAGGCGCTGTTGCCACCGACTGGATCACAGCCCTGAACCAAGGCGATCTCGATCGGTTGCTCGGCGACCTCACCGTACCCGACCTCCGCATCGAGAACCGGTCGCGGTCGGTCCTCCCCGAGCGTTCCATGGCGGAGTTCCGCGCCAGCCTTGACGAGCTCAACGCGATGGTCGCCTCGGCTCGGACGTGGAACTCGGTGCTGCATTGCCTGTCGCCGACCTGGAGCGTTGCCCGGCAGGAACGGGAAGCCGTGGGACCAGAGGGCGAACAGTACGCATGGGAGCGGGTCATCGCGTGCGAAGTCATCGACGGCCGCGTCGCGTCGGTGTGCGAGTTCGACGTCGAAGACGAGGAGGCAGCGTTCGCGTACGCCGAGGAACGGATACGAGTGACCGCCAGCCGACTCTCCGTCAGGAACCGGTCGTGCGAGGCAGCACTCGGGGTGGTCACCGCGCTGAATGTCCACGACATCGACCGCGCCTTCTCCTACATCTCGAATGAGTATGTGTATGACGATCGGAGGCGCCTCAGCGGGGCTCCCATCCAGGGACGTGCAGAGCTGCGAGTCGCTGTTGATCGAATCCTGGAGCAGTACAACCACTTTGAGTGGCACACTGTCGCGGTACGGGGCGACCGCCTGAATCTGTTCTGGAGCCGCTGGTCTGACGATGCCGGGAACCAGACGGCGCATCTGCATGTGTTCGAGATCAACAGCGATGGGCTGATCGATTACGAGGGCCGCTTCGACGAGGACGATTTCGAAAGCGCCTACCGCGAGCTCGAGCGCCGTTACTACGCCGGGGAGGGCGCGGCGTACGCCGAAGGAGGCACCGCTGCCAGTGAAGCGATAACGGCGGTGAACCGGGGCGACTTCGACCGGTTCTTCGGTGAACTCAGCACCCCGGGCATACACGTCGAGAACCGGTCGCGCTCTGCGTTCCCCGACCGTTCGGCTAGCCAGTTGCGCACCAGCTTCGGGGAGCTGAACGCCATGGTCGCCACATCTCGGACGTGGCTCTCGGCCGTATGCTGGCTTTCGCCTACGTGGGGCGTCACCCGCCTTGATCGCGAGGCCGCCGGCCAGGACGGCGAACTGTACGCGTGGACGCGCATCCTGGTGCTCGAGATCAACGACGGGCGACTCGCGTCCATGTGCGAGTTCGAGATCGACGACGAAGCATCAGCTTTCGCCTATGCCGAGGAACGGATGCGGGCGACGACAAGCCGGCTCGCCGTCACCAACCTCGCCAGCCAAACTGCGCAAGCCTTACACCGGGCGATGAGCGCCGCTGATCTCGAAGCGACAGTCGGGTGTTTCTCAGATCGCTTTGTCTATGACGATCGCCGGCGACTTAGCGGTAACCCAATCCGCGGTACGGCTGAAGTCCGGGCCGCCGCTGAGCGCATTGCCCAGCAGTACAGCCGCTTCGACGCGCGCACGCTGGCCGTGCGAGGTGAGCGCCTCCACCTGGCTTGGGGCCTGTGGTCGAATGACGCTGGGTACGAGACGACCCACCTGTACGTCCAGGAAATCGGCGATGACGGTCGGATCGTCTATGAAGGCCGCTTCGACTCTGACGACTTCGAAGCCGCCTATCGCGTGCTCGAAGAGCGCTACTACGCCGGAGAGGGCGCGGCGTTCGCCGAAGCGGGTGCCGCGACGGCCGGCTTCGCGCTCGCCGTCAACCACGGCGACTTCGACCCGGCGTTCGGCGGGCTCGTCGCCGCCGACTTACGACTAGAGGACCGGTCGCGATCGGTCTTCGGTGATCGCTCCGCAGCCGAGTTTCGCGCAGCCCTCGAAGAGCTGAACGCGATGGTCCCTTCGGTGCGGACGTGGTTCGGTGCCGTCTGCTGGATGTCACCGGACTGGGTCGTGACCCGCGTCGACCGAGACGCCGTGGGACAGTACGGCGAGCAGTACCGATGGACTCGGGTCGCCGTGATCGCGGTCCATAACGGCCGTCTCGCGTCGGTGTGTCAGTTCGAGCTCGAGGATGAGGCGGCGGCGTTCGCCTACGCCGAGGAGCGGATGCGCGCAACCAGCAGCCGGCTCGCCGTCACGAACCGCGCCAGCCAAACTGCGCAAGCCTTACACAGGGCGATGAGCGCCGCTGATCTCGAAGCGACAATCGGGTGCTTCTCAGATCTGTTTGTGTATGACGATCGTCGGCGACTCAGCGGTGACCCAATCCGCGGTGTGGCTGAACTGCGGGCCGCCGTTGAGCGCATCCTGGCGCAATACAGCCGCTTCGAGGTGCGCCCGCTAGCCGTCCGCGGTGAGTATCTGGAACTGGGCCGGGCCCGCTGGTCGAACGCGGCCGGATACGAAACGACATACCTGGATCTGTCCGAAATCGATGATGACGGTCGGATCGTCTATGTAGGCCGCTTCGACGAGGACGACTTCGACAGCGCCTACCGCGAGCTCGACCGTCGCTACTACGCCGGAGACGGCGCGGCGTTCGCCGAAGCGGGTGGCTTGATAACCGACTACATGATCGCCCACAACCAGGGCGATCTCGACCGCTTGTTCGGCGAACTCACTGCCCCCGACATGCGATTTGAGAATCGGTCACGCTCAATCTTCCCGGATCGCTCGGTCGCCGAGTTTCGTGCGAGCGTCGAGGAGCTGTCGAAGATGGTGTCCTCGGCGCGCGCGTGCTATTCGGCCATGAGGTGGCTGTCGCCTAGTTGTTGTGTCACTCGGCTGGACCGCGAGGCGGTGGGCCCGGAGGGTGAACGCTACACGTGGGCGCGAATCTACGTCGGAGAGGTCCGCGATCGGCGGATGGCGCGGGTGTGCCAGTTCGAGCTCGAGGACGAAGAGGCGGCGTTCGCCTACGCCGAGGAACGGGTTCGGGCAACCAGCAGCCGGCTCGCGGTCGCGAACAAGGCCCGCGAGAGATGGGATGCGTTGTGGCGCGCCGGGCGCGCGCATGATGTCGACGTCATGGTCGGGTGCTACGCCGAGCCGTTTGAGTACGAAGACCGCCGCCGGTTGCGCGGCAACCCGCTTGTCGATTTGCGAATGGCCGCTGAACGCATCCTCACGCAGTACACCGAGTTCGAGGGTCGCACACTGGCGGTACGGGGTGAGCGCCTGCACCTGGGCTGGACCCGCTCGTCGAACGAGGATGGTTTCGAGACGTCCTATTTGATCGTGCATGAGGTCGACGAGATCGGGCGCTTCAGCTACGAGGGTCGGTTCGACGAGGACGACTTCGACGGCGCCTATCGCGAGCTCGCGCGGCGCTACAGCGCGGTGGAAGGCGCGGCGTTCGCGCAAGGTGCTCACATCGGGGCAGAGTGGCTCATCGCCGTCAGTAGAAGCGATTGGGACCGGGTGTTCGGTGAGCTCACCGACCCGGAGATCCGCGTCGTAAGCCGGTCGCGAAGAGGGTTTCCGGACCGCTCGGCCGCAGAGTTTCGCAGCAGCTTCGAGGAGCTCAACACAGTGCTCGCCTCCTCGCGGGTTTGGAACTCCGCCGAGCGCTGGTTGTCGCCGACCTGTTGCGTCGGTCGCAATGAGCGGCGGGCGGTGGGGCGAGAAGGTGAGAAGTACGAATGGACACGGCTCTTCGTGTTCGAGGTGGCTGACGGCCGATGCACGAGTATGTGCGAGTTCGAGGTCGATGACGAGGAAGCGGCGTTCGCATACGCCGAGGAGCGGGTGCGTCGCGCTGAACATCGCTAGCGTGGAGGCATGACGACCCCAGCCCCCAAGCTGCAGCTGACCGACGACGAGTGGCGCAAGAAACTCGCGCCCGACGAATACGCAGTCCTGCGCCGCGCCGGCACCGAGCGGCCGTTCACCGGCGAGTACACCGACACCACGACCGAGGGCGTCTACGAGTGCCGCGCCTGTGGCGCCGAGCTGTTCCGCAGCGGCGAGAAATTCGAATCCCATTGTGGGGGCCGTCTTTCTTCGATCCGGCCGACTCCGATGCGGTCATCCTTCGGCCCGACGACTCACTTGGGATGCACCGCGTCGAGGTGCTGTGCGCCAACTGCCACAGCCACCTAGGCCACGTCTTCGAGGGCGAGGGTTACCCGACGCCCACCGATCAGCGCTACTGCATCAACTCGATTTCGCTGCGGCTGGTGCCGAGCCAGCCCTGATCGACGTTGAGGCGAACGAACGCGGTGTCCTCGCCACAACATGGCTCGGAATTGACAATCAGCGCGGGAATCACCGACGCGGCCTGACACGCGTCGAACGTGACGCCTATCGGCGTCACGTTCGTAAGCGGAGGCGCCTTTACGCGGTCGCCGGCACCAGGCCGACGGCGGGGCGGAACTGGCGGAACGAGCGGGCGGGACGGGCGGCGCGGTTGCTGCGCCAGTTGCCGAACTCGTGGACGACCGTGACGCCGACCGGAATGAACAGAGGAGACAGCACAATCAGGAAGATCACGATCGGGAAGAGCATTGGATTTCTCGCATTCTCCGCGGAGCGGAATCGTCGGTCTTTGTCTTGGGGAACTCGCCGCTGAGTTCGTGGACAAGAATTTAGGTGCGGCGGCGCAGCCAGACGATGTCGCGGAGCGACCAAGTCTTGACGGCGTCTTATCGTCTGGAGACAAAAGGCGCCGATTCGCGAGCGTTGTCCCTGGAAACAAGCGTTCGTCCTGACCGGTGTTCTTCCTGATCGCGGCCAGATACTCATCGGGTGATTGGCACCGCCTCGTTCACGTTCGCATCGCAGGTCGACCAGGCACCGATCTTCGTCCGCAAGTGGGAGCCGCCGTGCGGTATCCGGCCGCAGGCCACGGTGCAGATCACTCACGGCATAGCCGAACACAGTGGACGGTACGACCGGCTGCCCGATTCCTCGCAGCACAGGGTTGCATCGCCCACGCGCGCGATTTGCGCGGGCATGGCCGGACCGCGGGTCCCGGCAAGCTGGGACAGGCGGGGATCACCGCCTGGCATGACATGACGGCCGATATCAAGCAGCTCGCCGACATCGCGAGGACGGAGCATCGTGACCTGCCGCTGATCGCGTTCGGGCGCAGTGATCTCCTGGCGGGCGCCGTTCGTCAAGGATGTCGAACCGCACAGGTTGTGAATGGCAGACCAGCGACCCCGACGAGATACGGAAATTCCGCAGCGGCCCCTTGTGCGCCAAGCCGTTTTCGAACAGCATGACCTACTCGGTCATCAAGGGTTTCCACGACCTGTGGCTCCCCGAGAACAAAGCGCGTGTTCCGCTCGACCTGCCCGATCCTGTTCATCGCCGGGGCCGAGGACCCTGTCGGCGGCAAGACACAGACGATCCAAGTTCTGATCACCCGCTACATGAACCACGGCCATCGCGCCCTCGAATACCGCTTCTATGCAGGTGGCCAGCACGAGATCTTCAACGAGGTAGAGAAGGACAGCGTCCATCGCGACATCGGCAAATGGATCTCGTCGGTTCTGGACCGCTGATCCGTCAGCGTTCGGCGCCGACAAGTGTCACCACCAACACGGAGAGTTCAGGCGCGTTGGTGCGCAGCCAATTTCGCTCACGACGTCGGCGCTGAGGGACAACACTTACTCTAAGCCGGATACCGTTTGGATGAGGACGACAAACGACAAAAGACCGACCACGGCTACGCACACGGTGGCGACGGCTTTGAAGATCGGCCCATTCTTGGCCGGGCCCAGCACCGTCGATCTGTTCGCCAGAGTCAGGATGTAGGTCAGCAGCAGCGGAGTGATGACTCCGTTGAGCACTTGGGCGTTG
>Ga0105249_10004597_pt1 | contig 11926 bp, 10 predicted proteins | sample KBSS44metaG_FD_81522 | JGI IMG/M metagenome (GOLD analysis project Ga0105249, IMG submission 81522) | Switchgrass rhizosphere microbial communities from Kellogg Biological Station, Michigan, USA - KBS S4-4 metaG | ecosystem: Host-associated > Plants > Roots > Rhizosphere > Soil | place... | reverse complement strand
GGCGAAAAAACGTTAGAAGCTCTCGACGCCTCTGAATCCACCCTTAGCTGTCTTCATGATCCAGCCCAGTACGCGGGCGGTGTCGTAGCAGTAGCCGAGGATATAGTTACAGGTCGACAAGCAATGCTGCGAGCACTCTTGCTTCATCTCGTCGAGTTGCTTCACGTCAAACTTGTGATCGCCGACGACGCCCCAATCGTGCGTGGCCGAGTACATCGGGAAACACGGAGCGAGTGAGCCGTCAGTACGAATGATCAGCGAATTCTGACCAGCACGACACTGCCACTCAGGAACCTTTCCACGCATCAGCAGCTTCATGTCTTCCATGTGCTGGATCGGGTTCACCATCTTATAGCCTTCGTTCCGGCGCTTGTCGTTCAGGTAGTCGAGCAGAGCATCTACCTTGGGCCAGTCTTCCGGCGTCAGGTAAGTCTCGTTCTCCGAGAGGTGCTTGAAGTGATCCTGCTCCGTCATCGGAGTCTCGTTGATGTGATAATCGGTGGCGATCCCGTTCGCGCGCGCAATCTCGGTCAGCTCAACAACATCGTCCATGTTGTTATGGCAGATGTTGATATTGAACATCACCGTGTAGCCGTAGACCTTTTGCTTCTTGACGAGATAATCGAAGTAAGGTCGAATCGGATCGAGCGCTTTCGGCAGAGACTTTCGTTCCTTCACTGAATCGACCGCCAGGTTGACCGTCGCGAGTCCGGCATCACCGAGCCGATCGATCACATCCGGTTTCATCAAGCGTCCATTCGTCGGCAGGTAGACGAAGATGTCTTTCTGCGCACTGTAGTAGACGATCTTATGAATGAAGTTCGGCCGCAACAGAGGCTCTCCACCCATCAACGCCAACACGCGCGAGCCAATCGAGTGCAACCAGTCGATCGAACGTTTCGCAACGTCCTCGGTCATTCCTTTCACCTTGTTGTCATACGACCAGCAATAGTGACAATCGAGATTGCACTTCCAGTCGGTGAACAGGTAAGGAATGATGGGTCGCAATTCGTTTCTATGATTCGGGAACCGCGATTTGAAATAAGGCGCGCCCCACGTCTTCCACATACGAACGCCATTCAGCTTGAGATACTCTTTATGAGTCATCTCTTTGGCGTTGGGTCGCTGCGGGTACGGCGGTTCGGGCAGAACCTCGTCTGGTTTCGGTTCTAAGTGTTCCCGGCCGGGTCTCTTGTAAAGTATCTGGTGTAGTTGCGGGGCGATGCGAAATGGGGGCGGAGTGGCTCCTGAATTAACATCGTGCGGATTCGTACTCATCTGTTGTCCTCTGATGGTTTAGGTTACAACGTTTGTGCCTAAAAAACAGTCCGATATGTTGCCACAAAATAACACAAAACGCACAAGATGTGGGCCTCTTGTGCGTTTCGGAGCCGGTTTTTTTGGGGCTTTGTACTACTCTTTCGGCGCCACGTAACTCCTGCGCGCTTTCACCACGAGGCGGCCCTGAGATTTTTCGATGCCGTCCGCCAGGTCGATCTTAAGTTTGCGAACTGTCCCGTCGCGCTTCTTGTTGGTCGAGACGAAGGAGAAACTGTAGCGCGTGCGCAGGTGTGTGATGAGTGTATTGAACGTGTGGTCGAGCTCTTCGGGCTTGTCACGCAGGATCTCGCCGCCCGTTTCGTCAGCCAGGTTTTGAATGTCGATGTATGGAGCATGGGCGAGCCGGCCAAAGCGAGTGGCCCAACGCATCACACCGTTCTCCGCCACTTGTTCCGGCGTCTTCGGAATGATGGCGGTGACAACGCTACCCGACTCAAAGACCGTATGTGTGACCGACTTGTTTGATGGACCACCTCTGCAATCCCAGTTTCGCGTCACACCGGTGACTACCACGATCACCCGTCGACCGCTCGGATTACCAGCCTTCATCATGTAATTGGCCGCGTCATCGAAAGCGATGTTCAGGCAATGATTAGCGCGCTCGTCGTGTGGCGGTACGTAATTTATCGCCCGCTCGAGGAGAATGCGATCGTGCGTGAATCCCTGTCGCAGCTCCGCCGTGTCGTGATACGTCATCACCGCGACTTCATCAGTCGGTTTCAGTTGCGACAATGCATCCTTCGCGGCCCTTCTGACTTCCTCGCCGAACGGATCCAAGCAACCACCACGATCGATCAGCAACAGCACCGACAACGGAAGCGTGTCCTGACTGAAATGCGTGATCATTTGCCTGCTTCCATCTTCGGAGAGGAGAAAGTCTTCCTGTTTGAGACCACCGACGACTCGCGCAGTGTTTTTCTGAAGCACGAGCGCGTCGATTGTGACGAGGTCGACGTCGGTCTTGATGATGTCGGCCACTCTTATATTCGCTTCAGTGCGATTCGGCGTGACCGTTCGTTCGCGCGTTTGAGGCAAGGCCGGCGAGATTAGAAATCCCGTAACCGCGAGAATCAAAGTTATTAACGCGAGCAAAAGCTTTGAGCTGGGCGGGATCGACTTCATAAGCACCTCCTTCGGGTTGGAGACTCCTCTGCCGCTTAGTGGGGCGGCAATCGGGGAGAGTGCTTCGACTATTCAGGGAGAGATTCGGATTTGCCGGGAATAATAGATCGGTTTTCGTCGTTTGTGTAGGTTTTTAATTCAAGCTCTTCCCTTTCAGCCACCGCCTAATTGGTCAGGCGGCGTGCTCCTATCGCGGCACTGATGAGATCGGTTCAATAAGGCGGACTATCCTTTGTGCTTGCCTGTCCGGAATTAGTTCGCAACAGAGTGTAGTGCGACTGCAAGATTAGATAATAATTATCCGTAGCGGTTTCGCTTCCATCGGAGATACCACGCATGGTAAACGAGTCGCTACCGGAAGTTGATTTTCGCTTTTGTCCGGCGCGTGGACCCACCCCGCCGTTGTGTGGAGGTGTGTTTTGTCAATTGTGCAGTTTTCTCTTTTGGCGCGTCCTTGCGTTGAAGTGAGTCAGAACCCATCAGGATGGCAACCAGGAGCCCAAAACCCTTCGGGGACTTTGTCCAACGAACTCGGCAGGAGAAGGGTCTCTCATGTAAGGACGTGGAAAAGCAGAGTGCCCGTTTTGGAAAACCCATCGCGGGAAGTTACGTCAATCGTATCGAGAACGACCCAGCGCTGAACCCGACCGGCGTTGCGCTCAAGGCGCTAGCGTATGGCCTTGGCGTTCCACCGGAAGAAGTATTCTTACTTGCGGTGGGACTTGTCGATTCAGGCGATAAATTCGGGGCAGTTCAACTGCTTTCAAGGTTCAAAGAGTTGTCGTCGGAAAAAAGAAGTTTGGTTTTAGATATTGTCGACATGTTGTATTCGAAGGAGTCTCGCCGAACTCCAAAACGCAAGCCGGCATAGCAGTGGCCCCCTCATCCCGTAAAGGCACCACTCAATAGTATTAACGCAGCTTTTTTCAGACCCACCACTCTGAATGAAAGCAGGTGTATGCGTGCGTGCTGAGCCTCGATCAAGACGCAGGAAATTAAACCGTAAGAGCTTAGACTTTCTTGATGACTGGAAATACCGGATTTTTAAGGTAATTGTCTTCATAATCTTTGTCGTGTACTCGTTACAGTTCCTCGACGATAAGATTCACGTTACCAGACCGCTCGGAACAATTTGGCGATATCTCAAAAGTTAGCCACAAAAAGGCACAAAAACACAAAATGTAAGACGATCTGTGTTTTTGTGCCTTTTGTCGCGACTTCTTCTAAATGCGAAAGTTGCGTATCGAACAGTTGCGACGCAGATCGATTACGATCACGCGCCCGAGATGGTCGGCGACGGTGAGTGTGTTTTCCGCCAGTCTGGTTGAGACTTGATTTGCACCGGTTAGAAACAGTTGAGCTGTAACGTCCTGTGACTGAAGGTTGCCGACACCTACTCTGATAACGTCGTCCGCCAGCACCGGGGAAACGACCCACTTGCCGAGTACTTCAGGTAGCAGAGGTCCGCTGAGCTCGTTACCGATAGTGAAGGCAAGTTTTTCCAACTCACCTTCAAACACACGCAATTCAAGAGACGAGAGCGGCGTCATCAGCATCGTTTCGGGGTCAACCACGTCGTAGAGCGACTGGTCCACATAAACACCTTCTGGGGAGAACGCATTGCAGTAATTAAGACGAACAATGTTATCCGGCAGCTTAGGCGGCGATGAACGACGCCGCAAAGTCAATAATGGAAGCTGGTAGACCCATTGCTCTATATCTGATCCGTCACTGGAAGCAGTAAGAAAACTGCACGACGATTCAGAACGAGCGACGCTGAGAACTCTACTGCCAGCGTCGGGCACTCGCCAAAGCGCTTCAAAACTTTTTGACTGGGCGTCGATAGCATAAAAGTCGCCTTTGGCTCCTAGAAACCAGAGACTGCCATCGTAGTTCCGAGCAAAAGCATCGATCTCCGCATCGCACCAGTCTTCAGATCGCCACTCGACCAGATCAAGACGTGACAGACGCCACACTTCTCCGCGGCGGGCGAGTGCGATCGCACGCGCACCATTATCCGAAATCACGAGCCGTTCAGCAGGTTGATCGAAGTGTGTGACGGTGCGGCCATCTCTCGTTAATAATCTAGCGCCGATCTCGCCAAGTGCGACAAGCATCCGGCCATTCGGCAGAAGCAAAGCATCATGTACCGGCATCGAGCCGCAATCTGCAGCAACACACCTGATCGAGAACAATGGGATAACCGGCTGATCGTGCTCTACCGGAAATTGCGGCACGTCTGTTCGCAATGGACCATCGCCACTAAACTTGACGAGGCGAGTGAACTGGTTCGCGGTGAATGCACTCGCGTGTTGTCCTGCGTCGCGCAAAACAGCACGTGCTGCGACCCGAGCTAATGTTCGTGCTTCCCTCGTATTTTCTCCGTTAGCGAGTGCTTCAGCGAACGACGCGCGTGTTTCCAATAGCTCGTAACTTTCATCCTCCAGAAAAGTCAGCGCCCGGCGACGTGTGTTGTCGAAATCGTCAGGATCAATCGTCAACTTGCGAGCAAGCATCCGGCCGGCCACTGGGCCGCCAACTTCAATTGCCTTTTCCATCCACTTAAGAGCTGTTCGCCGATGAGCCTCAACGGGCCAAATGACATCAACTGCACCCGCATAATTTCCTGCCTCCGACAGCGACAGAGCCCACACTACCCGTAGGTTCTCAGCCTGTTCCTTGTTTGTCCTTTCAAGCCGCAAGACCGCATCGGCAAACGCCTGCGTCCGTCGCGCGATCCCAACGGCTCGCTGAATGTCGCCGGCAAGAAACCATTGACGCACCACCAGGCCAGGCGGCAACTCACGCCCTTCCGCCAGCTCCGCAGCAAGCTTTAGTTTTCCGTGCCTTTCAAGGAACGCGACCGCCTCTTCATTCGCAGGTAGCAGCTCAGCGAGAACAAACGCGGCTTCTTCGATCCGGTTTTGGGCCTCCAGCCGTTTGAACGACTCGCGGTAAAGCTGGTAGAGGTAGCCCAGAACCTCAGTTCCCAGGCCAATACTGGTTGAGCTCCGCCCCTGCCACGGAAGAATCGAAAGATTGTTTCGCGGCGACGGCACACCGAGCGCAGGCCGTTGATTCAGCGAAGAGAGATCATCGAACGGGATTGCATGTTTGAGTGCTTCATTGAGATCGCCACGCTCAAACATCTCCATCATCTTGCTGAGATACGCAGCTTGCCGGCGACCCAGTATTCTTGACAGGCGTGAAGCGTGCAATAGCCGCATGCCAAGGCGAGTTAGCCACCCGCTCAGCGGTCCCTGATCGCTGCTGGTGCGTTGCAGAGTTGTGTACCTCGAGTTTTGCGATCGCAGTCGTCGTGTAATCTCTGAGGTAACAAAACCGATAAATCCTCCGAGCCAGCCGCGGAGCTCCGCCGCACCACTCCAATCGCCGGACTGTTGATTCTCTCCAGCCGCTGCTGACTTTATTGCTGCAATTGCCTCTTGACGTTCTGGAGCTTCCGCAGGGACACCGTCGAGTTTGGCCCGAGCGTCAAATGGCGACGGTTCGGCCACCACAGTGGGCTCCGCAAAAGCTGCACCCAGCGTAGTAACTTCCAAAACTTCGAAAGCTGCAACATCGAGCCATTTCTCAGGGGATTCCGCACTGGACGAACCTAGCTGTGTTACGCACGCAACGCCGCCTTTTGCAAAAACGACTGAATGCGACGGAGCCTGCAAGAGCTCAAACTCATCCTGCGACAATGGTAGCGCCGACAGCACATCTTCGATTTTGACGAGGGGCGTCGCGACAGAATGAGCAGAGTCGACTCTGATGGTTGACGACAAACGAACGAAATAATTCTGTCCGTCCGCAAAAACCTGCACGCCTGATTCCCAGAGGTCGAGAATTCTCCGTCTGGTTTCTGCAACTCCGATCAGATCGGTGTTGAATAGAAAGCCTGCCGCCTCGACTCGGCCTTTATGCGCAACTTTGCGTGGGCGCAGGTTTGTCATTTCTCGCCCTCCGGCAGATAGCGACAAAGATCCGCACGATGGTGCACTGAATAGATAACGATCTCACCATCGACGGTCGAGTAGGCGATGTAGGGCGCTCGCTGGCTTAGGGCAATGTGCTTAATAGGTTCGTGAGCGCGCAGAATTTCCTTTCGCCAATTACGTCCATTCAGAGTAACGGTCTGAAGATCATCTTCGAGTGCGAGCAAACCGTACCCTCCGCCGCTACGCTCATCAACCAAAACTCCGAATACTTTCGCACCATACGGCTTAACGAGGTCCTTTCGCTCGCCTCCACCAATTACAAGCCATTGAAATTCGGTTTGTTCCAGCGCGAGTAATCCATACTGCGGGTGACCAAGTGCTGACTGTGGTCCAAAGAAAGCACGAAGCGCTTTTCCTTCGAATGTTGTTGCCCTGTCGACATGCCCTCCGCCAATTGAAACGATGCGAAACTCATCGTCAGGCCATTCACGACCGACGTAGACAAAACGAGAATCAAAAACGTTAACGGCAAGAACATCCGTCGCAACCAAATGCACCGTCCCAGACAATGGCCTGGATGCAAGTGACTTCGGCTCGCCGTTTAGCCGCGAAAACCGAAACAAAGAGCCCGCACCATCCACCGCCGCCATCTCTCCTCCCCACGGCAAGGAGAAGCACGGCGTGAGTGGAGCATCATCTGCAGACGGTGCGAAGAACACATTGCCGTCGTAGGCGGTGTAATCACCTGGCGGGAGCTTGATTGGGGCTTGGCGGCAATACTCGAGATGTACGAAACGATCCTCCGTCGAGATTAAAGCGATGGCCCGAGCCACTCTTCCAACCGCACACACTGATTGCCATTTGCGTGTGTGGTAGCTTCGTGGCCGCCCGGCGCCTGCTCTCGGTGAGTTAGGAATGTTGAACGCAGTCACGCCCCATTTCGCTGTTCGCGTGAAGAGTTTCGTTCCGGTCATATCGAAGAGGAGACCTGAACCGGTGTACGTCGAAGCCGCTGTCTTCTGGATCTCAGGAACTGCCGCGGCAAACGGGTCGCGCAGGAGGCGTGTGCTGATGTTGTTTGGGGGAAGCTCGAGAGTTATCTCCGCTGAACGTCCGGAAGCGCCATTGCACGACAGTTTGAGCTCACGTTTATCAGGCTCAAGTACATCCTCAACATACAGCCTTGACGATCTTTTCTGAGTCTTGATGCGCGACAGCCGGTTCCCACCAATTAACCAAACGTCGTCGAGCCCACTCCAGGTCGCAAGCTGCTCCTCCCACAATTCCACGTGAGTGTCACACACCTCGCAATCACTTCGCCCTGCAAGCAGCGCCATGATGTTGCCGGCATTTACATCTCGGTAGGTCGTTTCTAGTTCCTGTAACACTCCCCACGAAAAGGTCGAATGTGCCGAATCAGCGCGGTTGGCTAATGCAATCAGCGCTGCGATGTGCGCGATGCGGGGCGAGCCGATCTGACTCGGGCCGGCGTCGAAGAGCGCCAGCGACGATCGCGTCCCAACCGGTGATGAATGCGCGCGGTTCAGAAAGAGGTGTTCACCCATCACGGCGCGTCGCATAAACTCATCTTCGAGTTCATCCGCGAGCATCCACTCGGATAGCAAGAGTCGCTCGTAAGTTCCGCGCCGGTTGAGCCCGTCAAAACCATCGGGTTCGCCTTCCTTCTCATTGAGTCGTGGTTGTGGCGAGCCGATAAGCATGGAGACGCGCTGAATCATTGGACCGAGCGCCAGACTCACTTCTTCCGGAAAGATGTTGAGATATCCTGCCCACGGTGCGAGCGATGGCGGAAGGTTCATAAATCAGCCTCCAGCCATTTGATTAGTGAAGTTCGTGCAATCGTGCGTGCTTCTGACAGAGGAACAATCGATGGCGGATCAAGCAACAAGGCACACGGACCGCTAAGGTCGTGAACAAATGCGAGAGATCGTTGCAGCAACGACGCTGGTACGGACGGCTCGAGATTCGTCGGGAACAACAATGACGGTGATTGAGGATCGTGTCCGAGGTAGACCACACCATCGACCCATGGCAACCACTTCTCTTCTCCAAGAATAACGAGTAGCCCTGGCGCACCCACAGCTTTGTAGTGTGGAAGAGAATCGGGATCGCGCAGGAGACGATGAGCCAGGCTAGTCGCAGCCGCGCCACGAGCAGCTACTCCGACTGGTACGAGTGGAGTAAATCGCGGCCGCCATGTCACTTCGATGAGCTGGTTCTGAGTTTCTAGCTTGATTGTCCCAACACCTCAATAATTCGAACGCGCAACTCGATCAATTCGGCGGGCATGTGGTCAGGAGTGAACCCGGCGTCGATTTCCCTGGCGATTCCTTCCAGTTGCAGTCGCCACGCACGGTTTTGTTCGTCGTCTGCGTTTGCGGGCCGGGCGCCAAGGATTTCGCGACCGGCCTGGGCCATTCTCGTCGCGCGCGCCAGTGGACCGAGTGACGCTTCTTCTGCTGCAACCGGCAGTGTTGGGTTCTCGGTGGCGGATAACAGATCGCGCAAACTGTCGCGACCAAGACTCTGCTGTTCGCGTGTGGGCAGAACAAAGATCAGCGGCCAAAGATCCGCCTCTGTTGGTTTATCGCGGCCCGCCATAAGCGCGGCGGCGGCAATCAGCTTCTGAGCTCTTACTGCACGGCGATCGGTGAGACTGATTCCGGCTCCGCGTAAAGTGCGAAGAGCTTGAGCGAGCCGTTGTCTAACGCCTGACATGTCAGCCTTGCGCGCGGCAACGGTTAATACTTCGATGTCGTTCAGGCCCGCAGTCACCAGCCCGGGCGACTGGTTGAGTGACCAACCACTCTCGAGCAGTTGTTCCAGCATGGGATCCGGAATCGGGTCGACGAAACAACGCACCAGAAATCGATCGGCAAACGCCGCCAGCGCCGCGTCTTCGGGCAAACTGTTTGACGCACCTACACAAACACGCAGCGGACATCTCATGTTGGTGTGCCCGCGGCGAAACACGCGCTCGTTTAGAATACCGAGCAACGTGTTCAGAATCGCTGTCGAGCCCTGAAAGATTTCGTCGAGAAAGGCGATGTCTGCTTCGGGCAACATGCCCAGCGTGTCTGTTTCGACCGAGCCGTCTTTTAGTTTGTGAAGATCGACTGGGCCGAAGATCTCGCTGGGTTCAGTGAAGCGACCGAGCAGATATTCGAAGTAGCGGCCGCCAGTCGCGCGTGCGATTCGTCTCACGGCTTCGCTCTTCGCCGTTCCTGGCGGTCCGATGACGAGCACGTGCTCTTCCGCGACGGCAGAAAGCGCGACCATTTCGACGAGGGCTTCACGCTCCACCAGACCTTTGGTGGTAGCGGCGATGACTGCTCGCAGTGACGCTGAGGCTTCAAGTACAGATTGATTAGTTAACATAAAATTTTGAACAACGATTCAGGTTAGGTGAATCCTAAAGGAAGGTTGAAAAGGACACAAAACCGGAAGAATACCCGCCTAACTCTCGTCTGGGATATTACGTGAACGGTGAAGTTCACTACAAGTTTTTCTTTATTGCTTCGCTATCTGAACCTTCGTGCCGTAGTCTAATGAAGCATAAAACGTCCCTCTGCCCTGTGGCGTCAGATCCAGAACGTTCCAAATTGGACTCAACTCGTCGATGCCGCGCTCTTTGATGTCAGGGGCCAACCCTGGATGACTACTATAAAAGTGGCGCAAAGTGCCGTCGCTATCTCGAGTGAAAACCGAAATGGTCGAGTCCTGACCGCCTTCGCGATCTTCGCTGCCGAGATCGTATTTAAAAGTGCTTTCGCCGGCGCTCAGCAGTCGCAATTTGTTCCAACCGCGTTCGCGCGCGTACGCTCGCAGCGTGGAGGGATCAGCGGCAGCGACGATCGCGAAGTCAACATTTTGAGCCAGATGATGAGCGACACCGTTGTAGCCATCGAGCCACGCAGTGCACATCGGACAAGGCTTCGTCTGTTTCTTTCCAAACATGAGGTGATAGATCACGAGTGCGCGATCAGGCGCACTGAACAATTCGCTCAAACGAACTCTTGTTACCGGCTCGTCGCCGGCATCAAGCGAAGCCGGGCCTTCGAGAAACTCGTAGTCCTGAACCGTCGCACCCTTTGGAAGCCCGCGGCGTAGCTCGGCAACGCGTTCGCGCTGTCGCATCAATTCAATCTCCGCGTGGCGCAACTCCTCGCGCGCAGTCAGATACTCGGCCGACTCATTCGTTAAATTAGTTTGACGATACGTGCCGTCGATCATCTCATGGACCATCACAGTTCTCCGTCTTTCGCTTGCCGGTAAAGAAACTTTGTTCAGTGGTTACCAGAAATCTTACGCGCAATTACATGGTTCGTCACCATCACACGCCAACTTGAAAAGAAATCGCAGGAGAAATGCAAGATAAATGAAGAGGACGAAGCGACTCTTTCGAGTAAGCTTTACCTAAGCAGCCTCCATGCAGTGTTTATTCGAGACGACAAAGTTCGCGTGCTTGAAGGAAAATCACGTGCCTTTTCGGATTAAGTAAATTTTTTCCAAGACAGCAAACCATTCACATTTATACAGTGAAAGACCGAAGCCCCCGGCAAAAGTGGTCGAATATTGGAAGGAGTCAATCAACGTGAAACGTGGGCGTTGTTCCTCTGCCTTATCGTCATCGCGATAGGAGGTTACATGAATCAAGCAGCAACAGAGGGATCCAGTCAAACCTTCGTTAAGGGTCTGTGGGGAGTTCGATATCAGGTCAAGGACGTTAGCCGTTCAGTCAAGTTCTACACAGAGCAGCTTGGGTTAAAGTTAGACCAGCAAAATTTGCCGGCCTTCGCGCAGGTTTCAGTGGGCAACCTCAAACTAATTCTTAGTGGACCAGGTGCGTCGGGTTCCCGAAAGATGCCTGATGGAAAACAACAAGAACCTGGTGGATGGAATCGAATAATTCTGCAGGTTGACGACTTGCCGGCGCGAATTGAAACGTTAAAGAAAGCCGGGCTGCACTTTCGAAATGAAATGGAAGTGGGTCCCGGTGGAAAGCAAATCCAGTTGGACGATCCCGACGGAAACCCGATCGAGTTGTTTGAGCCGGCAAGATAGATCGTCGTGCTGAACGGCTTTGCCTCAGAAGTCGGGATCCGCTGTTGGAGAGAGTCAGTACCACCTGCGGTAGCGGGTGGTACTGACTCTCTCCAACAAACTATCCCGACTCTTGCGGCAAAGCCGTGCTGGACCATCAGCCGGAGAAGTTTGGGCGGAGATTTACTGTGGCTCAGCGAATAGCGCGAACTCAGAGATTGCGGGGCAGACTGGCGACTGGGTAATTCGCAGCCGGACCTTTGTCGTGGTTACGGGTTTTCCGCGCAACAGTTTGCAATTGCCGATGCTGGTGCCGCGCGCAAATGCCAGCCACTCGTTGTCTTTCCAGATGTCCACTGCAAACGCTTCCACGCGCTGCCCGAGCGGAAGATACTCGCGCAGGCGAACAACGTTGAATGTTTGCTCGCGACGAAGATTGATAATCAACTCCGGCG
>Ga0105249_10004595_pt1 | contig 11927 bp, 9 predicted proteins | sample KBSS44metaG_FD_81522 | JGI IMG/M metagenome (GOLD analysis project Ga0105249, IMG submission 81522) | Switchgrass rhizosphere microbial communities from Kellogg Biological Station, Michigan, USA - KBS S4-4 metaG | ecosystem: Host-associated > Plants > Roots > Rhizosphere > Soil | place... | reverse complement strand
GTGTTTTTCCGTGGTCTTGATCGCCGCTCTTACTCTTGCCGCCAGCTCGGGTGTGACTTCCGTGATTCCGTGGTCGTGGGCCGCATGCGCCACAACCTTCTGCAGGAGTTCCTCTTCCGTCGCCGCGCTCGCCGTAAACGGGCAGTCCGGAACGATTTCGGCGCAGGCAATGCGCTTCGCGTCATCAACATGCGGTGCTGGCATCTTCGTGCTCCTTTCGAATTCTCATGGTTTCCGTCCTTATGATGCCGCCGCGCGAGTGTCGTGACAGTTTGTGATCGGACCCCGGATCCCGGATCCCGCGCTTGTCACACGATCCCGGTCACGGACATCACAACACCATGGCACTCCGCGTCGCGGAATTGTGGCGATACCCGGTGAAATCGTTGGCCGGGGAACGATTATCGACCGCGCTGATTAGACATGATGGGATTGCCGGCGATCGGCTGGTCCGCGTTCGAGGACCAGAAGGTGTCCGAACCGCGCGTCGCCAATACCGGCTACTCGGACTGCGCGGCACTCTCGATGCGGAAGGTCATCCCCGGATCGCCGATCATCCCTGGAACAGCCCCGACGCGCTGGCGCTGGTGAAGGAGGCCGCTGGCGCCGACGCCTGGCTCGAAGCGTACGACGACGTCGATCGGTTCGACATTCTTCCATTGCTCGTCGCAACCGACGGCGCTATCGCTGCCTTCGGTCGTGATCTCCGGCGGCTCCGGCCGAACATCGTCATCGGCGGTGTCGATGGCCTCGACGAGCGCGATTGGCCGGGCGCGGAGCTTCACATCGGCGAGGTGATCATCCGACTCGATGCCTTGCGAGGACGCTGTCATATGACAACGATCGATCCGGACACACTGGAGGTGAATCCAGCCATCCTGCGCGACATCGTCCGCCGATTCGATAACAAACTGGCGCTCGATGCGGAGGTTGTGCACGCTGGAACCATTCGCGTCGGCGACGCCGTCACCATCGTCAGGACCATCGAAGCGCACGCGTGAGGATTCACTGAAGTTTTGTTACCATCCCGCGATGGCCCCCCTTGCCCGCTCGTGGGTGCTTCGCTGTTTATTGATCGTCGCCGCAATTGAGACGGTCGGCGCGCAAGAGGTCGACGATTTCGTGCGGGACTGGATGCAGAAGCAACATGTCCCTGCGGTTGCACTCGCAGTGATCAAAGACGGAACGTTGATCAAGGCGGAAGGCTTCGGTCTTTCCGACGTCGAAAACCACATATCAGCGCGACCCGACACCGTCTTTAAGATCGGGTCGCTCAGCAAGCAGTTCCTCGCGGCCGGGATCATGCTGCTCGTTCAGGACGGCCGGGTCACGGTTGACGACAAGGTCGGGAAGTTCCTCGCCGGGGCGCCGGCGCCGTGGGCCCCTATCACGCTGCGCCATCTTCTGACGCATACGTCCGGCCTTGTCCGCGAGTCGCCGGGATTCGACTTCAACAAGCGACAGTCAGATCTCGATGTCGTCCGGGCGGCCTATTCCGTTCCGCTCGCATCGGTGCCCGGCGAGAAATACGAGTACTCCAATCTCGGATATTTCGCGCTGGCCGAAGTCATCACACAGGTCAGCGGCAAACCATGGGCAGACTTCCTCAACGAGCGAATCTTCGTTCCACTGGGCATGACGGCAACGCGCGTGACGAGTCTGGCGGACATCATTCCGAACCGCGCCCACGGGTACGCATGGAGTTCAGGCCAGCTGCAGAACGAGGATGATTGGCCGGCGATCCGGCCCAGCGGCGCGTTCGTGTCGACCATCCTCGACCTGGCGAAGTGGGACCGGTCGCTGTCGGGTGAGCAGATCCTGAAAGACGCGTCCAAACGGGAGATGTGGCAGTCGGTGAGGTTGAACAATGGCCGGACATTCCCGTATGGATTCGGCTGGCAACTGGATGATTGGCCCGCCGACGCACCGACTCCGACCGGCGTGCCGATGATGCGGCATGGAGGTGCCATCAACGGCTTCCGTGCCGGCTACGCGCGGTGGCCGCGGCAGCGGTTGACGGTCATCGTCCTCACCAACCTGACCAACGCGCCTTACGAAGGGCTCGTCGCGAACGTCGCGATCCGCTATGTCCCTGAACTCAAGACGCAGCCGGCCCGGTGACGCCCGTCGTCACTCACTCGACATCCGGAACCGCGTTCGGTCTGGAAATCGACGAGGAGTCCGGATCGCATAAACATGCAGCTCTTGCCGCGCATGCTCGAGCGCCCTCATGCTAGCGCGGCATGCCTGACTTGCAACGCGCGCGTATTTTCCGCCTTGCCATCCCGACGTTGCTGATCTGTCTCGGTTGGATCGGCGAGCTGTCGTCACAGACAAGTACGGGAGTGGAACGACCGCGCACGATCGTCACGACCGATCCCGAGCTCGACGACTCGAACTCGCTCGTGCGCTATTTGCTGTACGCCGCCGATCTCCAGACCGAGGGCATCATCTACGCGAGCAGCCAGTTTCACTGGCGCGGCGATGGCAAGGGCACGCTCTTCTCGGTGCCAAATCGCGAGTACTCGCGCGGCGGTGTCAATCTTTGTCCCTGCACATCATGGCGATGGAAGCCGGGCGAGCGCTACATCGATGACGCGGTGGATATCTACGCGAAGGTGTATCCCAACCTGAAACTGCACGATCCAAACTATCCGACGCCGCAGTCTCTCAAGTCCCGGATCCGCGAAGGCAACGTCGAGTTCGAGGGGGATACATCGAAGGACACGCCCGGCTCGGATCTGATCAAGGCCGTGTTGCTTGATGACCAGCGCGGTCCCGTGTATCTGCTCGCGTGGGGCGGCCAGAGCACGATTGCTCGAGCGTTGAAGGCGATCACGGTGCAGTACGGAAACTCGGCGGAGTGGCCGGCAATTCAGGCGAAAGTCTCGAAAAAGGCGATCATCCAGGCGTTCGGTGACCAGGATGGCACCAACGCCTCGTACATCAAACCAGAGTGGCCCGGCATCGAGTTCAGGCAGATGTCGACCGCGACGTGGGGCTATGGCGCGCGCGCCGTCGTGCGGCCGGAGTTTGCGCAATACCTGTCAGCCGCGTGGACGCGCGAGAATGTTTCGTCGATCGGTGCGTTTGGTCCGTTCTATCGCGTATGGCGCGACGGCAAACAAATGGTACCGGGGGATGTCTTCGACTACTTCGGCGAGGATGCGACCGCCGAAGAACTGCGGGCGAAAGGCTTCCGGGTCTGGACTCCGCCGCAGGAGAAGGGCGCGTGGATCTCAGAAGGGGACTCCTCCACCTTCATGAACCTCATCGACAACGGGCTGCGTGCGTACGAAGACGCGAGTTATGGTGGGTGGGGCGGGCGCAACGCCGCGGACAAGGACGCTGCTGGCGCCTCTCCGCGCGACTACGCGGCGGCGCGATGGTTCGAGTTCGCGCAGCGGGATTTCGCCGCGCGCATGAAATGGGCAGCGACGCCGACGTTCGCCGGCGCCAACCATAAGCCAAGGGTCTCGGTGACGAGCGGTCTGAACGTCACGGCAGTTCCTGGCGCCACGGTGCGGCTGGCCGCGACCGCGACTGATCCTGATCGGAACACGCTGACAGCCAAGTGGTGGCAGTACGCGGACGCTGATACGTATCCGGGCACGATCACTTTCTCAGCGGCCGACGCGCTGACGACGACGTTTCAAGTGCCGCAAGATGCGACCAACGGCCAAACGATCCATGCTCTGATTCAGGTAACCGACAATGGTGAGCCGCCCTTGACGAGCTTTCAGCGTGTCATCGTGACGATCAAGTCGCCCTAACGAAGGATACGTTCACTGCTTGGCGGCGCGGCGGAGTGTCTGATAGATCGGGCCGGTGTCCCCGCGGAGACCAATCCTGCCTCCGTCGCGGAATGCGATGCCGTCGTCCTTTCCCTCTTCATTCTTGAACCGCACGACGACCCAGTGATTCGCGATGTCGTTGGGCAGCGGCTCCCACCTCACCGAGAGGATTTGGTTGTACGGAATTCGCACTGTCTTCTTGCCGTCGGTAAACAGCAGCTGGTCGGCACTGACGGTCAGGTCGCCGGAGTTTTCGTAGGCGCGCATGCCGAAACCTTTATCCACGCGGCGATACCAGGTGGGCTTGAATATCGCCGGGAGCGGCAATTCGATCGCGTCAAACGTACCGTCTGGAACCACCGTCCCGGTCGAATCGCTTACGGCAGCGGCTGCTGAGACACGGTCAGCTGTGATATCGAAAATCGGCTCGTAAAAAACCTCGCGGTCGGTGAGCCTGAGCCTCGCGTCGGAAAAGACGCGCACGCGCGACGGATACTTCTGGCCCGCTGTCGGTTCCACCGGACATTCGAAGCGATAGCGCTGTTTCGGTTCCACGACTTTCAACCACTCGCACTTGCGCGAACCGTCCACGTTGTTCACTTCGAAGAGCGCCCAGAAACGATCCTTGGATGTCGTGCTCGTGATCGTGTGAACAAGCACGTACGCGTTGTCGCGTTTCGCGAGATGCACTTTTTCAAGTTCGTAGGATCTCGACTTCGGTGGTGTTTCCTGGGCCGATGCGCGTTCGATTGCGACGACGCCTGCAAGGATGATGACTATCGCGCGGATCAATATCTGGAACATACTGGTATCCCCTGGCCGGCCGGGGGGGCGTTTTATATCACCGTCCTGCCCTTCGCTCAATGATTCGCGGCGGTAGAATGATGACACGTCGCCAACCCTTCCATCAGAATCCGAGTCTTATACGATCATGCCAACGCACCAACCGTCAGCATCGCCGTCTGCCAGCCTGTTCACAGGCACCCTCACGGACGTGCGCCACGCCTTCCGTCTGCTGTGGAAGTCCAAGGGCATCACCGCAACCACGCTCGTGACTCTTGCGCTTGGCATTGGCGCGACGACGGCGATTTTCTCGACCGTCTATTCGTTGATGTTGAAGCCGCTACCGTATCAGGAGCCGGAGCGGATTGTGGAATTGTATTCGTCGGCCGTGAAGGCGGGCTTGAACCACATGCCGGCCAACGTGCCGTTCTACCTCGATTATTCGAAGAACGCGACCTCCTACGAAAAGGTTGGACTGTGGACGTTCTTTTACGCCCTGGTCGGCGAGAAGGACTCCGTTGTCCGTACCCCCGGCGTCCGAGCGACGGCGGAAATCTTCGACATCCTGCGGATACAGCCCGTGATCGGCACCTTGTTCACGAAAGACCAGAACCGACCCGGCGCCGACAAGGTCATCGTGCTCACGCAGTCCTACTGGCAGACGCAATATCAGGAGAGTCCAGAAATCATCGGCAAGGAAGTGCGGATCGATGACGAAGCTTACAAGGTGATCGGCGTGGCGCCGCGCGTGTTGGAGGCGTTCGATGCCCGGATGAAATTCATCCTTCCGCTGAGCTGGCAGCCGGCTCAGGAGAATCCGCAGGGCCGCTACGGAGTGGGAATCCAGCTGTTTGGTCGGCTCAAGCCGGGGGTCACGGCAAGCCAGGCCGACGCCGAGGCGAAGACCCTCGAGAAGCGTTACGTCGACGCTGGACCGCCACCGCTGAAAGCCTTTGTCGAGCGCTCCGGCATGACGATGAACGTCGGTGGAGTTCAGGAGCAGCGGGTGCAGCCGGTGCGGCCGACGTTGTTGATGCTGCAGGGCGGAGTTGCGTTCGTGCTGCTCATCGGCTGCTTCAATGTCGCGAATCTCCTGCTTGTTCGAGCGAACGCCCGTCAATCGGAGCTGGCGATTCGATCCGCGCTTGGCGCGGCGCGCGCGACGATTGCGCGACAATTCCTGCTTGAAAGCCTGCTGCTGACTTCAATCGGCGCGGCGTTGGGATTGGGCGTCGCCTGGGGTGCGCTGCGGGTGACGAATTTCTATCTCGCGAAGATGCTGCCCCAGTCGCTTCCGGCATCGCTCGACTGGCGCGTGCTCGGATTTGCCATCGCGCTCGCACTCGCGATCGGCCTGCTCATCGGCCTGATCCCGGTGTTTCACCTCATGCGCACGAACCTGGCAGAAGTCATCCAGAGCAACTCGCGCAGCGCGTCGTCGAGTCGCGGCGTGCGCGCGCTGAGCGGCGTGCTTGTTGTGGCCCAGGTGGCAGTGGCGTTGATGCTGTTGACCGGCGCCGGTCTGCTGATTCAGAGCTTCGCCAAAGCGTTGCGCGTTGATACCGGACTCGAACCTTCGAACGTGGTGACCGCGCGCATCGCATTGACGCGTGAACATCGTGCCAGCGATGAAGCCGCCAACAAAATTCGCGAGCGTCTGTTGCAGGCGATGCGAGAGATTCCTGGCGTGACCTCGGTGGCCCTCTCGTTTTCAACGCCGTTCCAGGGAGGACTTCCGATTAACGCGTTCACGCTGGAGAACGATACGCTGCCGCCTGGTGCGCCGCAGCCGGGCGCCTACCGCGTAATCGTGACGCCAGGGTACCTGGAAACACTGGGACTGAAATTGGCAGAAGGTCGCTTCTATCAAGAAGCGGATATGGCGCCCGGGCAGCGCTTGTTCGTCGTCGACCAGAGCTTCGCGCGGAGATTCTTCCCCAATCGTTCTGCCGTTGGTGGACATTTCAGCTTTGGCGGCCGCCCGGACAAACCGGAAGACTGGCCCACCATCGTCGGCGTCGTGAAAGACGTCCCGCACAACGGTGTGGAGGAGAAGAGTGGCAATCCTTTCATCTATCAAATCATGCAAGGTGGACGACCGGGCGGATTGACCCTGTTCCTGCGAACCACCAGGCCGGCGGGTGAGGTGGTGGAGGCGCTGCGCAACCAGGTGCGCGAGATCGATCCCGCGCTTCCCCTCTTTGAAGCTGGCGCCCTCACGGAGGCGGTCGATTCGTCCTTCGACAACCGCCGGGCTGTGATGCTACTGCTCACGGCGTTTGCGGGTGTCGCGCTGTTCCTGTCGGCACTCGGTATTTATGGTGTGCTGGCTTACGACGTGTCACAGCGGACGCGCGAGATTGGCGTGCGGAGCGCGATCGGGGCGTCACGAGGACAGATTTCCAGCCTGATTCTTCGACAGGGTTTGTGGAAGGGTGGGATCGGCGTCGTGCTTGGTTTGATTGGTGCCGCGGTTGTCAGCCGGTCGATGACGACGCTGCTGTTCAACGTCAGGCCGACAGAGCCGGCCGTGTATGCGGCGGTGTCGGTCGTGCTGATCGCCGTCGCGCTTCTCGCCAGCTACCTGCCGGCTCGCCGCGCGTCTCGAATCGATCCGCTGATTGCGTTGCGCGACGAGTGAACTATTACTTCACGTTGCACAAGCGCTTCACCCGATCGGCCTCTGCCTGTGGCAGACCGATCCGCGCGATGCGGTCCAGCCGCATCTTGATGTAGGCCGGATCGGCGCAGAGGTCAGGGGCGATTGGGGCAGTCGTGCGTGTGCGCTCGGGACCGACATAGAGAATCGCGTCAACGATATCCTCGACCCGACGCGTCACCCACTGGTCGCGCGGCAGCGGAACGAAGTCCTCCTCACCGCGAACGCGATAGCGCTCGGTGACGCCGTCGAACTCGTTGAAATCGGCGGCCCCTACGGTGGTGCCTCGGACGATCGTGAGGCTCATTGGCTTCCATGAAGCGGCATCCGCCTGCCATTTACTCAAGTCTCCGTCCGATCGCACCGTGAACACCGGCGTGCCGCCTGCTTCGAGCAGGCTGACGATCGTCTGCGCCTGCCAGGTGCTCATGTCGTAGTTGGTCCGGATTTCCTGCCGCATCAGATGGCCGTTGGCCCAGACAATCAATGCTCGGCGATTGTGCGCGAGCACTTCGCGCTGCACCAGGTGGGCTGGGTAACTATCACGCTGGATGACCCATTTGCGGTAGTCGGCCTTGGTGCGGATGTTGTCCCAATCCATGGGAGGATCGCCGAGGAGCACACGCAGCTTTCGCTCCGTCGGCAACGTCGCGTTCACCTCGCGCACGTTGCGGAAGAACGCGGCGGTATTCGCGTTGTCCAGCGCGGTCCCTGCCTGAACCGCATTGAGCCACGCGACCCGCACCGCTGGCTCCGACACGTCCTCGCCGCGAATGTAGCGGTCCATCAGGTCTTGGTACCGCGAGCTGCCGAACTCGACGACGATGTCGTTGACGGTCGAGGCAAAGCGTGGATCGCGAATGAGCGCCCTGAGCTGCGCCTGGCCTTCGTTGCCGTCGGTGTGGCCGCCAGGGTACGACACGATTCGATGCGTGCGAAAGGCCTCGAGAATCGCCGGAATCACTTCCACCGGAATCGCCGGCCGTGTTCCGCCGGCCGGCGCCTGGCTTCGAATTGACAGTCCAGCTGCGACGCACAGCGACGCGAGTATGCAAGCGAACCTCATGGACGCATATTGTGCCGCATTACACTGGTTCTCGAATCTATAGCCACGGAAAAACACGGATGAACACGGATGGATGACATACTTCGCTTCCCTTCGGCGGTGAAACGTGATCCGGCGATCGATGCCTGGCTGAAGGCACAACGCGATGATCTACGGCCGCTGGCAGAAACCTGGTTCGCACGCATGCGACAAGGTGGCGGCGACGTACGCGAACTGATGCACGACGGCTGTCCGACCGCCTGCGTCGGCGACGCGGCGTTTGCCTATGTCAACGCGTTCAAGGATCACGTCAACGTCGGCTTCTTTTTTGGCGCGTTGTTGAAGGACCCGGCTCGCCTGCTGGAAGGAACCGGCAAGCGCGGGCGTCACGTGAAGCTCCGGCCAGGTCGTGAGATAGATTCCGCGGCGTTGGCTCAACTCGTGGACGCGGCGTATGCCGACATCAGGGCGCGACTCGGCAAGTGAATATCACCCTTCGCGCAGCGCGTTTGCCGGGTCGAATTTCGTTGCGCGTTGCGCGGGTACAAAGCTCGCCACACCCGCGCTCGCGGCAAGTACAAGCGGCACCACGCTGAACGTCACCGGATCGATCAGCGGGACGCCAAACAGCTGCCCCTGAATGAATCGTCCGAGGGCGGCCGCTGCGGCGAGTCCAACGATCAGCCCGATTGCGGCAAGCACGAACGCGCGGCTGACGATCATCCGCACGACATCGCGGGGCAAGGCGCCGAGCGCAAGACGAATGCTGATTTCCCGGCCACGCTGCGTCACGGCATAGCTCATCACACCAAACACCCCGATTGTCGCCAGCACGAGGCCGACGCCAGCGAACACTGTCAGCAGGCTGGTGTAGAAGCGCGGACCGCGCAGCGAGCGATTGACGAGCTGTGCCATCGGTGTAATATCGGCAACCGCGAGTTCCGGGTCGACGGCGCGGATCTCGCCGCGAATAGCCGCCGTGAGCGTCGACGGATCGGCATTTGTCCGCACCACCATCTTGGTCGATCGGATCGTTCGCTGCGCGAACGGCACGAAGACCATGGGAGCGGCCGGTTCCGCAGCGCTTCGCTGCAAGACATCGCCGACGACGCCCACGACCTCTCGCGCCACACCATTGGTGATGACGCGGCGACCAACCGGATTGTCGCCGTGGAACCAGCGCCGGCCGGCGGCCTCGTTGACGATCGCGACGCGCGGTGCGCGCGTGTCGTCGATCGCGGTGAACAGACGGCCTTGCCGGAGCGTCGCGCCGATCGCCCGAAGGTAATCGGGCGTCGTGCTTGCCAACGCGATCTCGGCATTGACATTCGCCGGTGGCGGCGGCGCGCCCTCGACTTCAAATCCAACCATCGCGCCGCGCCCGCTAAACGGCAACACGCTCGTCGTTCCAACGTGAGTGACTCCTGGTAAGGCGCGCAAACGCTGCTCGAGCTCGGAGACCCGAATCCGCGTTGGCTCATCCTCTTTGTACCGATCACCCTGGAGCACGACCCGGAACGAGAGCGCCTGCTCAACGCGGAAACCCGGATCCACCCGTGTCAGCTGGATAAAGCTTCTGACCAAAAGCCCGGCACCGATCAACAACACGACCGCGAGCGCCATCTCGACGACGACCAGCGCCGATCGCAACCGCTGTCCACTCATGCTGGTACTGCCGCGCGTGGTTTCGCGCAAGGCGCTCTGCATGCCGGCCCCGGTGAACTGGAAGGCAGGCAAGATCCCGAACCCGAGACTCGTCGCGATCGCGATAACAAAGGTGAAGATGACGACCGTGCCGTTTACCGTGACGTTCTCCAACCGGGGAATGCCTGCGGGTTGCGCCGCCACAAGCGCGCGAGTTGCCGCAAAGGCGATCGCCAGACCGAGCACGGCACCTGCGGTTCCGAGGACGACGGACTCGGTGAGCAACTGGCGGAGCAGCCGTACGCGACCGGCGCCGAGAGCCGAGCGCACCGCGAGCTCCGTCTGTCGGGCGGAGGCGCGAGCCAGGAGCAGGTTGGCGACGTTGGCACAGGCTACGAGCAGGACAAAGCCGACGGCGCCGAGGAGTAGGAGCAGAGGCGTTCGGACGTCGCCGACGACCACCTCGGTGAGCGGCGTCGCGTTGAACGTCAACGTGTCATTCGTGTCGACGAACGCCGACTGCAACTGCTTTCCGATTCGACGCAGATCCCTGTCGACCGTCGCCAGTGCGACGCCCGGTTTTGCCCGACCGAGTACCGTCAGGAACTCGCCGCGTCTTCCCTTCGCCGTTGCTGCACTGAATGTGTCGTTATACAGCAGGGGCGTATACACGTCGGCGTCATCGAACATCCGCGTGCCGCGGGTCAACACGCCGACGATCTCGACCGGCGTGCCGGCGATCCGGATCCTGCGGCCGAGGACCTGCGGATCGCCGCCGAATTGTCGCTGCCAGAAGCCGTAATCGAGCACGGCCACACCGTCGTGCCCTGGTTGATTGTCGCCCGGCCGCAGACCGCGGCCGAGCGCAAGTTGCAGCCCCAGCAAGTCGAACAGACGATCGCTGACGCTGGTCCCTCGTACCTCGCGTGGGTCGCCGGCGTCGAGCATCGTGTACACGCCGCCGGAGAACGCTTCGACCTGGTCGAGCGTTTGCGACTGCTCGCGCACGCTCATGAAATCAGGCGGGGAGAGCGGGTAGGGCGTGCCGTCGGGATACAGGGTTGTGACGCGATACAACCGTGCCGCATCCCGGTAGGGCAGTGGCGCGAGCAGGACGCCCTGGACGACACTGAAGATCGCGCTGTTGGCGCCGATACCAAGCGCCAGCGTGGTCAGTGCCACGGTGGTGAAGCCCGGTGAACGGCGCAACATGCGCAACGCATAGCCGGCATCCTGCCGCAACTCTGTCAGATATTCGGTTCGCGCCATGCGACGTCCCCTTCGTTCGTTGATTGCGACGCACTGTTGTCGCGGATTGTCGTAGTCGCCGAAACGGCGTAAGGCGAGCGCTCGCGCGCGCTCGGGTGGAACACCGTCGTTGATGAGTTCACGCGTCCGCATCTCGATATGGAACGCGAGCTCGGCGTCGACGTCCGCCTTTGCCTCGGGACCGAACAGCCGGCGGAAGCGAGACCATCGCGGCATTCAGGGTTACTCCTGCAGCGCGGGCGCCTCGAGCGCGGCGAATATGGCGGTGGCGTAGCGCCGCCAGTTGTCAGCTTCGATCTTCAGTCGCGCGCGGCCGCGACGCGTGAGCGCGTAATACTTGGCCTGCCGGTTGTTTTCCGACGGTCCCCATGTCGAGGTGATCCACTCGCGCTCTTCGAGCCGGTGCAGCGCGGGATAGAGCGAGCCCTCACCGACGGCGAGCGCATCATCGGTCGCCTGCTGGATCCAGCGGGCGACGGCGTAACCGTGCGACGGCCCCCAGCTGAGCGCCTTCAGGATCAGAAGATCCAGTGTGCCTCTGAGAATATCCGGTGTCGATGCCGCCACTGTTGCTCCCCTCGGGTTTCAAGGGGAAGAACATACCTCAGGTCGGGCGCTGATTCAAGCGTGGGGACAGACGCATGAGGCCCTTTACAGGGTTAGTGGCGAGAATCGGGGAATCCTTACACCGGCAGACTCACAGTGTCGCTGGCGCGAAGCGGGCGCGGCTCCT
>Ga0105249_10004591_pt1 | contig 11934 bp, 11 predicted proteins | sample KBSS44metaG_FD_81522 | JGI IMG/M metagenome (GOLD analysis project Ga0105249, IMG submission 81522) | Switchgrass rhizosphere microbial communities from Kellogg Biological Station, Michigan, USA - KBS S4-4 metaG | ecosystem: Host-associated > Plants > Roots > Rhizosphere > Soil | place... | reverse complement strand
TTTCTTTCTTACGAGTATCATAAAATAAATTTCTCAAAAGTAAATCTCATTATAATTCCTCAGCACCAGATTTACCATTTCAAAAGTGCAAATGCAGAACTTATAGCCATTCAGTGCCCTGTTGAGTTTATCGACAAAATACGGCTCGAAGCTGACCGTATAGAAAGTTGTGAAAATTTATATAAACTACAGTACATCAGCAACAACCATCACTCGCGTGCAGGATGCGTATTCCGTAATAAAAATGATGAGTCTTTTGCGGAAACTCTTATTCTGCAAATAGCCCGAGAATACAGAAACAAAACGGAGGACTATATCATCATCAGAAACAGCATTTCTATTCTACTGAATCTTATTACCCGAAATATCATTAAAAGTGAAACGTCTGATATAGAAAAAAACCGAAAAGCATTTTCTATTATGAAAATCATCACTTATATCCAGCAACACATAAAGGACAAAGAAAAACTTCGGATCCCAATAATTGCTGATAAATTCCGAATTTCCGAAAATTATTTTGGTGAGTATTTCAAGCAGCAGACAGGTATCTCTTATCAGGACTATTTACTGGATTATCGTTTGAAGCTTGTAGAAAACTATCTGAGACACAGTAGTATTCGCCTGAGCGAAATTGCTTATGAATTACAGTTTAGTGACGAAAGCCATCTTTCAAAACTTTTTAAAAAGCACAGAGGTGTAACCCCGGGAGAATACAGAAAGCAGAAATAACGAATAATGCCTAAATCAAAAATCGGGTAACCCTTTTAGGACTACCCGATAAAACTTGTTAACAAACAAAAAAGTGATGACAATATTGCTATCTAACTACCATTCGGAAATTAGTTAACAGTTTTACAAACAAATGAATGATGATTTTTTAATTGGTATTCTAATTATTCATTTACGGAGTTGGAGGAGCTGCATATTTCCATGGTTTAAAGCCATTAAATTCAGAAGTTCTTGCAGCCCATACCATGATATTTCCCATTACAACACTGTTATACGCACTCTTACTCCGAGCAGTATAGCCATTTCCCCCATCTCCGTATGGTTTTGGTAATGGTCTTTTAGTTGTCGCATCATAATTAAAAGGACATATAACGGCCGAAGTAAGATCCCCGTTGGAAACAAAGCCTCCATCTCCTATATAGAAAAAGTTTTTAGTATTGTGTTTAAACATTGTAATACCTGAATTAGAACCCGTTCTGTTAATTGCCTGCCCATAAGAATATACAGTTACCTGGCTTAACGGAATATTTACAATTCCAAGAGTTGTACCTGCATCTTCTCCCCAGTATTGTCCACGTGCATCTCCTACCTGGCCATTCAGTATTTTATCATTAGGATCTGTTCCGACTAAAGGATACATTGCTCCGCCACTACCATTGGAGTCCAAAGTAATATTTGATACTCCGAACAAACTGTTAAAGAAGCTTCTGTTTTCAGTACCTACACTGTCCTGAAGCAACATTATTACGATTCCGTTATTGTTAATATAGTCCAGTAAAGCAGTGGCCACAGCTGGTCTGATATAAAGAACATCATATCCCAGAATTATAATATCCGGCTTTTTAGATGCATCTGCAGGATTAATTTTATTGATAATATTATTATCCCCGGTGGTACTGGCACTATAGTTTACCCAGTTTTCTGATTTATCATCGGTGGCATTACCTCCAATCCAGGCGCCCCCACCAGGTGTCCACGGTGCCATTTTAACTAAACTTGTAGACAGATTCCCGAAATTTTCTTTAGCATTCAAAAAGGCCCATGAGCGCCCCTGTTCCAAAGCATAACCATAACTTGTATTATTTGAAATATGCAGAATTCTTTTTGAAGTAAGCATATACCATAGATTGGCAACTCCCAATAATCGCTGCCCGGAAGCTGGAGAGGTAAAATTGTAAGTGAATGAAGGCTTATTTGCAGCTCCGTTGTAAGTTGCCAGGTTTCTGTCTGCAACAGCGGGTGCAGCATCAGTGAAGTGAACCTGAAGATCATCTATATTCACTTTATATAAGGTTAAAGCTGCAGGATCCGCAGTGTAATAATTAGCTTCCCATACATTTGTAGGTGATAGCGTTGTAAAAATTTCCGTTGTCCTAATACAAAAAACATTGCAGATCACTGGGGGCAAATCAGCATGAAACCTAAAAAAAAAGCGGAATATGTCACCTATATAAAAAACCAGATCAAAGAACTTATAGACAAGTACAATACTGAAGTCATCTGGTTTGATGGAAGCTGGGCAAGTTGGTGGGATATGGAATCCGGAAAAGATTTATATCAATATATAAGATCTCTTAAACCATCTATCATTATTAACAATCGTGTTGCTAAAACGGATCAGTTTAAAAAAGATTTTGGTACACCAGAGCAGGAACATCCAGAGTCTACTCCCGATTATGACTGGGAAGCCTGTTATACAATGAATAATTCATGGGGATATAAGAAATTTGATAATAATTGGAAAAGCCCTGAAAATATCATAAATAAGCTTAATGACATTAATAATAAGGGTGGTAATCTCCTGTTGAATATAGGACCCGACGGCAATGGTAATGTTCCGTTACCTAGTATAGACACATTACAAGAGGTAGGCAAAAAATTAAAACAGAAACCATAAAATATTATCCGGATAATATTTTATTATGAATTTTTACTCTTCAAAAAGATTAGGAACAGTTATCACACTGATTTTTTAAAACTACTAAATATATTCCGTTACAGGTACATCTTGTAACGGAATTATATTTTTTGATTAGATTCATAAAGTTTCTTTGTAATAAAACTCTCCGTACAGTTGTCTTATTTATAAATTAATATCTATGAAGTATCTAACTCTTATTTTATCATCTATCTTCGTGATCTCTTGTAGCACTTCCATAAATCCTTATAAAGACTCCCGGGTTATTATTTTAGGAACCATACATTATGGTGCTGAGAATATTAATACGGAATCAGTTTATATGATATTATCGGATTTCAAGCCTGATATCATATTACTGGAAGCAGAATCCAATATTTTTGAAAAAGAGAATATTTTAAAAAGTGACTTCGATGGTATCAGCAATAATGAATTTCAGGCAACGTTAAGATACCAAAAGGAAAACCCTGGTGTGCAGATTATACCTGCTGAATTAGAAGGCAGAAATAATTACAGAAAGGAATTGGGCATTTATTCGGAAGCAGGCTTTATTTTTAATAAAATAGAAGAGTTGGATAAAAAAGGAGAAATAAAGCTTTCTGATCAGGAAAAAAAGCATTTGTCACAACTCAATAGTTATTGGGATGCTGTGGAAAATATTGCTAAACAGGATTTAAAAACAGTTAATTCAAAACAGTCAGATGCCACTGTTGACAGTCTAATGAAATATCAGTATAACCGGACAAGAGACATTGTGAATAATCATAATGAATTTACCAAATTCAGATTGCTGAGCAGTAAAAACAAAAAAGACACTATTACTTATAAAGAATACTTCAATAACTGGGCAAATTTCGAAGGAAACATCAGAAATGAAGGCATCGCTAAAAATGTTATCAAATACTACAAAGAGAATCCCGGCAAAAAAATCATTTTACTTACAGGATTTAAGCACCGATTTTTCATAAAAAAATATTTAAAAAACCAGAATATTAGAACAATCGAATTCTATCAGTAGTAAAGGATTTATTTCCATTTATCGTTAGTATTGGTGGTATTTTCATATTTTGTGCAATTTCACATATTTCAAAAAAAAGGGATTTATTGTATTTCATTTACATACAATTACTATTTTTACTATATGTAAAGATTGAAGTAGCCATCTAAATAAACACGATGAAAATAAATGCTTTTTTCCAGTATATTCTCATTCTGATTGCATGTGCAAGCTGTAAACAGATGCCTGTACAATCTGCTACGGCACCACCACCCCAATGGTTGTCAAAGTCATTTAAAAATGTTATTATGATAAAGGGTAGTCATATAGCGAAACTTGGAAAAAACTATCTGGTAGATATTCCAATACAGGAAAAACCTGATTCGGTATATGTTTTTTTCTTAGATGCTGATATCCCTCTTGAACAATTAAAAAAGCCTAATAGTTTCTACCCTTTTATTAATGAGTTTATCATCATTGTTCCGGACAACGAGTATTACCAAAGAGTTGCTGAAGATGCTTCTAAAAAGGGAATACAATTAGAACCTGTAGAAACAAATAACTACTACCATATTACCCGGAATGCCGGCGAAATAAAAGTGGACAGTCTTCATATAACCGGAAAATCAAATCCAAAGATAAGTTTTACTATACCTGATACTCCTAAAGATATGCTGCAGGTATACTATACAGATAGCTATGGCTCCCTATGTTGTCCACGAGATCCGAAATGGGATAGTAAGCAAGATGATGCCTCTTTTATAAAAGAATATGAGAGGAATAAAAAAGTGAAAATTATTGATACTTACAGGCAAAATAATGGTAAAGAGGGGGAGTATACCATATATTATACACTATCAGGATTAACATCTTTACAACACCTGGATTTTATAATAGAAAAAGAATCTCAAAGGATTGTAAACAAAGAGACAAAGGATATTCAGTTTTCCGCACAGATATTCACACCTCATTTTGTAAAAATTGAAAAAGAAGGATTTCGGAAAATGACAAAACTGAATTAATAATTGAGATCCGTAAAGATATAGCAGAAGAATCTCGGAAATTTAAAATATCTACTTTGGCATAATGACTCGGCAATACATTCATATTTTTATAAAGAAACTCCGACAAAGGAAAAAAATCCTTATCTCAATGGCCTTTGTAAGCTTTGCAATTCTGCCATTGACATTCTATGTATACACTTATTATAGAAACAGCGAATCTAGGTAAAGACCTATTAAGTGAGTCCCGATATAATGAAAGGATTTCGGATGCCGGAAAATATGTTTTAGCTATGGCCGGAATATCAGCATATTTTTAACAGCTGCATTATTTATAATCAACAGATTTATAAACAATTATATATCTGTACTAAATTCTCTCGATGAAAGTGATATCCTGAAACTAAAAGATTACAATGACATACAGCTATCTATAAGTAAGTTTACAGTTCCTTTTATTTTTCAGAAAAATATCCTGCATATTTTTAATATGGGAAAAGTAACATCAATAAAAGGCAGTAATATCATAAACTACAAAATAGAAAAAATATACAGCCGCGGTAAAGCCTTTTATAGACTGAACATCAATACCAGAAATGGAAATTATTAGTACACGATATATAATATAGACAAACAGGCAGCAATGTTACAAGAGGATATTGCCAGCATTATGTATAAAACCAGCTACTAAAATATTTATGGGTAAAATTATTAGCATATTACTTTTTATTTCCGGTTTTAGCTTTGGGCAAAAGACCGAATTTTTCTCTGATTCAAAGACTGTAATAAAAACTGTAATAAAGTCTGGTAAATACAAAATAAATATTACCCAAAGGAATAATAAAACTGGATCAGTTGTAAGTTTTGATCTGTTTCGAAAATCAGGAAACAAATGGTCCAAAATCCAAAATGGAGGCCTTAAAAAACCAACAGATCTTCCACTGTCCGTAACGACAAATGTAGACCTGAATAATGATGGCTGTAGAGAATCAAAATCATAAAGTGATCTTGACAATAGATTATAAACTCCTCCAGCCCGACCCTGGGTCACCGATGGTAAAGACAAAAATCCTTTAGACTGCATTTCCTGTAATATTCCCATTGTTTCCTGAGAATTAAGGATATTGTACTGAGAATAGGAAAGTACCATTCTTATGGTTTGTTCCTGTGAGTAATTGATTTTCATCTTAGATCCCCTACCTCCATTCTTTGTTGTAATTACAACAACCCCGTTCATTGCACGAGAACCATATATAGATATAGCCGAAGCATCTTTCAAAATTTAAATACTTTCAACATTGGCACTATTAAGCCCTGCAACAGCAGAAATTAATAAAGTCAAAGCATTTCCAGAGGCCAGATCTTCAAACGAAACATTGATTACGTCCTTCTGAACAATCCCGTCAATTACCCATAATGGCTTCGTATCCCCAAATATAGAAGATGAGCTACAAATAGTAATTTTGGGAGCTATACCAAATGTCCCTGTAGCATTCTGAACATTTACACCTGAAACTTTTCCTTCAATCATTCTGCTGACATCAGGTATACCCTCTACCACTAAATCTTTAGCTACAATTTTGCTTGCGGACCCAGTAAATGTTCTTTTAGAAAGTTTTTGATAACCTGTAGATACTGTCACTTCTTTGATATCTGTTACAGAAGCCGTATCTCTTTTCTTTTTTTGTGCTTGTACATCTATTCCCAAAAAGAAAAGTACACCCATACCAAATAAGGTAATTTTTTTCATATTTTTCGATAATTCCAACTAGTCTATTAATAAAAAAAATCAAATTATTAAATTTTTATAAACTGACTTTTTTTGAACAAAACATAAACGTCAAAGCAGAAGAAGAGAGTGTGTTTACAAATGACTTACTCTTAGAAATAAGGGAGTTGGAATATCTAAATCTGTTAAAAATGAATGGGTTATATGAAGAATATTAACAACTAAAATATTCCCACCTCTCTTTCCACTGCAATGACTTTTAACCAAATCACATAACCCTATTTATGATTAGTATAAAATTAAAGAGATTGGATTTTATTTTTTTGTAAAATACAATTGAATGACATGCTACTTACATCATACAGTCGTCCAATAAGCAATATGACTATGTAATACATGAATGATATCTTCACAATATTAACCCTATGTATTCTAAACTTTCTTTTAACAACATGAAAATAGTTAAGGTGAATGAAATTACTTCATTCCAGGAACTAGGAAAATATTATAACATTCGGTTACTTAGGTTTGCAAATTCTCGATTCATTATAGTGAGATTATATTTGGAGTTTGTAATTCTTTGGGAATTTTTTGCCTCAAGAATCAAAAATTATAATGACCAACATTTATTTACCTTCAAGGATATTTAAAGAAATGACTACGAAAAAAAAGGCTACATGATTCTTCCTTCAAAAAGTATGTATATAGATGAGAATATCATTAAAAGTCAATGGGAAAATATATTGAGATTATTATGCTCAATTAAATTAAGAAGCAAAAGTTTCTATTATTTTGAAACGATTAAGTTCATATTCAAAGCAACATTCTTTATATAGGCAATGAAAGAGATTGGTAGAATTCATAAAACATTTTTTTTATTACGGTATTTTGGTAAGCCTCCTCTAAAACAAAATATTGAATAGCAATTAAATAAAATTGAATTATCTCATCTTTTTGCTAAAGCTGTTTTTTTTGGCAACAATCTGGAATTTAAATATGAAACTAAAGAAAAGCAAGAAATTGTAGTGGCATGTAGACATTTAATCCAAAACACAGTTATCCTATGGAATTATCTTTTTATCTCAGACAAACTTTCAGAAATTAAAGAAGAGACAGAAGTACAAAAGAATATTGAATTAATGAAAAATAGTTCTATAATGACTTGACAACATGTTAATATGCATGGAGAGTATGATTTCATAATAAATGTTGAGAAGCCTATATTTGACATGAACAAAATTAACTCTTTGAAAATAAATCGATTATAAATTAAAATGAACATTTTGTCCAATTTTAGAACCTCATCCAACTTTGCACATAGCTTTTCCTGCTCTTCACCTTGAAGGCTATATTATACTTGTTTTTATTGTTAAAATTTGTTTCAATTGCTGTAAATATGTTAAATAAAGCTGAAATATGAGTTTGCCATTATTAGCCCTTACAATGGATAAATGATTTTTGATAAATCAGGGAATGTCAGTTACTACACTACATTCACCCAGCCTACAGGTTGGTTTGGTATTGTGGAAGTGAAAAAGAATAATTCTAATTCTATAATTTCTTTATTGTCTATAATAAAAAGACGGGTAATCAAAATTACCCGTCCAATCCAAATTGGTCTTTGCATAATAAAAAAGACAATTATTTATAGAAAGTAAGTTAGTAGTTAATAAGAGTAGCTTTCTATTTAGTAGATATCATTTTTGTATCATTATTTAGACGATAAGTGTTTTACAGCTTCAACCATAACCCTATCAGTAAAAGTTGATGGTGAACTTTTCATCGCTGCGACCTCTGCATCTGTAGGCGGTGTTACATAGATATCCGGTTTTACACCTATTCCTTCAATAACATTTCCATTTATATCTTTTGTTGCCATTAATGGCATGTAAAAACGCATTACACCTGCGACATTGTCCCTACTTCCACCATTAAAATCATCTGAGAGGCCTAAACCAGCCGTTGCTCCGGCACTAAAGTCTCCGATGGAAATTACCTGAGATCCTTGGCTTTTCAGCATCATAGTTGACATTTCAGACATACTGGCACTTCCTTTATCGGTTAAGATTACAATTGGTATATTAGCAGGAAGAGCAAATTGATGCGGTTTCGCTTGCATTGGTACCCATGGCGTATAATTAAACCGACCATTGCCCTGTTTGGTTCTCTGATATCCCCATACTGCGTTTTTAGTTACAAAACGCTCTACAAATACCCGGAAGTCAATAACGGCACCGCCTCCATTTCCTCTGAGGTCAATAATAAGTTTCTTGATATCTCCTTTATGTAAAGGATTTAAAAACTTTTGATAAAAAGGAGCTTTATTAATTATTTGCTTCACATCAACCTGAAGCTGATTTAGACCAGTGTAGTCCTTTTGCATACGTGCAAAAAACCAATTTAGAAAAGGAGCTTGATTAGGTTGTAATCCTATTTTAAATATATTAACTAAAGAATTAGGATCAATATCCGGCAATTTCTCTACGTTCGGAGAGATTTTTTTTGTAACATCTAAAAATGTATCCGAGACAACTTCAGTTGTTTTAAATATACTAACATGATTATTAAAATTATTTATTTCTAGTGCAAGGGAAATTAAGCTCGCTTGATATTGTTTCAAAATATCTACCGCCTCATCTCTTGCTTTTTTTCTTTCACTAAGATCTTCAATCATATTTAGTTCTTTTGAAGCATCTATCTCAGCAATTGTTAATAAATTTTTATCATCAGGGGCAGGAATAATGTATTTGTCCTTCAAATTGATTTCGGAAGCAAATACTAAAAATGTATTATAACTAATATAATGAATATCGGGATTTGATTTTAAGCGCCCTCCTATTAAATCTAATGTTCCATTCAAACCAAGAGATATTATAAGATTATACTCATTTTCTAATTTGTTCTGTATATATGTTTTCTTATTATCAAAAGCATATATATTATTTCTTTTAGTTTTCATTCCTCCATTAAAGTCCACCTGAGTATTATCACTTCCTTTAGATGACGGTAGAAGTACAGAAAACGTAAAATGCCTGTCAATAATAGGATCTATAATATCTGTAAAATATTGGATTGCTTTTTTTCTATCCTCCTGGATATCCTGGTCGTTAAATTGAGTGTCCTTGTTATATGTTTTTAATGCCAAAAACTTTGGATAATACTCTTTATATACTGCATTCCAATCCCGTCCGTCTTGCCTTTTCTGCTCATAAAAATAGTTATAGTTCTGATCCATTATTGTCCAGAAAACTTTAAAAAGATCACCATATGATTTCACATCACTTTGGGTATAGCGAGATGGTTCTGTTATGGAAACTTCATCTTCCTTTACACAAGAATTCAATATTCCTATAGTCAGAAAAAGTCCTAAGCTTAAAACTAGATATTGATTTAATTTTTTCATTTCAAAATAATTTTTTGTGTTAAACAGACATTAATCAAATTTATAAGAGGCACCTAATGAAATCATGTAAGACCGACTATACTCCTTACTGCTTTTCTCCTGTTCAGTTTTGCTAATATCAGATAAACCATATTGATAATTAAAAGCACCGTATACATCGAACTTTTTAAAGGAATATCCCAGTTGAGCCTGCCCCTGGAGTCCATAACCAAAACGATTATATTGATTTTCATTCTTTTTAAAGTCATAGGTACCCGATACTCTTGTATAGGAAAAATTATCATCCAATTGTAGTTCCGAGAAAACCGGATATTGTCCATCGTATTTTTGGCTCAACCAGTATTCTGTGAACATCCCACCTGCAAGCTTGATCCATAAACCTGAATTTTCATGTGGATTGTTTAGCACATAAACACCAATCATTAAAGGGAAAGCCAGAAAATTATTCGTGTAGTTATTGTACTCTTGGGAACGACTCCCTGTTCTGTTATAACTATAATTCTTCTGAAGAAACGATACGCCTGTAGAAACAAAAAGCGAATTCCAGATCATATATTCTCCAGAGAAATTAGCTCCAAAACCATAACGACCTTTGTACTGAGAGTCTATTCGATTAGAAAGATTGGCATGCATCACCGTATAGGTATAGCCTGCATCTAAACCAATTTTGAATCTGTTCTGGGCAAATGATTCCTTGCCTAGGAGAAACAGGCAAAGGCACAGGAATATCCTGCATAATTTTTTTTCCATGTTTTAAGTAATTTGGTAAGTTTATAATTCATGCATCTCAACATTGATTTGCTGACTGTAATTTTATATAAAAAACAACAACTAAGAAAAAAGTTTATCCTACATTAATCCTACCGAAGGAAAAAGCCGGGACTTTTATGTTTAACGACAAAATAGATACGTAAGGTTAACTTATGGAATGGGATATAAAGCACTTCAAGGATGATATCTATTAAAATACGACATAGCAATAGATTTGTTGAATTGATTGATATTTGGAAATGATAAAAAGGAGCTATTTTTCAATTTGGTTAAGTCCAGGAATTTAAAAAAAATTTTGTTTATCCATGCTAAATTTATTCTGACTAAAAAGTGATTGTCGCAAACTTTCTAAAAAAGGCTGTTTCATATCTTTTGTAAACTCGAAATGATCGAATAAAATCTGTACACTGAACATTAATTTTTTCGGTCTTCCGAATTGGTTCTATATATCCTTTTTCAATAAATTCAGTAAAAATGAAACCCACTGCTTGCAGAGAGCTATTAACCTTAATTTTGGCAGCATAGCTATTTTCCACAGCTGGTTTGCTTTGTTTTCAGTAATTTCTTTTCAAATCGCACTCCAGAAATATTTCTGTTTAACAAGAAAGTTTTAATGGTATATTCATCCAAATTTAATTCAGTAAACCTTTTATCGATGAAATTGACAATTTTTGGTAAAGAAAATTCCGATAAAGAGCAGGATTTACTGTTTTTTCTAAAACGGGAATATAAGCTTTAAGGAAAGGAAGGGCAAGCTGGTGCAAATCTTCATTTAACCAATAACCAAAATTCTCCTGAGAAGAGATGATTGTAGAATCGCTAATATGTTCCAGAATAGTCTCATTCTTTGCAAAAGCGTAATTGATCCTTTCTAAATGTTCATAATTTTTGTCAAGTATATAATGGGCATATTCCATCATACTTAATGTTAACCTTCTAAAAATATCACTTTCTTTGTCTCTAAAAGTAGGTGGACCTCCAAAATTGCCTACATAGCGGACTTCACTATTTCTGAAATAGGGGAAATTTCAATAGTAGCATCCGTTTCAAACAGTTGTTCTATATTGTTATAGCGTAGGTAATGCTTATATTGAGCTACAATAGTTTGACACAACAAAATTTATAAAACACTAATAAACAAATAATTAAAACTTATATATCGTTTATACAGAAGAAAAAAAGAATATATGAAAGGAATCAGTGCTGTGCAGGAACTATCGTAACAACAGCCGAATATAAAGTTGTAAAAGACAACATGGTATTACTCAATCAGCATTGTTACCGATGGGATGACAGAAAACTGGTAGAAAAATCGATGAAAGCATTTGAGTAAAAACACGTAATTAACCTGAAGAATTATAAAAGAGATTCAATCTTCTCCGAAAT